>MDTE01110371.1_pt1 | contig 11038 bp, 19 predicted proteins | sample 811231 | NCBI WGS metagenome assembly MDTE01 (sample SAMN05326651, study PRJNA326480) | marine metagenome | isolation source: seawater | place: Indian Ocean: Red Sea | collected 2010 | reverse complement strand
TATTGTTCTCCTCTAGGAGTTGCTATAATATTTGATATGCCAGCAGCAGTTGGCGATACGATTACAGTTTTACCAAATAATAATAAATCATTTACTCCTTCTTCTACATCTATCATTGACATAGTATGAAATGTTTTATCATGACGCAACCATACTCTAGCATTCGCATCAGTTTCTATGGTAGCAAATCCTGGGACTCTCATAGCTTGTATGCCACCCTCACCTGCTTTTACCTGATAAGATGGGTCGCCTACTGCAACTCTAATGACTTCTATGGCTATGCTAGGATATACATCTTCACCTATTCTCATAAGTAAAGGAACTCTACGAACAACACCATCTAATTCGGGAGCAGTATTAACTACACCTACACCATTCGCTGACTGACCAAGCTCTGGTATCGGTCCGAGCATACCACCCCACTCAAACAAGTATGGTAATGGATCTCCTATTTTAGCAACACCTCTAGGTACACCATTCTTATTAATATCATTAGTTCCTAACTGTGCTATAACAGTTCCTGCTTTTAATGTTTCTTTGAATACCCAGTCGCCATCTGCTCTATCTTCTTCTGAGAATAATATTGGGAATACTATTACACCTGCTCCAGCATTCCTTAATTTTTCTATAAGGAATGAATAATGAACACGACTGAAAGGATATTGACCTTTTACATCTAATGTAGCTTCATCTATTTCAACTATAACTATATCCTCTGAAAAGGTTTGCTCTTCAGATGCAAGTAAAAAATCAAAAGATTTTAATTTAATTATTTCTTTAAAGTCAGGATTTGAGAATCCTATGATTGCCAGAATGGCAAGTGTGAATAGACTACTCGTCCAGTGTGTTAGAATCTTTTTTATCATACCAATTTTGTATCGCTTTCTTTATTCCTTCTTCTGCTAATACTGAACAATGGATTTTAATTGGTGGTAAATCTAATGCTTCAGCTATCTCATCATTTGTAATTGACATAGCTTCTTCGATAGTTTTTCCTTTTAACATATCTACGAACATTGTAGAAGATGCGATAGCAGAACCACATCCATATGTTTTAAACTTAACATCTAATATCTTTGCTTTATCAGGATCGTTAGCTTGGTCAAGTTTTAGTTGGAGTTTCATAACATCCCCACAAGATGGAGCTCCTACCATGCCTGTGGCTATATCGGCATCCTGCGGATTGAATTTACCAACCGCATGTTTTGCTGGATTGCGTAGAACACTTTCAAATCTTTCTACGACTTCCTTAGAATAAGCCACAATATTATTTAGTCGTTTACTTTTGCTTGTAGTTCGTTAATTAGTTTATCTGTATAGAGTTTAGCTTTTATTAAATCTTCAATCTCTTTGAAAGTATTAATACTCTCTATTAGTTTATCCATTTCATTCATTTTTTTCTAATCTTGTGAATAAGTATTGCACCTGATGTAATTATTAACCAAGCAATATATTCTTGAGTAATCTTACCATCTTTTTCAATAAACTCTCCAACTATGGCTACAGAAAATATCGCAAACATATATGCTATAAATGGTATGGTTAAAAAAGTTAGCATTAGTCTGTCACTGTGACATTACAACCATTACCAGAATTACAAAACTGATTAAGCGAGTACGAACTGTTGCTATATCCATTATTCTGGTTGAGAGCTAGGTTAGTCGGATAGTTGCCATCTAGAGTTATGGTAGCAGTATGAGCAGAGTTATAACCCATTTGATAAGCGACTACATTATTATTATCATTATTTATAGTTAGGTTAAATGTTTTTGACCCATCGTGACCTTGGAATATTCCAACATCATTACCATCACTGTATATTTTTAAATCTATTGAGTGAGCACTGTATAATTGATTAGGTGAACCATTCCTTTGCCCCATATAGATATCATTGTTGTCACCTTGTAGATATAACTTTTGATTATGATTACCAGCTTCTTGGCCATCGTATGCTGTAAAGTTTGAGAAGTTTGTAGTACCTACACCCATGCCCATAAATATATCATTGTTATGACCATTGATATCAACATGTGCTGTTGAGAATGTAGAAGTTGTGACAGTTTGTTTCTGTGTAATTTTTAGTTCGTTATTATTACCAACGATACTAGCAGTTTGATTGTGATATCCTCTGATTAAATGATTACCAGTACCATCTTGAATTACATCTAATTTAAAATTATTTCCTGATTGGTTTATATAAAGTTCACTGCCGAATGCTTCAGATGCAAACAAAAACATCCAAGCGATAACTATGATGCTACTGATTCTGTAGAATATTGATGACATTATCGTTTCCTCCTAGTTCGTAATCGAATACTGAAAAATCATTCTGTGTGAATGAAATTACATAACCATATTCTTTATCTAATCTAAGTTCAAAAAAGTTTCCTGCTCCTTCTCTAGAATATACCCAGTGCGGATCTTCATCTAAAATTATTACTCCAGTCTCAGGATCTTTTCCTAACTTTATATCACCTGTTGTTCTCTTTTTATCAAACTCACTTCTCATCTGTAAAGCAAGTTGTTTATTAATTTGTTCTAAGATATCGACCAAAAAGTTTTGTTCTAAAAAATCAATATCTAATCCAGTCACCCACTGGTCTTCTTCTTCCTCTAAGTAATCTATCTCTAGATCCTCAAACTCTAAGAAATCTATGTCAAGTGCAGTTGCTACTTTATTATATTCGCTTCGCCCTTGCTCTTCTTCTATCTCTCGTGGTTTAGATATGATAAGTAAATTTCCTATCATCTCTTCCTCTAAATTTAAGAGGACTGGCTTCATGGGTTGTGAAGCCACAGTACCAACCACTGTTGCTTGAAATGCTTGGTTAAGTATTACTTGACCTACATCTGACTCTACTGATATCTCACCTACAAAGCAGGCACCAGTAGCATCGCAACTTGGTAATAATATGATAGTAGAGGATCCTATCTCATCTACAGTCATACTAAAGTCTGTTCCCCTTACAGCGATAGTTGCTGTAGGAGTTGTAATGTTTACATCTTGCCTACTATTCTTGGCAATCTGTCCACTAGCATACCTTATGGTTCCTAAACTTGCTTTTAAGGACAACTTCCCTTTTTTAGTATTAGGATCGTAAACAAATTCATCAATGATAAGTTTAGAATGTTCTGTGACATCTACTCTTGTATCATCTACGAAGTCAATAGAAGTTTTACCTTTACCTGTTTTTACAGTATCATAACTGAAGACATCTAAATCTTCTTTGGTACTTACTTCTTCACCATCTGCTTTTCGCTCAATGGTTCCGTTTCCTTCATGAATTTCAACATTGCCGATACTCGCTTTTGCTTCTTGAGAGCATATAGTTAGCATGCCAAGTATCGCCAATGGTATAGCTAATTTTAATCCCATAACAAACCTTTTTAATTAGTCTGTTTGCGATATATCAATATCGTGATTATCACCTGATGTTGTTAATGTAATCATTTGGTCATTAATACCAGACTGAACAATATCTACATCAGCGATACCACCAGTGTGCGTGTGTATTAAAGTATGTCCATTAACATCACCATTACCATCTACATCTATCAACCAGTTGTTAGTGTCACCATTCACAGTAATAGTCAAGATGGCACTTGTACCATCGATAGTGGCAGCCACGACATTACTGTCGGACCCACTTTGACCTACTATATCCACATCAGCATTACCTGCTGCTGCAGTTTGACCAATATCTAAGTCGATGTCGTTTGAATTACCTGTAAAATTAACTACAGCATTAACAGTTCCACAAGAACTATTATTACCTGTGCTATCACAGTTTAAATCAACATTGTTTGAATTACCAGCCAAATTAATTGTGCCAGTATAAGTAGCACCATTAATCTGATAAGTAATCACATTACTATTACCAACTTGGTCAATATCCAAAGTAGTGGTGTCACCTGTCGAGCTGGAAGCAGTAGTAGAATTACCGACAGTGTTATTCTGTCCATCTTGAGTAATATCTAAGTCAAGTGTATCACCACTTTGCGTGACATAGATATCATTAGCAAACAAAACACTACCAGCAAATAACAAAGGCACAATACATAACAAAGTTTTTTTAATGTATTCCTTCATTTATTTTTTTCTCCTTAAATTTCCAGAGTGACTTTTCCTCCCCCTGTTTTATTATTTCTATAATACAGTATTCAACTGCAGATCTTATAGCATAATTAACAGGCTCGTTAGAACTTACCCCACTCTCAACCTCTATCGCTCTTGTTCCCATATCTATAAACCTAAAAGCATCAACTCCTGTCTTATGAGATGCGATAGTTTTTGTACCATTTACAGCTAGGATTACTTCTCCTGTTTGTACTGCTACAACTCTCATTGAGACAGTGACTTGGTCAACTCGGTACTCTTCCGATGCACCGATACCAAAGTACCTTACTCCGAAACCACCTGTATCAACATTAGTGTCATAGGAAACAATCCCACCTTCTAATATTAATCCAGCAAATAATAAAGGTTTCAAAGAATTCTTATTTGCTTCAGCACCCTCATACGATTCTCTAGTAGATCGTATCAGTTGCCTTTCTTTAACGAGGTTATCTAAACCACCTCGTTCTACAACTTTAAACCATGTGCCATTACCAGCTTCTTTTAGTGCTTGTATTACCCACACTTCTGGTCCTTGCGTCACAGCAGTTGATAGTTGAGAAAACTTGGCACTTGGTTTTCTCTGACCAGTCTTATCCATAAAGTTATAAACTGCTATGGTCATTATCTCATTATCTAATGGTGGTAAATCTTTTAGTAATTTACTTGTAGGAGTCCCGTGATGAAATGGACCCATTTCCTTGTACTCATTATATTTCAGAGGTGTAGCACACCCTACTATAAACAGTAGAGACAACAATACTATACTCTTATATAAAATTTGCACTGGGCAACTCCTTTTAAAATACAAAATCGCCGATAGGTACACTCATGCTTGTCACAGAACCATTTTCGTCTGTAATGGTAAGAGTGATTATCTCTGTGGTTGTATCTTTAACCCAGTAAATAGTAGCACCCTCAACTTCCGAAGTACCACTCGTCGGACAGTTCGTAGTTGTACTATCACAACTTGTACCGAACATATTATCAACTAACTGTTTTGACAAGTTAGCATAAATTCTAGATTCTACATTCTTAATAAACTTCGCAACTGTAGTGTTTTCTAATTCTCTTTGTGCTCTTGCAGCTTCACTTTTTGCATCATCTAAGGCATCTTGTTTTCTTGAGAATGATAATTGTTCAACACTCAAGACATGAGAGCTATATCCCTGCTTAGAAAAGGCAGGATTACCGAACTCAAATGATAATTGGTCAGCCATTACCATAGTTGGCAACAACAAAAGAACTAAGAATCTCATATAATTATTTAGCATTTTCTTCCTTTTTCTCGTCCTTTTTCTTCTCTAATTCTTGTAATTCTATTACTGTATTAATCTTTGACTTCAGTCTTATAATATCATTATCTAGCATACGAATCCTATCTATCAATGCTATCAAAACTACATTAGCTTGGTCTAGTTTTTCAGCTATTAAGTTGGTAATATAATTGTATATAAACCAAATGAACCAACCCATACCAACCACAGCCACTATCGGAAACCCATATTCATTGACTAATTCAATCACGTCTAGCATCTTCTTTCCCATCAGCACGAGCGATTCTTTCCTCGTCAGGTTTTAAATTAAGTGAGTGTGAAATAAGTATGTCGAGTTTTATCATATCATTGTTCATATTTTTGATACGATTGTCGAGCATAGATATAATCCCATGCATGGTCTTCACTTGGTCAGTGACACCTGATAGAATATATTTTAGGATGATGTATATAAATGCCCCAGCAGCAATACATCCCGCAATGGGCAGACCCAACTCGCCGACTAATAAAAATATCTCATCCATAATTTTAGTTTATTTTCTACTCATATAAGCAGACATTCCCATGTATGCTCCAACGACACCAGCTTGTGCTATGTAAAATAGACCAAGTAAATCACCGAGTGCTGCGACTCGTTCGTTGGACATAAAAGGAAGGAATAAAAAAAGTGTGAAGCCAAGCATGGATATCATTGCGACCCATGCCATGTGCTTCTGCGTATCTGCTTTTTCTTCTGCAGCTTCTGCTTCTTTGAGTAATTTTGCAGCTTCAATCTCTTCTTTCGAAGTGATTCCATCACCATCTAAATCAAAATCTTTTTTTGCCATCTTTTAGTGCACCTGTAATATGTTAGACACATCATTACGAAAAGTTCACTCTTCGACGACTATTTAGGTTTTTCGCTATCTTTCTTTGCGATTATTTCCTTAATATCAGATCTGATTTCATAGCTTTCAGGGTTGTATGGTTCGTTATCTGGATCCACTTGTTTTGGCTTTTCAACAGGCATTGTAGGTTTACTGACAACAGGTGGTTCCTCTTGTCGTTTTACATCAGCATCTTGTTTTATTTTCTGCCAGTAGTACCGAGCATCATCGCTCGGATTCAACTTTTTTGCAGTGGGTTTCCTTCTAACAGGTTCTATCATACCATTCCAAGCGATAAGTAAAGCCACAGCAAGTGGGTCAAATACAATACATAGAATAATGATTACCCATCTTACAGCATCTTCGAGTACCGATTTATCAGCTTCCCCATAAACTAACTCTGCAATATATTTTACTGGACCAACCTCAGCTTCAAGTTTACGAAACTCTTTTTCATAAACCATTTGTTCTTCGATTAATGCATCAACTATTGCTTGTTCTTTTTCTACATTCGCTTCAAGTATAGCAATCTTACCATCGATATCATCAGTCTTTTGTTCTGACTGTACACGATATGATTTAATAACATCAGTCAAATCTTTTATCTGACTAGCATACTTATTGTCTATATCTTTTAGTTCTCTTTGTAGTTGATTATTGGCTTTTTCTACTTCTTCTTGTTTTCTTGCGTTAGAACCAAAACCAGTAATCGTTTCATTGATAGTTCTTAGTTTGGTATTGTAAGCATCGTTTACAGCTTTCTTTTCGTTTGCTATACGATCGTAAATACCATTCAGTGTTTCTTGTTCGTTTCCTATTTGTACATCAACTCGTTCATTATTAGGTTTTAGCAACCTATCTATTTCGCTATCCCACCTGTCGATTTTAACTTGTGAACGAACAAGTTTATCGTCTATACTTTCGGCGAGTGCTATCTGCTCTTCTGATAAAGCAGTTTGCTCAATATGTGCCTTTGATAAGAAACCAAAGATCCCCATACTTGTAATAAACATAAGGAAAAACACTGCGAACATTAAATATGATTTGAGCAGGATTTTACATTCATCCCAGTATCTATGTAAATAGACCACTGTGACCAGCTTTCCTACTTCCATGGCAGACCCCATTACTATTACTGGTATCACTGCTGCAGCAAATATAGTTGCCAACCCAATAATTGAGTAGTATGCAGCAATGGCAGAAATAGTTAATGCTGTCCCCAACATTAATATCTTCATGAACATAATTGTCCTCCTTTGTAGTGGGGACCGAAGTCCCCACTTTGAATTATAATAATATAATTCCTATGCCAATTGCAATCAATACAACTGCCATAATTTTTTTCTTATAGTCCATATTTTTATAAGCGAACACAATCGTGTCCTTAGTATCGACTATCCATTCTTTAATATCTGTTAGATTCCACATATATTATCCTCCTATATTAGATCTAGTAAATTTCATCATAATATTTTCGTTATAATATTTGTAATCACCATTAGGAAGTTTAGCACTCAACACATCTTTTTCAAACATTATTTTAACTTCCCAGTAATTTACCTCACCACGAGTTTTACAAAGACGAATTATCTCTCTGCGAAAGTTCTGTTCGCCTTGTCGTAGTACATCTTCAGTTAGGATTGTTGACGATCCCCAATAATTTTGCCAATCACTCTCAACTCTACTTCGTCGTTTATTGACTCTGCCTTTTAGTGGCTGTAGAGTTTTCGCTTTTGTAAAATATTTGCGACCAATGTAAGATCTACCTGTTTTCTTACAGGTAATCTCATAGATGAAACCATAATATCCTTCACATGAATGAAAGGGTTTCCCTTCGTATAACCAAGTCATGATAGTATTTATTCCCTTATATTTAGGAATTATATGAATTTAATCTTGCGATTTGTGATGTTTTTTGTGAATTTAGGGATGGCTCGTTTCATAGCAGTTCGCCACTCTTCGGTATAGTTCTCCCACATACCACCCTGACATATCTCATTTATATCCATATGTTCTTCTACGAATGTATTAGATTGAAGATAACGAACTTCTAGATTGTTCCTAGAAGCAGTCATAAGTGCGTCATGGTTGGTAATAATATCGCAAGGGTTTATAGCTTCGTTGAATGTAAACAACTCCGCAAACTTCCTAGAATATCCTAGAAGGTTATTAAATGCACCTTGTTCATTAGTATATGGAACATACAGTGGGGCATAAGGTGCAACTGACATCATAATATTTTGTATATATTCAACAGGGTGTTTAAAAGATGTGTTCATACCTAACTCGCAGTATCTTTCTAACACTTCTCTTAGGAATCCTTCGTCAGTTTCATATAAAGTATCACCGACATACAGTTCTCTTTTACCTGCTTGAAATACTAAATCAATATCTTCTTTACTTACTGCTTCAACTAAAGTTTTAAAATCTCTTGATAGCTTACTAGTTCCACGCAAAGTAATTAGAAAGTCTTCGTCATGTTGAGTAAGAAATCTTTCTTTATCTATATTTAATTGATATCCTTGATGAGTAAGGGATGGGTCGTATTGTTTAATTGTTTCTACAACTTCTACATCATATTCTTTTAGATCTTCTAGAAGTTCTGAATAATCTCTGGAATTTACATGACTAATAATATTCACTAATATTTTCATATTGGATCCTTATCTAAATCCTCCTCTTGCTCAGGTCTTTCACAATCATCTCCACAGAATGGGCAACAGATTATATCTTGTCCCATAAAATTATCTTCATCTTCCTCAAAAGAGATGGTGTATTCAGCACCACAAGAAGCACATTCAAAATTAAATTTCTTATTCATACTTAGGCAGCACCAACTCCCCATACTTCTTGCCAGTCACCAGTGATTGCACCTTTTGCATAATCAGTGACTCTATTTTCAAAGAAGTTTCCGTGAGTTGGAGCATTAATCATTTCTTCAACCCATGGGAGTGGATTTCTTGTCACTTTCCAGATACCTTTTAATCCTAGACTAATTAATCTACGATCGCAGATATATCTAATATATTGTTTTACATCCTCAGCTGTAAGGTCAGGCATCTCACCCATAGCAAAAGATAACTCAATAAATTTATCCTCTAGTTCAGTCATCTTAGTAGCGATCTTATATATCTCACTTTTAGTTTTATCATTCCAGATAGTTTTGTTTTCTTCTACATAACATCTAAAAAGTTTAATCATATTCTCAGCATGTAGAGTTTCATCTACGATTGACCAAGTCACGATTTGTCCCATACCTTTCATAAGACCATGTCTTGGGAAGTTTAATAACATTATAAAAGATGAGAACAACTGCATACCCTCAGTGAAAGCTGAGAATGCAGCAATGTTCGTGGCCACCGACCTCTTGTTTCCATTAGATTCTGATAGCTTCATAAAGTATTCATGTTTGTCTGACATCTCTTGATATTCAGAAAACTCTTGATATGTGTTTTCAGGCATGCCTAAAGTTTCAATCAAGTGTGAGTATGCAGCAATGTGTAATGCTTCCCTTGCTGCAAACCCACTTAACATCATCCTAATTTCAGGTTGTGGAAAATATGGCAAGTAGTTATTTACATAACCACCAGCAACATCTATATCTCCCTGAGTAAAGAATCTAAAGATATTAGTCAAAAAGTATTTCTGCTCAGCAGTAATCTTTGTTTTCCAATCTTTAACATCTTCAATCATAGGCACTTCAGTATGAAGCCAATGTGATTGTTCATGTTTCAACCATGCTTCATATGCCCATGGGTAGTTAAAAGGTTTGAAGAAAGTTCTTTCGTCAGTTAGTTTGAGTTGCTTCTTTGCCATCGTTATTTCCTATCTTGTGTATTTGTTAATTAATCTGATTATTGCATAAACAGCTAGTCCGAGTCCAATATAAATTAAACCATCTTCCCAGCTGACATTATTAAGTAGTTCTGCATTTAAAAAACTTAGATCCATTTATTCCTCCTAGAAATATACTTTTAAAATTCCATCTTTTTCATTTACATATACATGACCTTGTAGAGTAATCCTATCTTCATCAGTTGGTGGTTTTGCACCAATACGATGCTTTACCATTCCATGCCACATTGACATCACACCGAGTTCATAGTTATGTATAAAGTATTCACTAGAATCCCCTAACCAATCTAAACATGCCCCACATTCTGGCAGGATGATTGGTATGGCAAATGAGAATATATTATTCTTATCTGTTTCAGGTTTATAAAATCTTAGGTTATCATCGACATGAAAAGGACGAAGTTTGGTCAAGCCGATCTCGTTTCCCTTATAGATATGAAATCCAGGCAAGGGCAAGTCTTTGTAATAGCTTACCTCGTTCACTCCTATGCCGAACATGTCCTTAATAGTTTTTAGGACAGGAGTATATATAAGTTCTGAAAATTCAGTATCTAAGAGTTCTTGTATCTCTTGGTCAAACTCTTTATTTTCTTGTAAGATATATAAACCATCACCAAGCAGATACATATGTTCCATACCTGCTTGAGTACCAACTCCTAGAAAATCAGAAAGTGGTTTCCAATACTTCTCGTGATAATAGACTTTTTCAGCTATCTTCTGACGAGCGATAGGATCGAATACTTCCTCTGAATCTTTAAATAAAAACTTATACAAACTTTAATGCCAATGAAATAGCTTTCTCTACTGCTGCTTTCATTTTCATTGCGTTCGCTTTGTCCATTATTTCATCAGTACGAGTAAGATCTTGCATAAGATCCTTATACTCCCACTCGTTGAGTTCACCAGATTCTAACTGTTTATTAAAT
>MDTE01086802.1_pt1 | contig 11038 bp, 13 predicted proteins | sample 811231 | NCBI WGS metagenome assembly MDTE01 (sample SAMN05326651, study PRJNA326480) | marine metagenome | isolation source: seawater | place: Indian Ocean: Red Sea | collected 2010 | reverse complement strand
TATGAACAAATGAGGACGCCACTGACCGATCATATTTTGAACGTAATCCTGGATGCTTGGGTGTTCTAGTTTCACGTAGTCTCTATTGAGGTCAATACCCCATGAGTTTCCTCTTTGGCCTCCCTGGCTGGCCTCAAAACCGTCCGGATTAATCTGCGGCGCTACCAATACTGTGACCCTATCCAACATATCGTTTGCTTTAGTTCCGGTAGTCGCTAAGTCTCTCATTAGAATAAGGAGACCTTCTCTAAATGTTCTCTCTCCTCCATGGACATTAGCGGCAAATAGAACAATCGGTTTTCCAAGGGCCATAGCTTCCCACGGATTACTTACAAGTGGTTTACTGAATACTGCATAAGGCAACTTTCTTCCTTCTCGTGTCTCTCCGTATGTACCCAACCTCATCTGATCGCTTACTTCTCTAAGCCCTTCTAAGTAATCCCACATTTCAAGATGTCTTGTATGTGCCGTAAATCCGTTTACTTCTGCCGCTGTTGTTGGATATCCATCAGGTACTACCTCCCACTGCACTTGAGCCCGTGCATTGACAGGATTCGTGAGTAATGGAACGGCAACCATCGCTAAAACGGCCAGGATATTCTTGGTCTGCATTTGGGTCTCCTTGAAAGACTATCTGTCGATTATTTATAACAAGGTAGGCAACTAATGCGGGCGAGGGGAGCCCAAATAAGATTGTGCAGGAGATTACTCACTTTCATTTTGGCAGGTTGAGATAAAGCGTCTACCACACACACGGGAGTACTTCTTACCAAGCTTCTATCCAAGCATAACCCATCACCATTGCTGCAACCATCAAAGAAATGAATAAAAGGCTGGTTAGTAGATTCCACATGATCTTTTCTCCCTTCAGGTGTCTATTCAGGACAGGGTGGATAGGTAACCGTTTCACCGTCCTCAAACCAATCGCCACACCGTTGTCCTTCATTGTAGACCCCCCTTATTTCCGCTGGTCCGTGTAATTTTCCGTCCTTGTATCTCAGGTTTTGCACCAACTGGCCGTTTTGATCGTAACGTTTATATGGACCATCGAATTGACCATTCTTAAAGGTGCTACTTAACCACAACTGGCCGTTTTGATCGTAACTCTCAAATGGTCCATCTTCAGGCTCACCATCCCTGTAGATCATTTTCATTCCTAGCTGACCATTCGGATGGTAGAACTCGTACAGCCCGTGCCTCTCTCCGCCCCTGTAGATCACCTTAGAACTTAGCTGACCATTGTCATAGTACCATTCAAAATTCCCGTGCCTCTCTCCGCCCCTGTAAGCTCCTTTTTCCGCCAATTGACCGTTCTGGTGGTACTCCTCAAAAGGTCCGTCCCGTAGTACTTCAACTGATGGCCCACACCCAACAACCATCAAAGACACTACCAGCATCAGTGTCTTTTTCATGGTTCCTCCTTCAGGCGCCTATAAAGAAAGCCGGCGTCAGTCACTGTTAACAGCATCGTTTCCGATGATTCGACCCGACTGTAGCTCACCCCTCATGGTAGTCCAGAATATTGCAAAACCTGCGAAGCCAAAGGGGATCGCCGTCAAAAAACCATCCACCAAGGCACCCTGCATGGTCATCATTCCATAGGTTCCCATGTTCCAGAAGTTGGCCCCGAGCCATATGAGCACACCTACGATCGCAGCGTCCTTCGTAGCCTCTTGAAGCCCTGAGGGTTTTTTCCAAGAGAGAACGATCGTGAGGAGTAGAGCACTAACGATAGATGAGAGCACCTGAAGTCCCACGTTGGGCGAAGCAAGGGGATCTACGTTAACCAACTGTTGGCTGAAGAAATCAACCAAAAGAACGTCCCACATTACGTAGGCAACGAGCATCATCCCCACTGCACCATTGAGCGTGCCTACCAAAAGTTTCTTAGCGTCCATTGTATCTCTCCTATTTAGTATAGTGTGCAACCTACCATTAAATGACTAGCTGCGATCAACAACAGCAGTACTCTCCTTAGGTGTCTATATCAGTGTATACGGCACTGATCGGATGAGCAAAATACTGTTTGTATTCTGGGAACTGGGGAGAGAGCAGTGTCATTATTTTCATCATCAATCTCCTACGCTTCGTCAGAACATTCCTTCCATTAAAGTACTGCTCGATTAACTCCATAAACGTTGCAAATATCTCTGGACTAACTCCTGTTGTGTCTCGACCCAGCCTATATTGAATCCCCAGGTCATACAAACTGACATCATCGCATGCAACGTTTTTTGATATATCAAAGGTACTACTATAGGTAGGAGGCAGTACAACATATTCTTCAATCGAGATAGGCTATATTCATATTTGTTAAACGAAAAAGTATTGGATAGTCAATTATTTCATTAAGGAGAAAAAATGAAGGACAGCACTGTATCAGCTTTGATTGTAGGGGGACTCATTGGAGGAGCAATACTCATAAATGGAAATTTTGCTAATTCTCGAATTGCTGAAAATCGGGCACGAATCCACGTAATGGGACCAGAAACAGGACCCATGGGTTTGCGGGGCCCTGGAAGAATGGGTGGAAATAGAGAAATACGGGTAATGAGGTCAGGGGACGGAGATCATGTAGAGATGGAATTTATCCATGGGGAAATGGGTGGGGAAGTAGATTTTGAGTTCGACGGTACGGTTGATGAGTTAAGGAGCTTAGATCTAGAAGGAATGGACGACGACATTAGAGAAATGATAGAAAACGCCTTACCAAGTGAAGGCTCTTCGAATGGAGACGAAAGGGTCCAGCTACGTATGAAAAGATAGAGGTGTCCGATTGTGACCTGGGAAAAAAGTACGCCACCACAGAGATTCAACCGTAAAAGCTCTCTGATTTCTTCAGGTGCCTATTCAGTATACGGCACTGATCGGATGAGCAAAACACTGTCTATATGTTTCTGGGTGCGATCACTGAAATAGTGGGGCGCCGGTGTACTGAGGAGGTTACCTTTCAGCAAAAAGGGGGCCACCCGAGCTAACAGATTTTTTCAGGGAACGGCTAGATGCGCCTTGCCCGCGTCGAGCTCCACCATTTGTCCAGGACGCAGGTACGCGGTGATCCGGTACTCCCCGTTGGGTAAGCTGTCCCCTAGGATGGCGGCTGCACTCACTAAGCCCGTGTGGAATTCCGCACTCTCGCGGGGGGCCAAGGAAACCTGCACGAGAGCCTCTGTACAGGCGACAGTGCGGCCCATGTCCCATACAGGCTTGGTTCCTCCATCGTAGGCCCGCATCAGCACCACGCACCCGTCGGGAAAGGTTACAGACTGCGAGGTCGTGGACTCATTCTGGATCTCCACGGTGATCGCGAGCTGAGCGGGGAACGACTTGGCGATTCTGAAGCTCGTTACCCTGTAAGTGATCCCATCGATCCGATTGTCGGGCCCGCTAATGCTCTCCTGACAGGCCACGAAGGTCGAAATGGCCAGCAACGCCCCAAATGCCAACAACCAACGTGATTCTTGACTACGTCGCCTCACATCACGAATTGCCATATTACTTACGACCTTGTTAGGGACACGTCCTATACGATGCTGTTTGGACAGACAAAACACCAGGACTCCCTATCGGAACCCGAACAGAAAAGGAAAAACAAAGACAACTATAGCTGCCCATACACTGTACAGTGGTAGATACTGACCTATGACACCATTGATAAATGGGAATCCATCGTCCCTACGCACTGAACCAAGATATTCTCTGAATATTTGAAATAAGTGGACCAGGATAGTCAAATTAGCACCAAGTACAGCTACTCTATTCGGAGTTATTCCCATTGAGATCAACCTGAACACTATAGCGGAGAGGGCCACCAAGTCTATTATTAATGTAACCGAGATTAATGCCAAATTTACATAATCTAGAATTCCCACAGCTGTTTTCTGACGACCCACAAGTGAGAATACTGTGATCCCCAATACCAACAGTAAAAGGCCATCAAAAGTGACCAGGAATTCTCTGTCAATAAATGGATTCTGTCCCTGAATGAGCATAGCAACCAGATAAACCGACACCATGATCAAGAAGAGAGGAGCAAACACTTTGGCCAACACTGGAGCTATTGAGACCTTCCTCTGAAACATGGACTCGTAGAGAAATGTAGCACCCACGGGTATCGCTGCAGCACACATCAAACCTATGTTTTCGAAGTACCACTCTTCTATGGCCAATCCAATCAGTTGGAACAGAGCGATAGTGAGTCCACTCAAGGCTATTCCCCCTAACCCTACTAGAACTGACAGGATCACAAGTTCGCCAATATATCTGATGAAATCACAGCGCTGATCAGGGTGGTCCCACCGATCTCCAGTGAAGCACATTCCCAAGAAAACGAGGAAGGCCACAGGAAGGTGAATCAAAGCCATGACAACCGAGTCTGATGTTCGATAAGAACCATCTGCCAACTCTACTTGATAGTCTGGAAGTAAACTCACATAGATCAATGATAGACTGACTGCGACTAATCCCTTGAACCAGTGTTTATGTCGGTTCCTAAGAGAAAGGTAGGCGGCCACTCCCAACATGATGCAAAGTGCTCCAAATCTGGGATAATACCACTCATTCCCCAGAGCAAGGGCAGGCAATCGAAAGGAGAGCCCCACTACCACAGCCATCCCTATCGCTGGCCACACACTAAACTTACTGGGTTTTCGGTCAATCCAATCGATTCTAGTCTTCCAAATCCTTAGAACTAGCGATTCTGGTTCTATTTCCAAACTAGCCTCTAACAGTTTCTCAAAGCTCTCGGGATTCTTTCTATAGAGATTTTCCAACTTCTCTGGATTGTCCACCCATCTAAGAAGCAAATTTCTACTTTCACTCATATAGGCCTCTTTGTCATTTGTTAAAGACCTCGCCCAAGGAGAATGGAAACCTTGGTAAAGACCCATCAAAATGACTATCTCCCTCCCATTTTAATTAATGCCCCGCTCTGAGTTCTACTTTTCAGTTTTTACAACCAGACCAAACATCCCAACAATTGAAAACGCCAGAAGGAAAAACAGGAATAGATCAGAAAAATAATCTCTATTCAAATCACCTGATAAATATTCTCTAACACCAATACCAAGCATTACAACTGTACAAATTGGCAAAAAGAAGACGAAAAACTTCGCCCACGAAGTCATATCTTTCCAGTTTTGAATTTTATACATCTGGCACCTCTGAAAGTGTCTATTCAGTATACGGCACTGATCGAATGATCAAAATACTGCTTAGTTAGGAGATTACTTAACTGTGATTCCTGTACCTTCCCTCCCCTATCTCCTCCCAAAACGAAGGGACTGCTAGAAGGTCAAAAAGCGATACCAAACTGAAGGGATTGCTAGAACCAAATAAAGGACTATTAAGAACGTCAGCGGGATAGAAAAAATATATTTTTATGATTTACTTTCATGAAATTTTGCACCATCTTACTAGTCTATCAATCATAAAAATTCCATCCCAAGGAACTTCATAAGCAGACATAGCTCCAATATCTGGCACTCTATCAATTCCTTTTGCTGTAACACGTAATGCAAACTGCTCTTTACGTTCATCACTCAGAGCGACTCCAGCTGTTTGAGTCAAATGAGAACAATAATTTTCAACGAGCATTACATCATCAATAGGTCGAACAAAAAGTGTCCTAAAATAGCAAGGTTCAGCTAGTCCCTTATCATCTTCTGAGAATAATACGGTCCATTCTAATCCCTTTGAGTAGAAGGCTTCTCCCATCATTTCATATTTGGCACGGAGTGTCAGTATCTTACCAACATCTGGAACTACACCCGGGTCTCTCACAATTCGTTTTGAGGTTAATTCCATTTCACTTGATAATAGTTTAGAAAATTCCAGTGGAGAAATTTCTCCACCTTTCTCAACAAATACAGTATGAGGCGCATTACATCCCTGTTGTTCAAATTGTGATGCATCAATTGAGGCTTTTTTAGCTATTTTTTTTGAATCTTCTAAATTGGATAATTTTTCAGATCCAATGACCATAAAAGAAGTTTTTGGTCCAAATACAATATCTTCACAACCAAATTTTCGTGGAAGATTAATAATGTTTTCAACAGCTTCCATTCCGCCCCAAGCTACTCGCACCTGCGAATTAAGTGACATCTCATTAAGTGCAGACTTATCAGACGAAGGGTAGTAAATACATGCTATTGAATTTACAATTTTTTTGCCTTCTATAAGCTGCCCGTTTGATTTACGAACATCTACCTCCGCCATAGAGGCTAAAAGTGTTGGAACAACATATAAATTATCTTTTGAAGCTTTTACTAGATTTGCATTTTTAGTAATAATGCCCTGAATAAGTGATAGCATTCCTAGCATAGGAACATTGCCTGCAATCCAATGACTTACAACACCTCTAGGCTGGGCAGAAAGTTTAATTTCACTGCCATTAACTGTATGGAAACCATCCAGAAATTTTCTATTCCCCCTTAAGGCTAGATCAGTAATTTCTAAAAGATGTTTTTTTCTAAACCAGTAAATTAAAAAATTAATTCCTTGGTTAGAATACAATTGCTGAACATCTGATTGTCGATCTGACCAGGAAGTGCATACTGCGTCGAGCCACAATATAATATCTTCTATCTCTAAAGATGTTAAATATTGTTGCCCTTGTTTTATTGAACTCAAGACTTCAGAAAAATTTCCTGACAGCTCTAAATTAGAAACTGAAGTTTCATTTGAGGTCTTCAACTCTCCATTAACAAATAATGTATGAAACTTCAGATCTTCCTCTCTATTGTATTCATATTTTCAGATAATATATCTCCACAGCCACGGATCTCGGCTTTTTTCCTCCGTCCTAGAATCTCAAAAGCAGTTCCTTGGCGACCATCATTCCCTTTATTTCGGGATATAATTCTACCAACATCATCAGTCAATATAGCATTTCCAGGATAGCTTAGTGGAAGTGGGGTCAGAAACTCTAAAATCCCTTCATCACCATCTTTACAAGGTAATAGTGTCAAAGGATCTCGGACTATAACCTCAGATACAGTAGAAGTTCTTTTGATTCCATCTTCTCCATCAAGATAAACAACACCAAGTTGCTCTGTAAAACCATAGCAATCAATTATGTTTTCTTCCTTAACACCAAAAACATTAGTCATAGTTTGGTTAAATGTTGCTTTATCTGTTGCTTGAGATTGAAGTTTTTTCCATCCACCAAGGTGAAGAATTGTCGTGTTAGATAAATCAAATTTCACTCCTTTTTCTTCAAGCCTTTTTGCAGCATAAATATAAAGGACATATGTGTAACCAAATATTACTGCCTGCTCGCCAGACGTTTGAGCAGCCTCAAGAGCACTTTCTAAGCGCTGAAGATCTAAATGCATTTCACCGGATGCATCTTCACTCATACAATACTTCTGAGAAGATGCTGCTGTCATAAACCCCCTAACAGCTGCAGCTCTAGCTGAAATAGTAGGTTGGTCTGTCTTTATATCTTTTGGATCAACATCCATCACCACAAAAGGACGTCTCTTTTTACCTAGGCGATTAGACAAAAACCAAATTAAAGTCTTCATCTGTCGTTTTCTGGTCTCATTATCTAGTGGAACAGAACTAGGGATTTGCCCAGAAGTTGCTGAAGATTGGAGTGTTCGAACAATATTTTCGCTCGATACCGAACTCAAATGCATATCCCTAAAAATTTCCACAGGTAAGAAAGGAAAATCTTCTAATTTGAAATTTTCATCAGTAGATAAACTCCAACCTCTTTTATTACAAAGTTTTTGATAGGGGGCGCAGTTTTTATAATGATGACTGAAGTTGTCAAATAATGCTTTTTTAAAAAGCCTATCTTTATCAATATGATTGAGAGAATAGGGTTCAAAAGTTAAAAGTGATTCAAATGAATCCATTAGAAGGTCATCTCTAAAATAGATCTTACACCTTCTACTGTAAGCTTTCTTGGATTGGTGCGAGCAGCAATATCTTCAATCGTTGCCTCAGAAACTTCATTCACATTAATTTCTTTTCCGTAAGCCCCCCATTTTTTAACCATTTTAGTGTTTTCACTGATTCTAGAAATCCATTCTTCAAGTCTCTCTATTCCACCTAAGCCTATTTGTTGTATAAACTCTTCAATACGAGGAGATTCTTGCATATTAAACTTCAGCATTGGGATAAGAAAAATAGCGTTGAGATTTCCATGCGACAATTCTATTTCCGATGCTAAGCTATGGGACAAGGCATGAACTCCTCCAACAGAAGTCATGCTTTGAGCTAATCCTGTAAGCATTGATCCATACATTAGCTTTTCTCTTGCTATTATATTGCTAGGAGAAGCGATTACTTCCTCAAGATTTTCTATAATAAGTTTGGCTCCTGCCACTGAATACGAGTTTGTTAAAGCATTATTTAAGCTCGAACAATAGGACTCAATTCCATGAGTAAAGGCGTCAATTGAAGTATGGGCTGTTATTTCAGGTGGAAGAGAGACAGTTAGATTTGGATCTAAAATAGCAATGTCAGGTATAAAATGATTAGAAATAATTGGAGTTTTTTTATTATCGATTGTCACAACAGCTGAATTACTAACTTCTGAACCAGAGCCAGCAGTTGTTGGAATAAGACATAATTTGGCTTTTTTCCTTAATGCAGGAACACTATGAGGTGCCTTAAAATCAGATAATGGTATATTTTGATTTTCATATAAAGCATAGATAAGTTTCGCAGTGTCCATTACTGCACCACCACCAACCCCAATGATCCAGTCAGCATTTAAATCTTTCAACTGAGTCATTATCGTATTTATACTGTCTTCAGTTGGGTCTTTTATTATTCTCTTGACCGTCACTATTTCAATTTTAGATGCTGCTAAGTGTTTTTCTAATTTTTCTAAATAGCCAGATTTTTCAAAAGATTGGCCTCCACAAATAATAAAGGCCTTTTTACCATCCAAGAACTTAAGTCGGATTAAGCTTCCTTTTTTAATTACCATCTCTCTTGGATATATTATCCTAGGTAACATATTAAGCATTTACACCACCATTTTTTTCTTTATGAACCTGTCTCAATAGATGTCTTTGAGTTTTTCCTGATTTGGTCTTTGGAATTCTATCAATCCACTCGATTTGAGATGGGATTTTATAAGACTCTACCTTATCCCTTAGGTATAAAATAACATCAGAATCAGAAATATTTTTGGTATCCAATATTTTCTTATTCTTAACCAAATAAATTTTTACTACCTCACCTGAGATATTATTTGGATCTGGAACCCCTATGCAAGCACAATCTCGAACCCAAGGCAAGAGATTAAGAAGGTTTTCAATTTCTAAAGGAGCAACTTTTTGCCCTCCAATATTGATCATATCAGATGATCGACCTGACAAAAAAATGTAGCCCTGGCTATTTAAAAAGCCACTATCACCTGTATCAAGCCAGCCACTCTTGCTTACAATATTACCGGAAGAAAGGTATTCTTTTGCAACTGAATCACCTTTTACATTTATTGTTCCAGACTCATCAATTAAACATTCTCTTGCTCGATTATTTCTAATTTCTAGTTGTACTCCAGGAGTACTTTTTCCAATACTGTCCAAAAAATCCTTATCTTTGTGAAACTCAATAAAAGTGGATCGAGATGCCTCAGTCAAACCGTAATGCATACAAATACGAGTATCAGGCAATAAATCCATTAACTTCAGTTTATGCTCTAAAGACATTGGAGCAGAACCTATTTCAATATATTTCAATTGATGTTTAAACTGAGCAAGTTTATCTTCGCCAAATTTAAATAAAACTGCTATTCCTGCTGGTACAGAGCAAAAACCTGTGGATTTTGTTTCTTCAAGTTGCCTATAAATTCTACCAGGAAGCAAAAACCCATTGGCCAGGACTATTGTTGCTCCTGATAATACATTACACCGCAACCTTGCTAGACCAAAAGAATGATTAAATGGTAATGGTATGAGCTCAATATCTTGTGATGTATTTTGAATAAAATGATTGATATTTTTAGCTCCAGCAAGAACATTTTGATGCGTTAAAATAACTCCTTTTGGCATCCCAGTAGTTCCAGTGGTAAATAAAAGATCTGCTTTTTCACTGGGCTCAGGAAATTTTAATAAATTAATTTCATCCCCATCATTTTCTGTAAATGAACTTAGGAGCAATACTGTTATAGTATTTTTGATTTCTGTAAACTTGGATAAAATTGCTATTTTTGAAGAGCATTGGTTGGCAATATCCTGAAGTTTTGAAGATGGTAATTGGGGGTCAACTGGAACAGCAATTGCGCCAATTAAGTGAAGTGCAAAATAACAAGCAATAAATTCTGTAGATTGTGTCGCTGATAAAATTACAAATTGACCCTTTGAGGCGCCATTATCTGATAAAAATTTAGCAGACTGCAGTACTTTATGCGTAAGCTCTGAATATGTTACCCTTGTTATGTTGGGCTCTGCTCCAATTATTAATGCTATTTTATTAGGATGTAACGTAGCATTTTTAAAAAGTGCAGAAACAATTGATTGATGTTTCAAAAGTCTGATATACCCTTTTCAGTTAATAAGGCTCTAATATCCAAGACAGTTTCTATAGCAATCATTTCTTCCATGTCAACTGAAACTGAGTAAACCCTTTCAATAGCATTCATCAAGGTTAGATGACCTAAAGAATCCCATCCAGGGAGATCTCCAGGACCTTGCTCATCCTTCACACTAATATCTGGTGGAAGAACAAAGGTTTCTATGATAAGTTCATTTAGCTTCATTTTTGTCTAATCCTTTTTATTTAATAACCTGTACCTAGGTACTGGTGATTGTGAAATTTACCTGAGCGTCGGCTCCCTACCAACTCCAGCATATCACTATTCCAAGCCTTTCCCTTTTTAAATTTACCTGAGCATCGGCTCCCTACCAAGGTCATGGATTTTCCTTAGTCAATTGGAGACTCAATTAGACAAGAAACTTGAACAGGTGAAATCCGTATCAGTTGTCTCCTGGCAAATGCTCGACCTCCAGAAATACCGCCTCAACATACGGCACTCATCGGATGAGTAAAATGGGATTGGTTAGGGGATTACTTACCT
>MDTE01133624.1_pt1 | contig 11039 bp, 12 predicted proteins | sample 811231 | NCBI WGS metagenome assembly MDTE01 (sample SAMN05326651, study PRJNA326480) | marine metagenome | isolation source: seawater | place: Indian Ocean: Red Sea | collected 2010 | reverse complement strand
TTTAAAAACACCAAATTCTAACACATCTCCAGGAATATTTATAATTTTTTTATAAATTTCATAATGATACAAAAATTTTGCGATTCTAGATGGTTTAGATTGTAAATAGAACGTATTTTCAGCATCCCATATTTTTTTTTCATATTCAAAAGATATAGATCTATCATTCATATTAATTTGCTATAAAATATTCACAAGTAAAAAACAATTAATATTTATAGTTAATACCAATATCATTATAAATCAAATAAGAAATAAGATTAATGTCAAAAGTTTATTGTATAATACCCGCAAGATCAGGTAGCAAAAGAATTAAGAATAAAAATATATTAAATTTTTATGGAACTCCTTTAATTGGAAGAACAATAAAAACTGCTAGAAATTCTAAAATTTTTGATAAGGTTATAGTTAGCTCTGATAGTAGAAAAATAATTAATATTGCAAAAAAATATGGTGCAATCAATTATGGCTTAAGAGAAGAAAAATTTTCAGGAGACAAAGTTACAACAGATCAGTTAATTTTTAGAGAAATAAATAGATGCAAACTACAAAAAATTGATATTTTATGCTGTATTTATCCTGCAACTCCTTTGCTTAAGTCGAAAATGTTAATTGAGGGATTTAAAAAATTCAAAAAAGAAAATTATAATAGTTTAATATCAGTTGCTAAATATGAATATCCAATTTTTAGAGCATTAAAAATTAATAAAAAAAAAATTAATTTTATTTGGAATAAATACCAAAATAAAAGATCACAAGAAATAAAAGATACAGTCCATGACGTAGGATACTTTTATTTTTTTAAGACGAATAAATTTTTAAAGGAAAAAAAAATAATTAACAAAAATACAGGTTTTTACGAAATACCAAGAGATCAAGCAATTGATATAGATGAATATATTGATCTTAAAATTGCAAAAAAACTTTATAAAAAATGAGGAAAGTTTTAATTTTAGGATCAAATGGTTCACTTGGATCTAGTCTTGTTAGATATTTATCAAATAAAAAATTTAAAATATTTGCACAATCGAGAAAAAAAAATACTAAATTTTATTGTGATTTTAAAAATAAAAAGAACTTTAACGCTCTTTTAAACCAAATTAAGCCAAATATTGTCATTAACACAATTTCAAATACAAATGTTGATCTGTGTGAAAAAAATTTTAAAAAGTGTTTTGAGGATAATATTTTAACTTCAAAGATAATTTCAGAAGCATGTGGGAGACACAAAATAAAACTAATATATATATCTTCTGATCAAGTATATTCTGGAAAAGGACCTCATAAAGAAACTGCTGCACTTCCATTAAATAATTATGGATTATCAAAATTAGTATCAGAAAATTTTTCCTTAAAAAATAATGGTATAGTTTTGAGAGTAAATTTTATATTTAGACATTCAAGAAAAGAAAATTTTAATGACCAAGTTCTACTCAGTAGAAAAAAAAATTTTAAATTGTTTAAAAATATATTTTTTTCTCCTTTACATATATCTACATTGGTAGAATTTATCTCAAAAAATGCATTTAAACTTAAATCAGGTGTTTATAATATTGGATCATATAATAAAATTTCAAAATCAAATTTTATAAAACAATTATGTAAATTAACTAATTTAAAAAAAAAATTTATTATAACAAACTATTCAAATAAATTTGTTGAACGACCTCTGGACATGAGTATGAATATTGCTAAAGTAAACAAGTTGTGTAAGTTGAAGTTTAATATAAATGACGAAATTTATAAATTAGCAAAAGAGTATAAAAATGATTAAAATTGGAAGAAAAAAAATATCCTTAAAAAATCCAACTTATTTTATTGCAGATATAGCTGCCAATCATGATGGGAGTTTAAGTAGAGCGAAAAAACTCATTAAATTGGCAGCAAAAGCTGGCGCTGATGCTGCTAAATTTCAACATTTTAGTGCAAAAACAATTGTGAGTGATAAAGGGTTCAAATCATTAGGTAAAAAATCTTCCCATCAAAAGAATTGGGGTAAATCAGTTTACGAAGTATACAAGGATGCATCAATAAATCTTGGTTGGACCAAAGAATTAAAGAAGGAGTGTGATAAAGCTGGAATTCATTTTTTTAGCAGTCCTTATTCATTCGAAATGGTCAATCATTTAGATAAATTTGTCCCAGCTTACAAAATTGGTTCTGGTGATATAAACTGGTTACAAATAATAGAGCATATATCTAAGAAAAAAAAACCTGTAATTCTTGCTTCTGGAGCATCTAATTTTAATGATGTAGTTAAAGCGATTAATGCAATAAAAAAATATAATAATAAAATTGTTCTTATGCAATGTAATACTAACTACACTGCATCTGTAGAGAATTTTAAATATATAAATTTGAATGTATTAAAAAAGTATAAAGAAAAATTTAACAATATTATTCTTGGACTAAGTGATCATACATATGGGCATTCTACAGTTTTGGGGGCTATAACCTTGGGTGCTCGTGTTGTAGAAAAGCACTTTACAGACGACAATAACAGAATTGGTCCAGATCATAAATTTTCAATGAATCCTAAAACTTGGCGTGAAATGGTAAACGCTACTAGGGAATTAGAAAATTCATTAGGTGATGGTATAAAAAAAGTTGAAAAAAACGAGAAAGAAACAGTGATCTTGCAAAGAAGAGCAATCAGAATAAAAACTGAAATTAAGAAAGGTGAAAAAATTATAAAAGAAAATATTTTTCCATTAAGACCATGCCCAATGGATGCATATCCACTTCAAAAAATAAAAAAAATTATTGGAAGAAAAGCAAAAAGAAAATTTGTTAAAGGTGACTATATTAAAATAAGTGACTTCAAGTAAAATATCAAAAAAAACAATTGCGATAATAATTCCAGCAAAAAATGAATACTTAAACTTATTAAAATTATTACCAAAAATAAATGAACATAATTTTCATGTGATTATTATAAATGATGGGTCTAAAGATAATACCAAACAACTAAAAAATAATTTTAATAATTTAAAAATAGTTAATTTAAAAAAATCGATCGGGTATGATAACGCTTTAAAGTATGGACTTTTAAAAGCAAAAAAAAAATTTAAATTTGCGATTACAATGGACTCTGATTTTGAACATGATCCTAAATATTTTAATAAATTTATAAATTATTTTGAGAAAGATTTTGATTTAGTAATTGGTGAAAGAAATAGGAAAAATAGACTTGTTGAAATAATTTTTAGCTTTTATTTTAAAAAATATTTCTATTTAAATGATATATTTTGTGGTTACAGAGGGATAAGATTAAACAAACTAAAAACCAAACATCTTAAAAATAAGAATATTAGTTTACCAGAAATAATTTTTTTTATTCACAAAAAATACAGAAATACAAAAAATTTTAATATCAAATGTAAAGAAAGAATTGGAGGAAGCAAATTTGGAAATACTTTTGTAGGTAATTTAAAACTGTTAATTCAAATATTAGGTGTTATTTTTAAAAAAATATAACTTATTTAAAATTTAAACTACTTGTTGTTTTAATTTCCATACATCATTTATTTTTTCCCATAAGTGAGGGGATCTAAATTTGTCAATTATTTTATAAAACTCATCTTCATTACAATCTGTATATTCTAAAAATTCTTTAAAATACTTTTGTGGAAACTCATGATCATATTTTCTAACCAATTCTACACCCTCTTCTCTCTCTATTTTTTCATTTCTGATTTCTTGTGCAGCATCATAAGATGCTCTTCCTAATCCAAACTTAATAAATGTAGTATAGTAATGAAATGGGTCTATTTTATCATCTATACTTGAATATTTTGAATAAGTACCTTCAGTTCTTTCTGTATTGGGTCTAAATCCTGTATTTTTGGCAGCATAATAATAACACTCTTGAGGATCCCATTTAATGTAATAACCTAAATATCTTTGTTCTATTTTATTTTGCTTTAGTTCTTCAAATGTCGGTGGCAAATAAGGCTGAAAATCATTTAATCTAAAATTATATCTTTTTAAAATATCATTAAGTTTTTCACCTCCAAGAATTATTTCACTTTTATCTTTAGTTGAAAAAAACTTTGTATCCATTTTTGGATTTGAATTTTCTTCAACAGCATTTCCATATTCTGCTTGGTTTTCGCCATAAAAAATTAATGGTATTCCAAATTTTTTTGCAAACAAAGGTCCTATTATTTTTTGACCAATTATGAATGGTTGAAACGGATGTAATAGGTTCTTAAAAGATAAACTTGTTAAAAGTTCATGAACCTTTCCATTAGGAGTAAAAAGCACATTATCAAAACCACCTTTTTTTATCCAATTTTCAAAATTTTGCCACCCTATGTCAGTGTACATGTGAGGTGCCCATGTAACGGTAAGAGGATTCATATTGTACTTATATTTTAATATATGTGCGGTATATGCACTATCCTTACCACCACTTCCAGGCACAATACAATCATAACCGGTATTCTTTCTGTGTTTGTCTAATAGTTGAATTAACTGCTTTTCTCTTTCTTCCCAATCTATTTCTTTTTTTGTTGCGTTATAACTACATGCCTCACAAACTTTTGTTTCACTATTAATATCTAGACCATTTTTTTTATTTGAAATATTTTTGAATTCGACCACACTTCTTGGCCTTTGATTGCTCATCACACATTTAGAACAAAATTCAACCTTTTCCGGTAATCCATAAAATGAGACATTTTTATTCATAATTATAATTTGCTATTTATTAAAGATTTAAGAAATTCTAAGCCTACTTCACCACTTTTTTCTGGGTGAAATTGAATTCCCAAAACATTATTTTTTTCATTTGATGAAAATGAACAAAATTCTAATCCATTATAAATCGAGTATGCAATATTGTTATTTATATTATGGGGCACAGTTTTATATGAGTGTATATAATAAAATTTCTCATTATTAAATTTATTTAGAAAATTATAATGTATATGTTCTCTAAAAAAAGTTTCTTTCCAACCAACATTTGGTAGTCTATTTATTTTTTGTTCCGATAATTTAACAACTTTTCCTTTAATAAGATTTAATCCTTTCGTATTTTTATTTTCAGTGCTTTCTTCAAAAAGAATTTGCATTCCTAAACAAATACCAATTAACAAATTATTTTGGTTTTTTGAGAATTCTAATATCATATTAATTATATTTTCTTTTTTTAATAATTGCATAGCATGGTTAAAGGCACCAACACCTGGAATGAAACATATATTTGAGTTTATTCTTTTTGTTTCAGAAAAAAACTCTGGATCATATCCTATGAATTTAATCGCGTTAAACAAGCTTTGAACATTTCCCATACCGTAATCAAGTAATGTTATTTTTTTCATTTAAATTTTTTGTTTTAATTGTGTGATTGAAAATTTTTTATAATGCAAAACGGAAGCTAAAGCTACTGAAGTAAAATCAAAGTTTTTTTTAATTTCCTTTATATGATTTAAAGATCCACATCCACCTGAAACAATTAATGGTTTATAAGAATTGCTATAAACTTTTTTTATTAAATCAATATCAAAGCCTATTTCGGTTCCTTCATTATCTATTGAGGTTAAAAGAATCTCTCCACATCCCTTCTCATGAATGAGATTGATCCAATTTTCAATTTTTATATTAGTTTTTTCTCTTCCACAAAATTTATAAACTTCCCAATCATCTCTAGAAATTTTTTTAGCTTCTACATTAACAACTATTGTTGACTCTCCAAATTGTGTTACAGCTTCAGTTAAAAAATTGGGGTCCTCAAGAGCTTTGGAATTGATTGCAACCTTATCAACACCTGACTTAAGAGCTTTATCTATATCATCTAAAGATCTGATGCCACCTCCTAAAGTTATAGGAACAAATATATCTTTAGTAATTTCTTTTATAAAACTAAAAAGATTATTTCTTCCATAAAGACTAGCAACGCAATCGATAAGTAACAATTCGTCAATTTTTTCTTTATAATAATTTGTTATTATTTCTTTTGGATCTCCTATTTTTCTTAGACCCTCTAGATTAATACCTTTGATTACATTTTGGTTTTTGATATCAATTCTCGCAATTACTCGCATAAAATAATTTTATTTGTTATATCATAATTATAGATGGGAATTAAAAAAAAATTTAAAATCATTGGATTTATTCCAGCAAAAAAAAATTCAACTGGTTTAAAAAATAAAAACTTAAAAAAAATTAAGAAGTTAAGTTTAATTGAATTAGCAATAATTTCATCTCTTAAATCAAAAAAAATTAGCCAAACATTTTTATCATCAGATTCTAATAAAATACTTCAAATAGGAAAAAAATATAAAATTGATATTATTAAACGAAAAAAATCATTATGTACTAAAGAAACAAGTGCAAATGAGATAATTCAAGATTTTATAAATTTTTATTCGAATAAAAATAAAGATTATAAGAATGTCATAATGGTATATTTACAACCAACTTCTCCATTTAGAAATTTTAATCATATAGATTCAAGCATAAATAAATTTTTTAATTCCAAAAAAAAAATGCTATTAAGTTTATCCGAAATAAACAATTTTTATAAAGCTTTTGAAATTAGAGATAAAAATATAATCCCATTTTTTAATCCGAAAAATATAAATGAAAATAGGCAAAAATTTTCAAAAATACTAGTACCAAATGGTGCTATATATATATTCTATTTAAAAGATTTTTTAAAAAATAAAAAGTTAACTTACAAAAGTTGTGCTTACTATCTAATGAATAAAATTGATAGCATTGATATAGATAATGAGTTTGATTTAAAAATAGCTAAAGAGCTGAGTAAAAAATTTTTAAAATATTGACAAATATTATTAATATTAGTCTAAAATTTTATTAAGAAAATTGCTAATTTCCTTCATATTCATCAAGGGTTGATTTGCAATTATTTTTTTAATTTGATTAATTTTTCTGTAGCTGTTTATTTGATTTTGACTAACTATGAAGAAATTTTTGAAAACTTTTATGTTTTCATACTCGTATTCAAAAAATAAATTCTCTTCAATTTTTTCTCCATGTCTTTTACCAATAATTCTAATCGAATTTTCTTTAAGTGAAAATTTTTTCATAAGTATTTTTAATAAATCGTAGATTTTAAACATTTTCAATTTTCTAGGTATAAAAATTTCACCCCCATTCATATTTTTTAATGATTGACTTATTATATTTACAGCATCATTTATTGTCATAAAATATCTTGTCATTTTAGTATCAGTTAATGTTAGTTTCTTTTTTTTATTTATTTGATCAATTAAGGTAGGTAAGATTGAACCCCTGGACCCAATAACATTTCCAAACCTAACACAAGCAAACTTTGTTTTGCTAGACCCTCTAACTGTGTTCGCATTTACTGTAATCTTCTCTGCTAATAACTTGGTTGCTCCTAGACATGAGCTTGGGTTTACAACCTTATCAGTGCTAATTAATAAAAAATGTTTAACTTTATTTTGCATAGAAGCCAAAACCATATTTTGAGTACCAATCACATTGATTTTATTAGCTTCAAACGGATTAAATTCACAAAATGGCACATGTTTTATGGCTGCAGCATGTATCACTATATCTATATTTTCACTGGCATTTATACATCTCTGTAAATCTGTCACATCCCCATGCAAGTACCTAATCCTAGTTTCTTCCATGACACTTTCGAATTTTTTCTTTTTATCAAAGGAATTAAAATGAGAAGATAGCTCATACAAGCCATTTTCATCATTACTCAATGCTCTGACTACTCTGCATTTACTTTTTAATACATATTTTACCAAAGCGCTTCCAATTGATCCAGAGGCCCCTGTTATTAAAACTCTTTTATTTGTAAAAATATTATTCATAATTTTTAATATTTTTAATGACGTTTTCTAACTTTGTAAACTTTTTATATTTAGTCAATCTAATCAACAATTTATTATCTATAAAATTATCAAAGTTCTCACTCTTCTTGATTGGAATCTTTATAGTATTAATTTTATATCTATATTTATCAGAAAAAAAATTCACTAACTCTTTAATTTTAAAATTTTGAGATGAGAAATTTATTATTTTTTTGTTAAATTTTTTTGGAGATTTTAAAATTTTTAATAAAAGATTATTAAAATCATTTATATGTATAAAATTTCTAACTCGATTAAGGTCATCACATTTAAACTTTTTATGGTGTTGGAAACTTTCCTTAATATTTTTCAACAAACCTTTTTTCACAAAAGAATCATCATAAACATTACTTAATCTAATTATTGTGTAATTTACTTTAGATTTTAAATATAATTTTTCAGTTAATAGTTTAATTTTAGAGTAATTATTTTTAGGATTGGCAATGGTTTTTTCATTGGAATAACCTTTTTTATCACCATAAACTAAGGTTGATGATAAAAATATAATATTTAAATTATAAGTCTTTGCAATTTCAATTAAATTTTTGTTTCCTGTAAGCGATATTTTTTTAAAATTTTTTCCGTACTGTCCTGACAAATTAACAATTGATTTAATTGATTTATTTTTTTTTACAAAATCAATTAATTCCTTAAAGTTTAAAATATCTATAATTCTTTTTTTTTTATTTAAAAATTTATGCGAGCCTTTTACCTCAATTTTATTTTTTGAAAATTTAATAAAATGTCTCCCAATATATCCTGAGGAGCCGATCAATAATACTGTGTTACTCAATTTAATATGTGATTGTTTTTTGGACAGGGGAATTTAAGTCAATCTTTTTTATTATTTTAACTATTTTATTTGCTGAAAATCCATCTCCGTAAGGATTACTAATTTTCTTTAACATATTTAAATATTTTTTATTATTCAATGCATATTGAATCTTTTTGTAAATGTCTTGGTAATTGTAATTAACATCAATCACATTTTTAGATTTTAGCCTTTTATTTTGTCTGGTGCCTATATTGATAACTGGTTTTTTGAAAGTTGCAGCTTCATGAATACCTGAGCTTGAGTTTCCAATCAAAATACTACAATTCTTTAATATAACCTTATACTCACTTAGACTTAGTGTTTTTGCCCAACTCATTCCAGAAAGTTTAATCTCATTTGCTATCTTTTCGTATCCAGCATCATTATTAGGCATAATAATAAACGATGGTAATTTGCTTTTCTTTATTGCTTTAAATGTTTCTAAAATTTGTTTTTTTGAGGATTCTTTTTCAGTTGTAACTGGATGCTGTAAAACACATAAAAATTTTTTTCTAAAATTTATTTTAAATTTTTTCGAAAGCTCATCAATGTCTATTGGTGGTGCTAGTCTCAAAGCATCAAGTGAAGGGCAGCCAACAGTAAATATTTTGTTTTTATCTTCACCCATTTTTATTAATCTCTTTCGTGCATCTTGATTGGCGACAAAATGGTAGTTTGAAAATTTACTCATTGCATGTCTGATTGATTCATCTATAGACCCACTTACTTCACCGCCTTGAATATGCAGTACTGGAATGTTAAAATGTGCACCGGCAACGCATAAAGCGAAGTTTGCACCAATATCAAATCCAGTTAAAACAAGATCAGGCTTGTATTTTGCAAATAACCTAGATAAATCACATAATATTTTTCCCATAGCATAAACCATTGCTTCATCAGATTTTTTTCTTCCAGCAAAGCTATTAATTTTATGAAATACTTTAAATTTATCTTTTTTAATTTGATTTATAGTTAATCCATGCTCCTTTAATAAATGCATGCCTGTAACTATAAGATTATATTCCATGCTAGGAGATTTTTTTATTAAATCAATTATTGGCTTATATCTACTATAATCAGCCCGTCTTTCTGTGATAGTTAAAATTTTTATTTTTTTAGACATCTAATTTTTTTAATTGAGTATTTTTTTTTATTTTTCTTTTTGCTTTTTTTCCTAGAATTTTCTTAAAATCTTTGACTTTAAAATAACCAGTTCCAGGACGAATTGTGAATATATTTTTTTCAGTAAATTTTTCACCTTTATTTATTTCCTTTAATGATGCTACAGAACCAAATGCAAAATTAATTGTTTTTTTTTCAGCTTTATCTGGCTCTTTTTTTTTTAAAAGCTTTGCTTCAAAAATGGTTTTTGATGCAATAATTAAATTTTTCAACTCAGAAGGATCCATCGATGCACTGACATCTGGACCTATATCTTTTTTGGATCTAACAAAATGTTTTTCAATTATTTTTGCTCCCATTGCCATAGCTCCAACTGAACAGTAAATATTTTTAGTGTGATCAGAAAGTCCATAAAAAGTATTTTTAAAATTTTTTTTTAACTCCAACATCGCATCTAACTTTACTAACTTTGCTGGTGTGGGATAAATGTTAGTGCAATGAAGTAAAACATGTGGAATCTTATATTTTTTTAAAATTTTGACGGACGGTTTTATAGTTGAAATGGAGTTCATTCCAGTGCTCAAAATTATTGGTTTATTTTTTTTTGCTATATATTCGACTAATGGATAATTATTACATTCACCAGATCCAATTTTAAATGCAGGAACTTTAAATTTTACTAATCTGTCTACAGCCTTTCTTGAAAATGGAGAAGATATGAAGACTCTTTTTTTTGACTTAACATAAGTCATCAATTTAAATTCATCTTCTTCATTTAATGAACATTCTTTTATTATTTTATAAATAGATTTATTTGAATTTCCTGGAATTATTTTTTTAGCTTCAAATGACATTTCATCGTCAACTACGTGTGTCTGATGTTTTATAATTTGAGCTCCAGAGTTAATTGCCAAATCAACTAAATTTATTGCAGCCTTTAATGATCCGTTATGATTAATCCCAATTTCAGCGATAATTACTGGCGGAGAATTTTGAGAAATGTTTACATTTCCTATTTTAATATCTTTTGGCATTTATGTATGAGGTAATTATTAATTATCAAATAAATTATAATACCATCAAATTTTATAAAAAAAACCCCAACGGTTTGACGTTGAAGTTGATTGAAATGATAATTATTACAAATAAATTTTTAAAAATTTTTTTCAGTGCATAAATCAAGCCAATTGAGCTATTAGTACTGGTCAGCTGCACGCATTACTGCGCTTCCACATCCAGCCTAT
>MDTE01103919.1_pt1 | contig 11039 bp, 2 predicted proteins | sample 811231 | NCBI WGS metagenome assembly MDTE01 (sample SAMN05326651, study PRJNA326480) | marine metagenome | isolation source: seawater | place: Indian Ocean: Red Sea | collected 2010 | reverse complement strand
TATCACTACCAGTCCAATTAGTTTCCCAAGAATTCCAAACTGTAGGTGCAAATCCAGTTTGAGGATCTACATTCATAGTTCGCGCTGCTTCCTCCATTGTACGCTCATAATCACCTTCTATCTCAATAATCTTAGCTTCTAATCTTACTGTATCTACCCAAGTATCCGATGCAGGTGTTAATTCAAGAGTTCCTTGCCAGAAACTGATTAGGAAAGGTGTTACACTTTCAGTTCTTGTACCAAATGACTGCTTAATATACTCAACTTCAGAATAATCCAAAGTTACAATATCATTCTGTTTTCTTACATTAATTCCTTCAATTGCACTGAAATTTAAATCATCTGTTGGATCTGTATTTGTTACAGGACCAAACATTAAATCAACTGAATTTGTATAATGCTTTGGTCTAAGTTGCTTATATTTCCTATCAAGACTATTCTTAACTCCACCAATTATTTGATCTTCTTGTGCTAAGAATCCTGTAAAATTATCAACAAAGAACCCTGATTTGAATCTGTTTATACCATCAGCATCCGCAATAAACATATTAGCGGTGGATGTTTCTAATGTAGACAATGCTGTATAATATTCAAGATTCTTAATTCTATCATCAAGTTTCTTAATATCAACCATTCTATATCTCTTATGATCCATATATTGAATCCCTGCTTGAGAAGGATAATATAAGAATGGAGGTAGAGTAATAGTGGCAACTTCTAAAGCTTCATCAACTGGACTTGGCTTTTCTGGTCTATCTGCAGGAGTTCCATAAGCAACCTGGAATTTACCATCTTTAGTTAAGAAAATTCTATCAATTCTTCCCAAATAATGAGAATAAGTAATTTGAATAGACTCATCTGATGCTAATACATTTCCTGCTGACTGTCCTGCTCCATTAAAAGATCTTCCATAAAATTCTAATGGTGATCTAGTGCTTTCAGCAACAGTGTAATCAGATACTCTAGGTCTAATATCAAGTATATCTGCAGTAAATGTGTTATTTACATCCTTAATTTCACTAGCATAATCAAAATCATTATATGAATTTACTGTTGTGAGATCTCCAGTATCAGTAGATGCATAATATGCACTCATAAAGTAAACTTTAATCTGTCTTGTTGGAGCATCCGCATCAACTTTTCTCTTTATAGTTCCATAATCATAGAAAGTACCTTCTTGCCCAATATTAAAGCTATAATCAGAAGATATATCAAAACTTGGTGTATCTAAAGTAGTAATCTCCCCTTGTACATTAGATTCTTGGAATACAACTATTTCCCCTTCTTTGAAGGTAATATCATTCTTATAGATATAAACAATCTGAGAAGAAGAATTAGATACTTTCTCTGCTACAATTGCAACAGCACCTGTAACCTGTCCTATTAATATCTCACCAACAATCAATTCAGCAGTTGTTGTAGATGCACTAGTAAGTGCAGAAAGAATCATCTTAGGTGCAGAAGGAGCTCCCGTATCTACTGATTCATAAATCCCGTGAAGTTGAACAATATCAGGAACGTTCAAAGATATTATCTCATCTTGAACTCTAGTACCCCAAGGATAACTTCCATAAGTTAATCCATCATTGAAAGTCGTTGTTCCAATACCAGATCCTTCATACTTCGATTTGGAAACAATTACAGAATTAACTCTATTCTTTAACTTTTCCTTTGCCTTTGGTTTTAATTTTTTAACTGTGGTAACAAGAGTAGCATTCTCATCATCAGCACCTAAATTATAAATCTGTAAAGAAGTACCATCGGTGAAAATTAAATCCCCTTCACTTAATGCTTCAGTTTGACCATCATTTCTAATTAAAGAATATCTTTCTTCATCAAAAGATAAGAAAGTCTCACTTGATCCACAAGAAACAGCAGAAGATAACTTATTACCTGAGATATTAACTGTAAATGTTTTTCTAATTGAAATAGATGCATCTGTTAAGTCAACATCAGAAATGCTAGTTTTAGGGAGTACTGTATATAAAGTATTATCAGAAGATGATTGTAATTTTGTTGTTAATAATTTAAAATCATTTATTTCTGTACTAGCTACAGTTGGTAAATCACCACTTACAAATGAAGTTACGGTAGAAACTCCTTGGAATTCTGCAGTAGTAGCATTAACCGCAGTAATTTTTCCATATACTGGGAAATTAGACTTAACGGGATCATTAAAGCATATCAAATTACCAGTAGTTACTATTCCTATGAAATCAGGATTTGCAGCTGTTACTGTACATATACCATTCTTTTGACCAGAAATAGTTGCTAATCCAACATGCCACTCTATATCCTGCATCACATCTGCAGCAAAAGTGTTGGCAGTTCCAACAGCTTTATCATTAGATCCAAATATAGATTGTACGTTCTTTAAATTCTCTGCAGTAATTGCTATTGCAATTCTTCCATTCAACTCTCCATTAAATATAAGTGCTTCATTCTTAACAAAAGTACCTTCTGTTTCATAAACAGTTAATCCTAATCCAGCACTAACAGAATCCTTAAGGAAAGCAGTTGCACCACTATTAGCACCTTTAATATAGGTAGGAGTAGATAAAGTAGTTGGTTGATTTAAAGTAATATTAGTTACTGTCTGTATATCATAGAGAGCAATATCCCATTCATTTAAAGGAGGATTTGATGAATCATATGATCCAGATTCCAATGCCATATCATAGACTCTAGCAACTCCTATTTCATTTCCTGCAGGAGTTCTAGTATTAACTCCACATCGAGCATCCCTAAGACTTACAGTATAAGTATTACCAATACCTATAGTTGGAGCACCATAAACATTATTTAATTTTAAAGTTGGTCCAGTATTGTATATAATTTGCTGACTATCGCTTGTTCTAATTGCTCTAGTTTTTGGTACATTTAAAAAAGTTGGGTTTATTGTTTCAATCTCATAACCCCTAACAAATGCTTTACCTGGAGAAATTTTATATAGTGCTAAATCTTCAGATGGAGTTTCTCCTCCTGGAGTAAATTGACCTTGCTGAAATATCCCTCTATTTCCTAAATTATCATTTAAAGAATTTAAAACAGTAATATCAAAGGGATTAGTGTAGTAATCTCCAGATTCAGCATATGTTCTTCTTGCAAGAACATTAGTCAAATCTTCATAAAATACTCCACCATTTGGTCCAACACCAAATCCAGATTTACTAGATGACTTTAATACCCCTGCATTAACTGTCCCTAATTCTATAAAATTATCATCATCAAAATTATCTAAAGGTTTTTTGAAAAGATTAGTAGTAATCTTTAAACGATCTGCACCCGGAGCAGCATAGTTGTTATATCCTTGAGAATTATCACTTAAAGTCTCATCTAAATCAGCAGTAATTATTTGTTCCTGTACATTTAAACCAACTCTATAACTAGGAGTATTAGTATACTGATCTAAAATAAGAGTTTCAGATTCTACAGTAACAAAGTTTCCATGGATGAAATATACACCTTCTTGGATTTGGAAAGCAGATCCAGTTGCAGCTGCATTATTAGCAACAGTTACTGCAAATGGACTTCCTGCTGCAATAGTAGTATTTCCAAGTAATCCTGAAGCAATAGTTACTGTAGTAGTTAAGTTTTCTCCATCAGAGAATATTTGAGTTGAATTATTATTAGTATTTGATGTTAAGTAATTAATATAAAGAGTTAAATTATTTCTTTCAGAATCCTCAGCAAGTAGAACCTTATCAACAACTGCTGTTACACCAGATGTTTCTCCAGTAATTTTTGTACCTATTAGTTGATCAATATAAGCAGATACGGGAATTCCTTGGAAATTATTTTGTAGTTGTACACAATAGTATAATTGAGTATATCCAGTATTTCCAGGTATTACTTTAGCACCTTCTTTAAAAAAATGTTGACCAAATTTCTCAATCTGATTCTGTAGTATAGATTGGAGATTGGTTAATTCCCTTGCCTGAACAGGATATCCAGGCTTAAACAGCACCTTATGATAATCATCAGCCGGATCAAAGTCGTCAAAGTATGGGGATACGTTTAAATTCGTTTGCTGTGGCATGATTACTTAGAACTGCAAAATAACTTTGATATCTTCTTTTTGATTGGTAGACCTAGTAATTGAAGGTCTATTATCAACATAAACTATATTACCTGAATACTTTTTGACTTCAGGAGTCGCAACACCATTGGTAAAACTTTGACCAAGATAATATGTACGACTATTTATTACGGTAGACAGACCCGTAAAGGCAGTATCAATCGCCAAATTAGATCCACTTGTTGGTACAATAGTCAAATTTCCACCTGTTCCTGGAGAACTAGTGAATTCTTTCAATTCATATCCATAGGTTGGATTTGTTTTAGCAGTTCCCACCGTATTAAATCCAGCCATAGTTCTGTCTTGCCAGAACTTTAATACACCAGTATTAGTATCATAACTAACAACTCTACCAACAGCAGTAGATCCAGTAGAAACAGTTTGTGTAATGAATGAATCACCATCAAATGCAGCAGTACTATATCCTGTTCCAGTTAACCTTAAAGCACCTAATGCCGTAGCTTTATCTGCTGATAAAAGTGCTCCACTAGTTGCCTTAGGATTCTCAACAACACCAACTCTTGCCACTTGATTTCCTGTTATAAAATCAGGATTTTCAACATCATTTTCAATTCTAGAATATAAAAGAACATTATATGCTCCCAATTCTCTATAGATATCATCTCCATGTCCACCTGGTGGAGATTGAATAACATTAAAAGTAGGTCTTGTAGTTCCTGTAGGAACACCTCCTGCTTCCAAATCTACATTTCCATAAGTATAATCCTGTCCCTGAGCAGAAACAGTTACTGTATCAACCTTTTGATCATTATTAATAACAATAGTACATTCTGCTCCAGTACCATCGCCTTTAATAGGAACTTTAGTATAAGTACTATTTGCAGTTCCTAATCCAACACCACGATCAGTAATAGTTACAATTTTAATAGATCCATCTACTGCATTATCTCTAACTGCAGCAGTATCAGAACTTGTAGACCAATCGAGAGGGACGGGAATAAAATCTGTAGATTCGAATTTTACAATATCACTGGGTTTAATTGTATAAAGATATTTCCAAATATAACCATCTCCACTAGTACCAGCAACTTTTGGTTCTAAATCTGTAAATGTAGGTTCATCCAAAGATGGTCTACCATTTGGGTTATCTGGATCCATTCCATTATGAAGACAAATATAGACCCTATAATCACTATTCAAAACATAATAAGTAGCAGCATATAAATTGGTTGCACCAGAAACTTTAGCAGTATTGGTACGACTATAATCCCCACGATACATATCGTAGGTGGTTCCAGATGTCCATACTCTTCTTGAAACTACTTGCCTAACATCTGAAGAATTAATCTTTTTCAATGCAATCATAGTATCCCAATAATCATCTTCTTCACTAAAGTTATCCTTTGGTGAAGGAGGATTAGTATCCCAATCAGATTCTATATCTGATGGATTAGGTAAACCAATAAAGGAATAATATGCGTTAGTTGCAGTACTTACTCCGGAAAGAAAGTTCTTTGCATTTAAAATCCTTATTTGATCAGTTATAATTGCAGCCATTTTTTAGAACTTTTTATTTATTTATTAAAGGTTATGAAAATCATTAGATACCAACGCTACCCCAACCAAATCCACCATTCTTGGTAACATAAACTTTGTAACTGCTTAAAGTAGTAAGTGATGCACCATCATAATGTATAAAGAATGAAATAAAATCTGTAACACTCTTACCTGGTGATAACGTTACAGTAGTTATTCCTGCAGGAGATTGTAATAATCCAGTTCCACCTGCCTGAGCTCTTGTTTGAATACCCGCCACACTTGCATCATTTGATTTGGGAATAATCATACAAGTAACACCAATACCATTCTGTGGGTTAGTATTAGCATATCCAGTTCCGCCACCATGAGCGGCTCCCTGAGTAGTCAATAAAGTCAACGTCATTCCACCCGCAGTTCCCCCTGGCATATTCTTAAAGGATACAATTCCAATGTTAGATCCACGACCACTAGACCATACTGATGGCATTGTATAGGTGTATACAGATGCAGCTTCTAAGTCCAATTCCAATACAACATTTCCACTAGCATCAGTATAAGTTGTAGCAGCACTAACAGTTTCTTGTACCCCCTTAAATCTTACAGGGTTACTGAATGTAAATGCATTATTATCATTTTTCCAAAGAATAGTCTTGTTATTATTCGCGGTGGAAGAACTCGCATAGATTTCAATACCAGAATTATTCGCAGTTACATTAGTTGCGGCAGTTGTTGATGCAATACCTACTGTCTTGTCAGCGATATCTAAAGTACTAGTATTAACAATGGTTTGAGTACCATCAACTGTCATATTACCCGTGACAGTCAATGCTCCGCCAACAACTATGTCATCAGCAGTAATAAGATCAACAGTTATATTAGGTTTGGCTAGTAATCCATATGCACTAACAGCAACTGTTGCAGACGATGCTGTACCCGTTAGAGCACCAGTTACATCTCCATTAACATCACCTGTTAATGCACCAACAAATCCACCAGTAGCAGTTACAACACCTGTTACATTGACACCAGAAGAATTACTGGTAACAGCAGTTCCAACTCTAAGAGTGTCAGTGACAGTACCAATACCACTAATATTAATACCATGAGGGAAAGTAGGTGCACCAGCTCCTCCTTTATCACTATAGTTGTCTGCTCGAACTCTTCCTCCCCCACCAGAAAGAACTCCACCTACCCCTGTACTACCAATTCCAAGAATATCTGGAATAAAATCATCGCCATCTGCAACAATTAAATCATAAGTACTATCAACTACAACATTAGGATGGTTTGTAAATGCAACTTGTGATGTATCAGGAGGATCAACCGTAATCGTTGAACCAACACTAAGTGTAGAGTTTATATAATAAATCTTGTTTAATGCACTACCAGTATCTTCACTTAATGCAGTTCCTAATCCAGAAGGAACACTAAGTAACGCAGATCCATCTCCAAAATATTTGGTAGCACTCATAAATCCACTGTTGGCATACAGCGTAATACCAGCACCTACTAAAACATTACCATTAAATGATCCAACACCAGAGACAACTGCATCTGTAGCACTAAGAATTCCACTAAACTTAGATCCAGTTATAACACCAGTTGCATTAACACCACCCAATACAGTTAAAGCATCTGTCGGATTTGTAGTTCCGATACCAACATAAGAAAGAGTATTAATTCCTGTTGCAACTTCTATCCATTTACCACCCGTAAAGGTTAGGTTAGTTCCGTCACCAAAATAATCATATATTTCAGTAAAATTAGCGTTAACAATATTAGCACCCTGCCGGAGAGTACTACCATCTCCCGCGTTTGCTGCTGTTCCCGTGTTTATTCCTACTAAAGCCATTATTGAGACACTAGGGTGTGAAAGTATTTAGATGATTTGTCCATCATAATTTTTGGACTTAAGAGGTTTAGTCCTTCTAACGAATCCACCAGTTGAAATTCCAGTAACTCCATCACGAGTATATGCATTATATTCATTAGATTCATTTCTAGATGCAAGGTTAATTTTACCCCAACTAAAGTCGCCGATATAATAAGAAGTAGTAAATGCTCCACTCCATCCCGAACCTGCACCTTGACCAGCAGAAGAGAAGTCATAAGTTTCACTACTAAATCCTGCTTTAGTTGCAGCAAATGTAATAGTGGATACACCAGCAATTTTTCCAGTAATCCTTCTGAAAGTAGTGGTTCCTATTCCAGTAAGAGCACCTGTTATATGATTTGCAGCAGTATCTACCTGATAAATGTTATCAACAAAAATTGTTCCAATACCAATAGTATCACCAGCAATATCTAATGACCTAATAGACGTATCAGCAAATCCAACATAAGTATTCCTAATTACAAAATAATCACCAACACCAATACTACTTAGAGTAATAGCAGTACCAACAATATTGGCATTCCTCAAATAAGAATCATATGGAATATGTATATCAAAGATCAAACTCTTATCAACTGATGCAGCACCACCTTCTGTTCCAAATCCAACAATATGTCCAGAATCCCCAATATAGGAACCAACCTCATCAGATTCTGCAATTAATGCAGGTGGTTGAATAAGACAAGATGGAACATCTGTTTGTAAGTACTCTGTTCCACTATTAGTAATTTCAATTCCAGTAACAACACCAACAGGATTAATAAAGGATCTACCAAGTGCGGTAGTCCCAACACCAGTTTGACCAAATACTATACTTGGTGCAGAAGTATATCCAGAACCACCATCAGTAATATCTACAGACGTAACAATACCAGCAGTTGTTACAAGACATGTCGCAACAGCACCAACCTTAGAATCTTGTGAAATAATAGTAATATTATTCTGAAGAGTATCACGTTTAGTGGAATCTGACATCTCATTGTCAGGATCAAAGAAGGGTCTTACACTTTCTACAAAAATTACTGTAGAACCAATACCAACGGATTTAATAATATAAGAACCTGGACTAATGTTAGCATTATACAGTTCTCTATCCTTTCCTACTGGTTCTTCATTTATAATTTTATCTTCAGTCTGCCTAGTCCAAACAACAGGTCTTTCAAGATTTTCATCTTGAGTATTTCCAGGACCAAAGTATGGTATAGTTTTGACTGTACTTGTAGAAGTTACTGTTGTAACACCTCTTGAAGTTTCCTGTAGATAAGCAGGTTGCGATCCATGATTAATAAGTAAATCATCACCTCGTTTAACAGTCTCAAGAATTTCTTTAGATTTAACGTCAGCTGAGCCACTTCCTTTGTAGAAGATTACCTTTGAGGTATCTCCCACTTTAGGTGCCTCAGTCATTGTAACAACGCTACCACCATCAAATGTATATCCCTTATTAGGAACTTGAAGAATATCATTAATAAAGACTAAAAGAACATATTCAATGTCGATTTTAGATCCTTTAGATGTTCTAATAGAAACTAAATCACCTGCTCTTCTTAATTGGAAACTAACAGTCTCTCCATCAAATTGACTATTCCAATCATCTAAAGCTTCTAATTCTCCAACTGACCATCCACTAAATTTATCACTAAATTGTTCATCAACTGTTAACTGGAATTCATTATAATAAGTACTTGTATCAGTCGGAATACCTGTTGTTCCACCATAAGGAATGGTTAATATTTCACCTTCACGATAAGCACTTCCAGTACAATTAAGACTGAAATCAATTACACTTGATCCTTGACCAACAACAATATCAACAGTTGCATTAGTTCCAACTCCAGATACACTTTCAGAACTATATTCTAAAGGAATATTAGTATATGAAAGTGGAGAATCAATAATAACAAATGGAGGATCTGTTTGACTATATCCACCTTTCGAAATTGTAATTGCTACACCAGTCAAAGTACCATTAGATCCAATAGTAGCAGTTCCTACCCATTGGGTATTAGGAACTCCTAAACTTGTTGTTCCAACGCCAACATTAACAGTTTGACCAATACCAGATCTATATCCAGATCCACTATATCCAATACTAACTGATTGAATAGTTCCTGCGGTTGATACAACTGCAGTTCCTCCTGCAGCAACTAATGGTTGATATCCGTGTCCTTCAGTTGATCCTACAGATAGAATGACTCCACCAATAGGAAGAGTTGAAAGATTAATATCCGAAGATACGGATGATGCAGTACCAGTAAATGTAATACTAGTAATTCCTGATATTTGCCCTAAATTATAATTTTTACTAGGTCCTTGGAATACATCATTAATTAAAATTACAGCATTTTCAGTAGCAATTCCTGTTATATTAGACCCTTCACCGTAAATGTGATTACTGCCAGTAAGATTAAAATTATCTGTAACACCATTAAATTCAGCAGAAAGATCATCAAAAACATAATTTTGATAATATGTTTCGTTAGATGCTCCTTCTACTCCAGAACGTAGGAATACTCTTCCATTAAAGTGTGATCCTGTTGCTACACCAACCCAATCTCTAGAATCAGGTGGATTGGTAGTACTACTTAAAGGTATATTACCATATGGAGCCTCAGCAAAATTAAGCGTATTATCAATAATATTATAATTACCACTAACTTTAGTTACTAGGGCATTAGTAGAATGTCCTGCAAGAGATGTCCCTAACCATTGTCTCTTAACTCTGAATACATTAGTGCTACCAACACCAACAGATTCAATCTTCATAATTTCATTATTAACTCTGAATAAATCAGAACCTGTAAATGAAGTGATTCCAGTAAAGTAAATTAAATCATCAGTAGTAGTTACAGATTTAGCTAATTGAGTTGTAACTGCTGTAGATACAACAGGTGATTGAATAATATTATCCAGACTAAGAATAACTTTTGCATTAGGGTTAGTAGAAACAAATCTATGAGAAGTACCGATACCAACACTTGTTATATCTACTACTTCAGGAATCTTTCTTAAAGATTTTTCAGCAGTTTCTGATAATTTAATTAAATCCTCATTAACTTTAACGACATATGCATGGGAAGGTAGAAGAGTAGTTGATCCAATTCCAACAAATCCATCAGTTTCAGCAATTCCAACTGCGCCATAAGTACCAGTTCCTTCATGAACATAACTAATTTTTTCACCAGTAACAAAGAAGTGATTTGGAACCTTAATTGTATTGGCAGAAACACTTACAATATCAGAATTATCTCCTTCAAAACTTCTTTCAAAAACTCTTTCAGTTTTATGCGTTAGCATAAAGGATTTCTTAAGACTATTCTCTGTTCCTTCGTACAATCCATATTCTGTCATTATAGATGAATTATTAAAGGAAATATTATCCTTATCATCATCAGTAACTTTTATTGCATTCATATAAACATCAGCCTGAACTGCAATATTGGCAGTAGGAGTGCATAATAACTGTACGGTTGCAATTCCAGCAGTACTATCAGAAACTACTCTAGTTCCTACAGTTCCTATTCCAGAAGTACCTACTTCTCCATACCAAGTTTCATAACTATCACC
>MDTE01013518.1_pt1 | contig 11039 bp, 8 predicted proteins | sample 811231 | NCBI WGS metagenome assembly MDTE01 (sample SAMN05326651, study PRJNA326480) | marine metagenome | isolation source: seawater | place: Indian Ocean: Red Sea | collected 2010 | reverse complement strand
GGCACCGGGCGTCCCACTCTTCAGATTATGATCGAGCGGCGCGATCGCGCCCCTTTGACCGTGGATGAGTGCGCCACCGCGAGCAAATCGATTTCAGCCCTGTTGGATGTCGAGGATCCGATCGGCGGGGCCTACAATCTGGAGGTCAGCTCGCCGGGGCTCGACCGGCCGCTAACGCGGATCGACGATTTCGAGCGTTTTGCCGGGTTTGACGCCAAGATCGAGCTTGCCGCGCCCATCGACGGGCGCAAACGCTTTCGTGGGCAGCTTCTCGGCGTGGAAGACGACAAGGTGCGGATTTCCGCCGATGGCGACGCTGCGATGGTGCCGTTCGCCGCCATCAAGAAAGCCAAACTGATTTTGACGGACGAATTAATTTCGACCGCCGAGTCGCAGAAACGGATGTAGAGCAGATGGATACGGAAACAGTCGGGTTGGCCCGACACGAATTGCTCCAGGTTGCCGATGCAGTGGCACGCGAAAAGGGCATTGAGCGCGATCTCGTGCTTGATGCGATGGAGCAGGCGATCACCCATGCCGGCAAACGCAAATATGGCCAGGAACACGATATCCGCACGGAAATCGACCGGGACACCGGAGAAATTCGCCTGATGCGCTTTCTCGAAGTGGCCGAACCGGTTGAAAACGACGCCACTCAGATCAGCATCGAAGCCGCGCAGGAACGCAATCCCGCGGCGCAGATCGGCGATTATCTGGCCGACGCCTTGCCGCCGATCGACTTTGGGCGCATCGCGGCGCAGACCGCCAAACAGGTGATCGTCCAAAAGGTTCGCGAAGCCGAGCGGGCGCGGCAATATGAAGAATATAAAGACCGGGTCGGCGAGATCGCGAGCGGTTTGGTGAAGCGTTCCGAATTCGGCGGCGTGACCGTCGACCTTGGCCGGGGCGAGGGTGTCATCCGGCGCGAAGATTTGCTGCCGCGCGAATCCTTCCGCAATGGCGACCGGGTGCGCGGCTATATCTACGATGTGCGCCGCGAGCAGCGCGGACCGCAGATTTTCATTTCGCGCACTCATCCCAATTTCATGGCCAAGCTGTTCTCACAGGAAGTGCCGGAAATTTACGACGGCATCATCGAAATTAAATCCGTCGCCCGCGATCCGGGCAGCCGGGCGAAAATCGCCGTCTTTTCCAATGATGCCAGCATCGACCCGGTCGGCGCTTGTGTCGGCATGCGCGGCTCGCGGGTGCAAGCCGTGGTCAGCGAACTTCAAGGCGAGAAAATAGACATCATCCAATGGTCGCCCGATCCAGCTGCCTCCATCGTCAACGCGCTGGCGCCGGCGGAGGTGGCCAAAGTCGTGCTTGATGAAGATGCCAAACGCATCGAGGTCGTCGTGCCCGACGATCAGCTCAGCCTCGCCATCGGCCGGCGCGGCCAGAATGTCCGCCTGGCCTCGCAGCTTTCGGGCTGGGATATCGATATTCTGACCGAAGCGGAGGAATCCGAGCGCCGGCAGGAAGAAGTGCGCAGCCGCACCGAGCTGTTCATGGCCGCCCTCGACGTCGACGACGTAATCGCCCATTTGCTGGTCAGCGAAGGGTTCGCCACCATCGAGGAAGTCGCCTATGTGCCGACCGAGGAGCTTGCTTCGGTCGAGAGTTTCGATACCGAAATTGCCGAGGAATTGCGCCGCCGCGCACTCGAATATGTCGACAAGATCAACAGCGAAATGACCGAGAAGCGAATTGCCCTGGGTGTGGCCGACGACCTCGCGGAAATCGAGGGCCTTAGCCCCGCCGCGCTGGTCGCGCTCGGTGAAGCCGAAATCAAGACGCTTGATGATTTGGGCGATCTTGCCGGGGACGAGCTGATCGAGATTTTGTGCGAGCTCGCGCCCGATCCGGACGAAGCCAACGCGATCATCATGGCCGCGCGGGCCCATTGGTTCGATGACGAGCCGGAAGAGGACGAAGAGGGCGAGGTGGAAGACGCGGATGCCACCGCCGCGGTGCCAGCGGAGGAAGCCGCCGCCGCGGGCGAGGAAGTAGGGTCGCCCTGATATCGCCATGAAACAACCCACATCGCATATGAAGGCCGCGCGACCCGCGGCGCCCGGAGCGGCCGCTGCCAAGCGTCGGCGCTGCATCTTGACGCGGCACGAGGACACGACGGACGGCATGATCCGCTTCGTCGCCGGACCGGACCGGCGCATCGCCGCCGATCTCGCCGAGCGTCTGCCCGGCCGGGGATTGTGGTTGAGCGCCAACCGGACCGCGATAGAGGAAGCCCGCACCAAGGGGGCATTCGCCCGGGCAGCTCGCGGCCCCGTCGTCGTGGACGAAAACCTAGCCGGGCAGGTGGATGAGCAGCTCGCCCAGCGGGCCCTCAACTATCTGGGCCTCGCCTTGCGTGCCAGTGTCATCGCGATCGGCCATGATCAGGTGCGTGCCGATATCACCGTCGGACGCGCCGCCCTGTTGCTGCAGGCCGCCGATGGCGCCGTGCAGCCGCGCGCCCGGATGCGCGCCCTGGCGCATGGCCTGCCAGTGGTGGAGATATTTACCCGCGGCGAGCTGGCGCAAGCCCTCGGGCGCGAGGATTTGGTGCATGCAGCGCTCCGGCCGTCGCCTCTGACGGACCGCTTATTGCGCGAATGCCGCCGCCTCGGCGGTTTTCGCGAGGCCGGCGAGCGGCAAGACGAATTACAGGACCGAGAAGGAAGCGAATGAGCGACGAAGGCAAGGTCGAAAGCGGCCGCGAAAAGAAGCCCCTGTCCCTGAAGCGGCAGGGACGGCCGGACGCCAGTCAATCCGCCGATGCCGGTCAGGTGCGGCAGAGCTTTTCGCACGGCCGCAGCCGAGCCGTCGCCGTCGAAGTGCGCAAGAAGCGGAGCATCAAGCAAAGTGGCGGGACCGGCGCTGCGCCGGCGAAACCGCGCGCCACGGGAACCCTCAAGGTCGCCAACAGCACCACGGCAAAACCCGACGAAGCGCCTGCCCCAACAGAGAAAGCAAAGGCCGAAGCCCCGAAATCGCGGGTCGTTCTGCGCACCCTGACTCAGGAGGAAAAGGCGACGCGCGCCCGGGCGGTGGAAGACGCCGTCCGCGAGGAAGGCCGCAAGCGCCTCGAAGCGGAGCGCGAAGCGGTGATCCGCGAAGAAGAAGACAGAACCCGCGCCGCCGAGCGCGAGGAAGCCGAACGGCGCGCAGCCGAGGAAGAAGCGCGGCGCAAGGAAGAGGACGAGAAACGCCGCGAAGCGGAGGAAGAGGCCGCGCGCCGCCTTGATGCGCAGACCGAGGATGCCGCCGCGGGGACTCCGGCGCCCGCCGGCGAACGCGCTGGCGCCAAGCGGGACGCGGCAACCGCGGAAGAAGAAGCCCCGCGCAAAGGGCGGCGCCGCACGGAGACGCGCCGCACGCCGTCACCCGGCAAGCGCGACCGCGATTCCAACCGCCGACGCGGCGGCAAGCTCACCGTCTCCCGGGCGCTGGAAACCGAGGGCGAAGAAGTCCGCAGCCGCAGCCTTGCCTCTCTCAAACGCCAGCGTGAGCGGGAACGCAGAATGGCGGCGGATTCGGGTGGTGGTGAAGACGCCGGACCCGTCGTGCGGGAAGTCGTGGTGCCGGAAACGATCACCGTCCAGGAGCTCGCCAACCGCACGGCCGTGCGCGGTATCGAGGTTGTGAAGAAGCTGATGCAATTGGGCATCGCCGCCTCCATGGCACAAAGTATCGAGGGCGACACCGCGGAACTCGTGGTCCATGAATTCGGCCACAAGGTCAAGCGGGTGAGCGCATCCGACGTGGAAATCGGGCTGGAAGGCGAGGAAGACGACGACGCCAGCCTCGCCCCACGGCCACCTGTGGTGACCGTCATGGGCCATGTCGATCACGGCAAGACGTCGCTGCTCGACGCCCTGCGCGCGACCGATGTCGCGGCTGGCGAGGCGGGCGGTATTACCCAGCATATCGGTGCCTACCAGGTGGAAACACCAGGCGGTGCGCGCATCACCTTCATTGATACACCCGGCCATGCCGCGTTCACGCAAATGCGTTCGCGCGGCGCGAAGATCACCGATATCGTCATTCTCGTGGTCGCCGCCGACGACGGCGTCATGCCGCAGACCATCGAAGCCATCGACCATGCCCGCGCGGCGGAAGTGCCGCTCATCGTTGCGATCAACAAGATCGACCGGCCGGACGCCAATGCGGACCGCGTACGGCAGGAATTGCTGCAGCATGAGATCGTCAGCGAGGAAATGGGCGGCGATGTATTGTCGGTCGAGGTTTCGGCGATGCAGAAGACCAATCTCGACAAGCTGGAAGAGGCGATCAGCCTGCAAGCGGAAATCCTCGAACTCGCCGCGAATCCGGAACGCGCCGCCGACGGCGTGGTGATTGAGTCCCGGGTCGACCGGGGACGGGGCGTGGTCTGCACCTTCCTGGTGCGACGCGGCACGCTGCATATCGGCGACATCGTCGTCGCCGGCGCCGAATGGGGACGTGTGCGGGCGATGATCGACGACCGCGGTAAGAGCCGCGCCGAGGCCGCGCCCTCGACACCGGTCGAGGTGCTCGGCTTCAACGGCCCGCCCAACGCCGGCGACCAGTTCGTCGTGGTTGAAAACGAACGGCGCGCCCGCGAGATCAGCGAGTTCCGCGCCGAACGCGAACGCCAGATCGCATCCGCGCGCACCACATCCCGCGTCGATGTCGAGCAAATGTTCTCCCAGGCGGGCGAGGACGGCCTGCAAAAGCTGCCCCTCGTCATCAAGGCCGATGTCCATGGATCGGCGGAAGCGGTCAGGGGCGCGCTGGAGAACCTATCGACGGATGAAGTAGCGGTTCAGATCCTTCATGCCGGCGTCGGCGGCATTACGGAATCGGATGTGGTGTTGGCAACAGCTTCGAACGCCCGCATAATCGGATTTAATGTACGCGCCAATCCGCAGGCGCGCGAGTTGGCGCAACGCGAAGGCATCGACATCCGCGATTACGCCATCATCTACAATATCATCGACGACACGAAAGCGATGCTCGAAGGCATGCTCAAACCGGCGCTGCGCGAGCGCAAGCTTGGCAATGCTCAAATTCTGCAGATCTTCGATATCGGCAAGGTCGGCAAGGTCGCCGGCTGCCGCGTCACCGACGGCCTGGCACGCCGCGGCGCGAAGGTCAGGCTGCTGCGCGACGATATCGTGATTCATGACGGCACCCTCAAGACCTTGCGCAGCTTCAAGGACGATGTGCGCGAGGTGAAGGAAGGGTTCGAATGCGGCATGGCGTTCGAGAACTACTCGGACATGCGCGAGGGCGACATCATCGAGTTTTACGAGATCGAGGAAGTCGCACGCGCGCTCGATTCCTGATCCCCGACCCGGAAACGGTGTCGCGCACATCGTTTCCGTTGATGGAAAGCCGAACCATGGCAGGCGCAAATGCAAACCGATCGCGGGCTCCCAGTCAGCGCCAATTGCGCGTCGGCGAACTCCTGCGCGAGGCGCTAACCGACACCTTCGCGCGCGCGCCGATCCGCGACCCGGCGCTGAGTGGTATACCGATTACGGTCACCGAAGTGCGCCCCTCTCCCGATCTCAAGCAGGCGCGGATATTTATCATGCCGCTCGGCGGCGGCGGCGGCGAGGCGGTCGTCGAGGCGCTGCGCCGCGCCGCGCCTTATCTCCGCTCTGAAGTCGCGCGGCGGGTGAAGCTCAAATTCGCCCCCGCCCTCACCTTCGAGCTCGATCGGTCGCTCGAGGAATCGCGGCATATCGACGAATTGCTGAACCAGCTTGCGCCGCGCGATGAGTGAGCCGATGGCGGCAACGGACAATCTCAACGGCTGGCTGGTGATCGACAAGCCGGCTGGGCCGAGCTCGGCCAAGATCGTCGGTCGCATCAAGCGCCTGGCCGGCGGACGCAAGGTCGGCCATGGCGGTACACTCGACCCGCTCGCCACCGGCATCCTGCCGATCGCCATCGGCGAAGCCACCAAGACAACGGCTTATGCCATGGCGGGGAGAAAAAGCTACCGGTTCACGGCGGCCTGGGGCGAAGCCCGCGATACCGACGACTGTCAGGGTAAAGTTACAGAAACCAGCCCGGTTCGCCCGACCAAACGCGATATCGATGCGGTGTTGCCGGAATTCACCGGCGAAATAAGCCAAACCCCGCCAGTCTATTCGGCGCTCAAAGTATCCGGCAAGCGCGCCTATGCGCTGGCACGAAGCGGCGCGGAGGTCTCTCTCGCGCCGCGCCGGATATGGATCGAGAAATTGGAACTGGTTGAATTCGAGCCGGAAAGCGCCATATTCGAGGTAAATTGCGGCAAAGGCACCTATATTCGCGCGCTTGCGCGCGATGTTGCCAAGCGTCTGGGAACGGTCGGCCATGTCTCGCAATTGCGGCGGACGGCGGTCGGACCATTTCACGAAAATGCGGCGATTTCGCTGGATATCGTGGAGACGCTCGTGCATAGTGCGCGGCTTGGCGCGCACGTCCTACCGGTTGATACCGCGCTGGCCGACATCCCGGCATTGGAATTGACCGAAAGCGACGCGCTCCGTCTGCGCTCAGGCCAGACGATAGCGGTAACCGGCACGGATCGTGAAACCATCCGCGCCACGTCAGGCAAGCGACTGGTGGCTTTGGCCAAGATAGAGACGGGCCGCCTCCGGCCGCTTCGCGTTTTCAACTTTTGACGATCGGAGTAGAAGATGTCGATCACCGCTGAGCGGAAAGCCGAGCTCATGGGCGAGTTCGGAAAAACGGCCGGAGATACCGGTTCGCCCGAAGTTCAGGTCGCGATTTTGACCGAACGGATCAACAATCTCACGGAACATTTCAAGACCCACCAAAAAGACCGGCACTCGCGCCGCGGCTTGCTGAAAATGGTCAGCCGGCGACGCAGGCTGCTGGATTATCTCAAGCGCGAAGACGCCGAACGGTATGTCGACGTTATCCAGCGCTTGGGTCTGCGCAAATAGCCACGCTTCGGCGCGGCGGACCGTCTCCGTACCGAAAATTGGAGACTGGCACGCCAAATGAACGCGGCACGCCGAACCGCCGCGCATAAGGTTCGGCAAAACCAAGTTGGTAGTACGGCGGGGAATAAATCCCAAGGCGCCGTGACCAAAGACGGCGGGACCATCCTGGACCCGCCGAGCGGAGCGGAGCGCATTGGGCGCGCCGACCGCAGTCAGAAGGGAAATAAAGTATGTTCGATGTGACGAGAAAAGAAACGACTTGGGGCGGACGCCCACTCGTATTGGAAACAGGAAAGATCGCGCGCCAGGCAGACGGCGCCGTTATGGTTACTTACGGCCAGACGGCCGTGCTGTGCACCGTAGTCGCGCAGAAGAGCGCGCGGGAGGGTGTGGATTTCTTCCCCCTCACGGTGAATTACGAAGAAAAGGCATTCGCCGCCGGCAAGATCCCCGGCGGTTTTTTCAAACGCGAAGGACGGCCCGGCGAGAAGGAAACCCTGGTCTGCCGTTTGATCGATCGGCCGATCCGGCCGCTCTTCGCCGACGGCTTTCGCAACGAGACGCAAGTGATCTGTACAGTCGTCTCGCACGATATGCAGAACGACCCCGACATGGTCGCCATGGTCGGCGCTTCGGCGGCCCTGACCATCTCGGGCATTCCGTTCATGGGCCCGATTTCGGGTTGCCGCGTCGGCTATATCGACGGCAAATATGTTCTCAACCCAACGCTTGAGGAGCGCCCCGACTCGGCACTCGATCTTGTCGTGGCCGGCACCCAGGAAGGCGTCCTGATGGTCGAATCGGAGGCCAACGAGCTGAGCGAGGACGTCATGCTCGGCGCCGTGACCTATGGCCATGAACAGATGAAGCCTGTGTTCGATGCGATCATCAGCCTGGCCGAAGCCTGCGCCAAGGAACCGTGGGAACTGCCCGATACCGAAAAGGATGCGGACCTCGTCGCCAAGATCGGCGAATTGGCCGGAGACGGATTGCGCGACGCCTATGCGATCCAGACCAAATCGGAACGCCAGGAGCGCATCGGCGAAGTGAAACAATCGGTCAACGATAGCCTGGCCGATGGCGAGGGCGAAGTTCCTGGCGATGCGGGATCCATTCTCAAGGATATCGAGCGCGATATCGTCCGCTCCGAAATCCTCAAGACCGGCAACCGCATCGACGGCCGCGGCACGCGGGATGTGCGCCAGATCGTGAGCGAAGTCGGCGTCCTGCCGCGCAGCCACGGCTCGGCGCTCTTCACCCGGGGCGAAACCCAGGCACTGGTGGTCGCGACGCTCGGCACCGGGCAGGACGAGCAGATCATGGATGTGCTCGAAGGCGAATATCGCGAGCGCTTCATGCTGCACTATAATTTCCCGCCTTACTCCGTCGGCGAAGCGCGTTTCCTGCGCGGCCCCGGCCGGCGCGAGATCGGCCATGGCAAGCTCGCCTGGCGCGCGGTGCATCCGCTTCTGCCGACGGCGGAGGAATTTCCCTACACCATCCGCGTGGTTTCCGAGATCACCGAATCGAATGGCTCGTCTTCCATGGCGACCGTGTGCGGCACCTCCCTCTCCTTGATGGATGCCGGCGTCCCGCTCGCCCGCCCGGTGGCGGGTATCGCCATGGGGCTGATCAAGGAAGGTGATGATTATGCCGTCCTCAGCGACATTCTCGGCGACGAGGACCATCTTGGCGACATGGACTTCAAGGTGGCCGGTACCGAGATCGGAATCACCTCGCTGCAGATGGATATCAAGATCACCAGCATCACCAAGGAAATCATGGAGAATGCCCTCGAGCAGGCGAATGAGGGACGTCTCCATATTCTTGGCGAGATGGCCAAGGCGATCGGCGCGGCGCGCGACACGGTGAGCGACACGGCGCCGCGCATCACCACCATCACCGTGCCCAAGGACCGCATCCGAGAGATTATCGGCCCGGGCGGCAAGGTGGTACGCGAAATTTGCGAGACCACCGGCACCAAGATCGATATCGAGGATGACGGCACGATCAAGGTCGCCGCAGTGGAAGCCGAAGCGAGCCAGGCCGCGCTCGACATGATCCGGGACATCATCGCCGAGCCGGAGGTCGGCGAGATCTACGACGGCAAGGTGGTCAAGATCATGGATTTCGGCGCCTTCGTGAACTTCATCGGCAAACGCGACGGGCTGGTCCATATCAGCGAGATCGCGCCGAAGCGGATCGGCGCGGTCAGCGACGTTCTCAGCGAGGGCGATTCGGTCAAGGTCAAGGTGCTCGGCATCGACGACCGCGGCAAGATCAAGCTCAGCATGAAGGTCGTCAACCAGGAGACCGGCGAGGATATCAGCAAGCAAGCCGAAGCCGATTGACCAGGACGTTGGACATTCGCGGCACCACGGATCGGCCGGTACAATTGCGGCACGGGCTTGACGTGGGCCCCGAATCGTCCAAATTGGTCCTTATATAGGGTGGAAGCGCGGTTCGCCGAGATGCGAATCGCGCCACCGCCCATTTAGAGAGCGAGACGAAATTGAAGGCAGTCCATCCCCTGATCCTGTCCGGCAAGGAGGTCTTGCCGTTTATCGAAGGCGGCAAGGGCATCGGCGTGACCAATGGTCTGTCGTCGGGCGCCTGGGCCGCGGCCGGCGCTGTCGGCACCTTCTCCGGGGTCAACGCGGATTCCTATGATGCGAACGGCCGGGTGATCCCGCAGATCTATCACGGTCGCACGCGCCGGGAACGTCATGAAGAGCTGGTGAAATACGCCGTTGAAGGCGGCATCACCCAAGCGCAAATCGCGCACGAAACTTCCGGCGGCGAAGGCCGGTTGCATATGAACATTCTGTGGGAAATGGCGGCGAGCGAGAGAATACTGCGCGCCATCATGGATCGCAGCAAGGGCCTGATTCATGGTGTCACCTGTGGCGCCGGCATGCCTTACCGTATCGCCGAAATCGCAGCCCAATATCAGATTCATTACTATCCAATCGTTTCTTCGGGCCGCGCCTTCCGCGCCTTGTGGAAGCGCGCCTATCATAAATTTTCGGACCTTTTAGGCGGCGTGGTCTATGAGGACCCGTGGCGTGCCGGCGGTCATAACGGCCTTTCCAACAGCGAAGACCCGAATGCGCCGGAAGACCCCTATCCGCGCGTCCGCGACCTGCGCGCCCTGATGAACAGTTTCGGCCTGCAAAAAGTGCCGATCATCATGGCCGGCGGCGTTTGGTGTTTACGCGACTGGCAAGATTGGATCGACAATCCGGAGCTCGGCCCCATCGCATTTCAATTCGGCACGCGCCCGCTTGTGACCGAGGAGAGCCCGATCTCCGAGAGCTGGAAACAGCGCCTGCTGACCCTGAAAAAAGGCGATGTCGGCCTCAACAAGTTCAGTCCCACCGGATTTTATTCTTCCGCCGTGCGCAATAAATTCATCCAGGAACTGGAGGAACGCGAAAATCGCCAGGTGGCCTATACGGCGGAGCCGATCGGCGATCACGACCAGGAGCTGACCCCGGGGCCGCGGGGCCGCTCTTTCTACCTCACCAAGGGCGATTTCAAACGCGCCCAGGAATGGTTGCGCAAGGGTTTCGGGCGGGTCATGAAAACGCCGGATTCGACCCTCATTTTCGTCACTGACGAAAAGGCACGGGAAATCCGCAATGACCAGGCGGCCTGCATGGGATGTCTTTCGTCCTGCCGGTTCAGCAACTGGTCGACCAACCCCGATGGCACCACTGGCAAGAAAGTCGATCCGCGCAGCTTCTGTATCCAAAAAACCCTGCAGGACATCATTCATGAAGATGAAGTCGACAATCAATTGATGTTCTCCGGCCACGGCGCCTATCGATTCGCCTCTGATCCATTCTATTCCAACGGCTTCATTCCGACGGTAAAACAACTCGTCTCCCGGATGCTGACCGGCGATTAATACTGCATTCGGATTAGCGGCCGGGCTCGGAGCGTCAAGAAAACCGGCTTTTTGACAATTATTTCAATTCCATTGTTGATTTAGGGCTGTTCTGCTCTATCTTGTGCAGCGAGGCAGGTAACGCCTGTCAACATTTGCGGAACGAACGATGCGCCAGATCGCCAAACCAGAAGATATTG
>MDTE01002226.1_pt1 | contig 11039 bp, 11 predicted proteins | sample 811231 | NCBI WGS metagenome assembly MDTE01 (sample SAMN05326651, study PRJNA326480) | marine metagenome | isolation source: seawater | place: Indian Ocean: Red Sea | collected 2010 | reverse complement strand
TTTCATTGTTTTAAAATTCTAATATGTTATTTGAATTAATTAAAGGTGGTAAAATGCTCACAAAATCTCAATTAGCTATTCTTTATATGATCGCAAGTGTCGCTTGCTTCAGTGTTATGGATATAATCGTGAAGTATTTGAAAGATGCTCCCTTTGGTCAAGTACTTTTTATGCGTTTCTTCTTTGGAATGATACCTATCTTTTTATTAATTCCTAAAGAAAAAATTTTTAATTTTTATAAAACAAACAGACCTGGTCTACATGCCTGGCGAGCGTCTTGGGGGGCAATAGCAATTATAGCTTTGTTTGTAGGTCTAAGGAATGTTGAGCTGGCAGATTGTATTTCTTTAACTTTTCTTGGCCCAGTTTTTGTAACTATTTTATCCGCACTTTTTCTTGGAGAAAAAATAAGAATGAGAAGAATTTCAGCGATTATTCTCGGTATAATTGGAGGCTTAATTATTATAAAGCCAACCTTTCAAGAGTTTAATTTTTTTTATTTCATGCCTTTAATTTTTGCATTCGGTTTTGCTCAAGTTGCTTTATCAATTAAATCTCTATCTAAAACTGAACCAAATTACCTTATTGCTTTCTATTTTTCTCTTTTATCAATGTTAATTGGTTTAGCAACGATAGTTAATGGATGGATTTGGCCCACACTTTATGAGGCATTTTTATTTGTAGTTTTAGGTTTAGCAGGGGGTTATGCAAATATACTTCTTACGCAATCATTACGTATGGCGGATACAGGTCTTGTGACTCCTATAAAATATCTATCGTTAGTTTTTGCTGCAACGGCTGGTTATTTTATTTTTGGAGAATCGCTTAAGTTTACAACTTTAATTGGGGCTTTATTTATTGTAGCTGGCACCTATATAATTTTCAGAAGAGAGCTAACGTTGAAAAAACAAGTAGTTCCTCCAAGATATGAAACCTAAGTGGTGGGACAAAGGAAAGAGATATCTTATTAAGCGAGATAAAGTAATGCGCAGGCTTCTTAAGGTATATAAAGGTCACTTAACAACAAGAAAAAATTTCTTTTACTCATTAAGTAGATCAATAATTTCTCAACAAATATCTGTTTCCGCTGCAGACTCAGTTTTTTCTAAGTTCGAAAAAAAATGTAAAGGCAAAATTAAACCAAAAATTGTTTCAAAGTTATCAATATCTGATTTAAGAAAATGTGGCCTCAGCAGAATGAAGGCTAAAGGAATTAAAAGTCTTGCAGAAAAAATTTTGGACAAATCTTTTGATCCTAAATTAATTAAAAAAATGTCAGATGAAGATGCAATAAATTATTTATCTTCTCTTAGACAAATTGGAAGATGGTCAAGCGAAATGGTGCTTATATTTTTTTACAATAGGCCAAATATTTGGCCAGTACAGGACATAGGCTTATTAAGAGCCATTTCAAATAATTATAAGAAGAAATATTTGCCACCAAATCTTTTTATTAAAAAACTTCAAAAAAAGTTCTCCCCATTTTGCACTTTAGCAGTCATGGCTTTATGGTACTCAGTAGACAATGAACCAGTCCAATATTAAATTTATTTACATCTCCTTTAAAATGATTTAATTTTTTCTATGGCAGAAAAACTTTTCATAAACTGGGATGAATACAACGCAACAGTTGAAAAACTTGCTGTTCAAATTCATGATAATTATAAACCAGATCTCCTTATAGGTATAATGCGAGGTGGCGCACCAATAATTGATGTTTTAAGTAGAGTTTTCAAATTAAAATGTGCTTATTTAGCTGTAGAGTCTTATTCAGGTAAAGGCATAGAAGATCAACAAGGAGAGTTAGTTTTTTCTAGAGAGATGAGTTCAACAGTTCAGAATTTAGGAGGTCACTTACTTTTGTGCGATGATCTTTCAGACACTGGAGTTACTTTAAATAGAAGTATAGATTGGTTAAAAAAATATCCTCCACTAAAAGGAAAAATAAAATCAATTAAAACAGCAGTTTTATGGAAAAAAGCAAAATCAACCTTTAGCCCAGATTTCTGTGCAGTTACACTAAAAACAAACCCTTGGATTGTACAGCCATTTGAACGATACGAAGAAATAAGAATAGAAGAATTAAAAAAAAAACAAAAAAAATAAGGGTTAGAAAAACATCTAACCCTTATTTTATAAATTTTGATTTAAACTGAAAAACTTAAAACGCTTAGAACTGCGACTAACCATATTGCCGGAGAAGTCTTAGAAGCTTTTCCGGTAAATATTTTAATTAGAGCATAAGCTATAAAAGCCAAAGCAATACCATTGCTAATACTGTAGGTTAAAGGCATAGTAATCATTGCCAAAACTGCTGGCGCAGACTCAGCTATATCCTTCCACTCAATGTCAACGATGTTTCTTACAAATAGCACTGCAACATATACTAAAGCAGCACCATCTATTTCTTTTGGTAAGCTCGTTGCTAGTGGGGCAAAACCCAAGCATAGAAGAAAAAGGACTCCAATAACAAGCGAAGTCATTCCTGTTCGACCTCCAGCTTTAACCCCGGCACCAGACTCTACATAACTTGTGACGGTAGTAGTTCCTAAAAGACTTCCAGCAACTGTACCAACACTGTCAGAAAGCATTGCCTTTTCAATATCTTGTACTTTTCCTTTGCTATCAACTTTTCCAGAAACATTGGCTACTGAAGTTAGAGTTCCAGCAGTGTCAAAGAAATCTATAAAGAAAAGTGTAAAAATTACTGACAAGCCACTTGCAGTAAAAACTTTCCCTGTACTAAACCCCTCAACAGCATCAAACAAATAACTCATAGAAGGTGGTGCTGACATAAATCCATTAAATTTTGCCAGAGACGTTCCCCCTTCAATTGTTGCGCCTGTCCATCCCCATATTGGCAACCAAGCTAATAAACTAAAAAATAGTATTCCGATAATAATGTTTGCTTTACTCCAAAAGCCAGCATTGAGTTTTTCCAACACTACCATTGCTACAAGCGCAAGACATCCTAACAAGACGATAGGTGATTTTATATTTCCTAAAGTTACTAGTGTTACAGGATCCCCAGCAACGACTCCCATTATTTGTAAACCAATGATCGCTAGGAAAAGTCCTATACCAGCTCCAATTCCAAATTTTAAACTTTTTGGAATAGAGTTGATTATCCAAGCTCTAATTGGAGTTAAGGAAACTAATAAGAAAAATATACCTGAAAGCAAAACTGCAGCCAAAGCTTCGGCGGGCGTATATCCCATTTTGCCTACTACTGTAAAAGCTACAAAGGCATTTATACCCATTCCAGGAGCCAAGCCAATGGGCCATGTTTTACCTGCAAATGCCATTATAAAACAAGCTATAGCTGTAGCTACTATGGTAGCTGTGTACACTCCTCCAAAATCAAAAAATCCTTTTTCTGGACCCGCAAATTGTCCAGAAAGAATAAAAGGATTCAAAAACATTATATATGCCATAGTTAAAAAAGTTGTAACTCCAGCAATTACCTCTGTTCTAAAATTCGTTTTATGTTTTCTATACTCAAAATATTTATCCATCATAAAATTATCTCCTTGTTTAAAAACCTTAATATATCCTTATCTGGTTGTTTAAAAAGTTCAAAATGGGACATTAAGTATATTTAAAGTTGTATTTCTGTTTATAACTTTGTTGTTATAATTAATTAAGTATGAAAAATTTTTTTCTTTTATCAGTCTTGCTATTTTTTTTCACCGCATGTGAGACAGTTGGAAAAAAAGTAGATAAAGTGACTGAAAAAGAAGAGAAAAAATTAAGCAAATTCCTAAAAAAAACAGAGTCAGATCTTAAAATAGAGTTCGGTAAACCAGACATTATTGAAGAATCAAAAAATCGAAATAGAATTTTGGTTTACTACGACGTAAAATTTAAAATAAAATGTGAACGAAAGTTTGAAATTAATCCAAAAGGTATAATAATTGGGTTCAGTAGTAAAAATTGTTTTTAGTTTAATATATCAGCAGTTTTTAATATAAAACTAAATTCTTCTGCTAACTCTTTAATAGAATTATCTCTTCCCGACAAACCTCCATGAGAGCTTGGTTCAGTTCTGCATTTTAAAAGGTGTGTATTTTTATCAACAGTTCTGTCTTGTAGACGAGCAAAATATTTTACAGCTTCGCTATATAATACCCGTGTATCAAATAAAGAGCTTGTAATAAACATGTTTGGGTAAGCTACATCAGTTCTTATATTTTCATAAGGACTATAACTTTTTATATATTCAAAATTTTCCTTATTCTCTAGAGGACTCGACCAAAGAGGTTCTTCAGACGGCGTTAACGGAAGCGATCTATTGCACATTGTGGTTAGCACATCACAAAAAGGAACTAGTAAGAGCATTGAGAAAAATAATTCTGGTGCCATATTAGCTACAGCCCCACCAGTTGTACCCCCAGCACTTCCTGAAATGGTACAAATACCTCCTTTAAAAGTGTATTTGTGGTCAATAAGATGATTGCATGCTGCAATTACATCGTGAAAAGTATTTTTTTTCTTTAATCTAATTGCCTCTGTATGGTGTGCTTCTCCCAATTCTTTTCCACCTCTAACATGAGCAATCGCATAAATAAAACCTCTGTCAATTAAACAAAATTTTGCACTCCCCCAGCCAGGATCAATTGATGCACCATATGCTCCATAAAAATATAAAACTAATTTATTTTTACCATCAAGTTTAGCATCTTTTCTCTTTATCAAACTTATTGGCACACTCGCTCCGTCATGAGATTTAGCAGTTAATCTTTCAACAATATATTTTTCTGGATCATGACCTGATGGGATTAATATCTGTTTAACTAATTTTTTAGATTTTTTTTTAATATCATATTCATAAATTTGGTCAGGAGTTTTCATTGATTCCCAAGACACTCTTATTTTTGTTGTATTAGTATCTCTTTGTAACAAAGACATACCAATGCATCCAATTTCATCTTCAGATATTTTAATTTCTTCCTCAATATTTGTTTTTATATTTCTAACATATAATTTTGAGATAGCATTTGATTTTTCCCCGCGTAAAATATAATCATCCAAAAACTCTAATCCTCCAATTATAGTCCCATTTTTTGCTGGAATAAATTCTTCCCTTTTCTTTATATCATTCAATTTACATCTTAAAATTTTATAGTCTTCAGCATTTTCATTTGTATGAATATAAATATATCCATCTTTCCAAAAATCTATCGCATATCGAATTTCATTTTTTCTTTTCTGAAATAATATAGGTCGCGGATTTTCTTCATTACATGAAAAAAAATATTCTTCATATGTCATATGGTTCCCTGTTGATATAATAAAATATTTTTCATCAGAACTTAAACCAATAGAACAAGTAAAAGAATCGTCCTTTTCCTCATAAATTAAATGGTCATCATTTATATTTTTTCCAATAGTGTGCTTATAAATGCTCATAGGCCTATGGTATTTATCAAGTTTAGAATAAAAAAAACTTTTTGAGTCCAAACTCCATGTAATGGACCCGCCAGTATTAGGAATAATATCTGTTAACTCTTTACCAGTTTTTAAATTTCTTAAATAAATTGTATAATATTCAGATCCTTGTAGGTCTAAGCTGTAAGCAAGGTAATTGTCACAATGCGAAACCGAAGTAGCCCCAGTTGAAAAAAAATCAGCTTTTAACCTTTTTTTCTCTGCATCACCATCCCAAAAAATTTCTTCTGGTTTAGAACCATCAATTAGTTGTCTAACTCTTTTACCGTAATCACCTTTTTTTTCAGTCTTAGACCAGTAGTAAAACTTTTTGTCTTTAAATTTAAGAGATGTATCATCTAATTTTATTTTTCCTTTAATTTCAGAAAATAGTTTCTTTTGAAGATTGTCCACATCTTTAAAATAATTCTTTGTTCTCTCATTATTTTCATCAATATATCTTCTCACTTCTGGGATTACTTTTGCGGGGTCTTTTAGAACTTCTAGTATATTGTCAGGTTGATCAACATAAGCATATTCATCTTTATGTATTATGTCACCGTGATAAGTTTTAACATTCTCTATCTTTTTAAGTTTTGGTATATTGCTCATATGAATTTATTTTTATTAATAGGAATTTCACTTGTAGTACTATATCTTTTATTGAATTTTTTTGCTAAAGCAAGTAGCAAAAAAATCGCAAAAGGCATTAGATATTTAGTTTTTACAGCAGGGATCCTTTTAGCTATCATACTTTTCTTAGTTGGTCGGTATGCATTTAGTATTCCCATATTAATCTTTTTACTGCCGCTTCTTAAATTAAAAGGTGGTATTGGACTTTTCCAGCTTTTTCAGCTGTGGAGACTTATAAGCTACCTTCGACAAACAGGAAGGTATTCATTTAGATCAGGAACAAATTATTCAAAGGCATCCTCAAATATTTCTTTAGATGACGCCTATAATATTTTGGGGTGTAAAAAAGGATGTTCAAAATCAGAAGTATTATCAAAATATAAAAAAATAATGAGTAAATTACACCCTGATCGAAATGATACAGATACAACTAAACTTGCTCAGATAATTTCTGAAGCAAAAGAGACCATAATCAAATCAGATTTTAGCTAATTTAAAATTTCATTGGCCTTGTAAAGAACTTCTTTAAAGGAAATTTTATCCTTACCAAGAGTATCATGTGTTGTACTGTTCTTCTCACCTTCTGGTTCAACCACGGTCATTCTTGAAGAGTATTTTCCATATGCCATAACAGGACTATCCATAAACAGAGTTAATGCTTTAATTCCCAAACCCACAGCTATATGAGCAAATCCTGTATCTGATCCAATATAACAATCACAGTTTTTAATGATCTGCAAAGTCTCTCTAATACCAAGTTTTTCAAAAGATTCACAATTTTTTCCAACGTCTGAATTTTTAAATTCTTTTATCAAATCAATATCATTTTTCCCAGCAGCCAAATAAAATTTACATTTTCTATTTTTTGTTAATTCCTTAGAAAGTTTAATATAATTTTTTATATCCCATCTTTTGGTTAGCCCAGATGCCGAAATACCAAGACATATATGTTTAATATTTTTATCATAATCTTTTTTTTTACTAATTATTTTTAAATTCGGTTCAGTTGAAACGACCTCATTAACTACATTTTCGGTAAAAATTTTGGCACTATGAACTATGTTATCTTTTGATCTAAAAAGGGGATATTGATGTATTGATTTAATCCCAGCAAGTTTTGCGACTACATTATATCTTAGTGAACTATTAAATATAAAAACTTTATCAAACTTTCTTTTCCTTATCTCCGAAGATAATTTGAAAAGTCCACCCAAACCATCCTTATCTTCACTCAATGTAATTATCTCATCTACATGTTTGTCTTCTGCCAATATATCTTTTGCCTTTGAACTTTCCTTGGCTAAAAGCGTGATAGGTTTATTGAATTTATTTGATATGGCATGAATATAAGGTAAAAAAATAACCATATCGCCAATTCCGTATCTTTGTTGAATAATAAGAATTTTCATTCTTTATAATTTTATAGTACGTTTATATACAAATTTAGGTAAAAAAATGTCGGAAAATTTAAAAGGGGTATTTGCGGCCGCGATGTCAGTCTTAAAAGCTGATTTGAGCCTTGATATCAAGGAAACCATTAATCATGCAAAGAAAAATCTTGATAATAATGGAGTAGGCTCAGCTTTTTTTGGTAGCACGGGTTGTGGGCAATTAATATCTATTGCAGAAAAAAAAAGTCTAATAAACACATTATCCAAAGAAAATTTTAAAGAAAAAATTCTGATAGGGACATCATGTAATAGTCTAAATGATACTATAGATATAATGAAACACTCTTTAAAAGCAGGATTTAAAAATTTTCTCATAATGAATGTTGCTTACTACAAGAATGAGGACAATGGAGTTTATAATTTTTATAAAAATATAGCTAAATCTGTTCCAGAGTCTAAAATTATACTTTATAACTTTTCAAAACTAAGTGGATATGCTTTTTCATCTGAGGTTACTAGAAAACTAATAAATAATTTTCCTAAAAATATTATTGGGATGAAAGATAGTACAGGTAACCTATGGAACAAATTTAAATCTGATAAGTTCTCAATGTTTGTTGGAAGTGAAAAAAAATTATTAGAAGGTCTTAAAACCGGAGCTGCCGGTTGTATTTCAGCAACGACAAACGTCACAGGATCTTTGGCAAAAAAAGTTTTTGATGACTTTCATAAGAGTGGTAACTCCCCTGATAATGCAAGACTTAAAGATCTTAGAACGGTTTTTGATGATACCGGAAATTTAATTTCAGCCCTACACACTTATAAAAGCTTAGAGAATAAAAATTATGAGAATATGCTGCCACCATTGGAGATATTAAGTGAAGAGAAAAAGAACGAAATGATAAAAAAATTAAAAGATTTAAACTTTTTACCAAAAAAAAAATATTGCTGCATAAATTATGTTACTTGTTAAATTTTTGAATAGTTTATTTAAAAAAGGTGGCTTTTTATTAGAAGACGCTGAAGGTAATGTTCACCAAATTGGAAATCCAGATTCTGGTAATCCTATAAAAATGAAAATTCATAATAAAAAATTACACTATAAACTTCTATTATATCCAGATCTTTATTTTGGAGAGGCATATACCGATGGTAAAATTACTTTCAAAAATGGAAATATAAGTAATTTTTTGGATTTAGCTCTTGAGAATATTGGGCGTCAAAAAACAAACGATATCAGTGAATTTTTTAATACGCTTAGAGGCTCTTATCGTTACTTAACAAATTTTAATTTTATAAAAAAATCTAAAATGAATGTAGCTCATCATTATGATATTTCAGATGAACTTTATTTTCTTTTTTTAGATCCACTAAGACAATATTCTTGTGGATATTTTAAAAATGAAAATGAAACTTTAGAGCAAGCTCAAAAAAATAAAATAAACCATATAATAAAAAAACTTAATATTAAGGAAAATTCTAAAGTTTTAGACATTGGTAGTGGCTGGGGACATCTATCTATGGAAATTGCAAAACAAGCAAAATGTCAAGTAACGGGAGTCACTCTTTCTGAAAATCAATATAAATACAGCAAACAAAAGGCAAAAGAACTAAATCTAGGGAACCAAGTTGAATTTAAATTAATGGATTATAGAGAGGTAAAAGAAAAATACGACAGAATAGTATCGGTAGGCATGTTCGAGCATGTTGGAAGAAAATTCTATAAAACATTTTTTAACAAAGTTTTTGAAATGTTAAAAGATGATGGAGTAGCTCTTCTACATACCATTGGATCTGTGAACTCTCCTCGAGCTCCACAACCGTGGATAACTAAATATATCTTCCCGGGTGGATACACCCCTAGTTTAAGTGAGGTTTCCGGACCAATAGAAAAATCAGGGCTTATTCTCTCTGATATTGAAGTTTTAAGAATGCATTATGCCCATACACTAAAAAATTGGAAAGATAGATTTGTAAAAAACAAAGAAAAAGTGCTTAAAATGTTTGACGATAGATTTTTCAGAATGTTTGAATTTTATTTATCTTCTTGTGAAATGGCATTTAAGCACGGAGATCAGGTTGTATACCAGCTTCAACTTACCAAGAAACTAAACACAGCCCCTTCAACGAGAGACTATATTTATTCTTAAGTTACTGCTATTAGTTAATTAGCAGATGAAAAGAAAAAAAAAGAGAAAAAAAACTTCTAAAAAAGGGTTGAAAAAAAAGTCCCGAAAAAAAACAAAAAATTTAAGAAATACCAAAAAAAGACTTTTAAAAAAGTCTTTTAAAAAAACAAAATCAAAGATTAAAGTAAAGAAAATCAAAAAAACCAGACTTCTTGCATCTAAGTTTTTCCTCAAAATTAAACCACCGAGTTTTAATAATATTTTTTCTTACTTTAGTAGACCTATTTTTGAGGCCTATTATAATTTTCAAAGGGAGAGAAAAAGAAAATTATTAAAAGCCCAAGAAGCTAAGGAGAAAGAACAAGAGCGAATAAAGCGTGAAAGATTGGAGCTTGTTAAAAAAATGAAACAAGAACAATTAAAAGAGGAAATTTATTACTCCAAAGAACTTAAAAAAGATATGAAGATCTTTTTGAGAGAGCAGGAAAGAGAGATTCGAAAAGAAAAAGCAAAAAAACAGCAAGAGATCATTGACAATTTAAAACTGAGCAAACAAATAGAAGCATTTGAGGCAAGACAAAATAGAGAAATATCAGAACTAGAAAAAGCTGCTTTCAAGGCAGAAAAAGAAGATTACCAAGAGGTTCTTGATCGTATAGCAGCAATAAGATTAAAATATAAAAATCTTCGTTTAGAAAGTTATAGGAAGAAGTTACAGGATCTTGGTATTGAAGTAAGTGGCGACGAAGACAAATCAGATTTATTAGAAAAAGAAAGAAAACTTTTATTACAAAAATCAGAAGTTGAAAATATATTAATGCCCTTTACAAGGTCATTAAGATCAATTGCTTTTTTTTGTAATCGTTCTCAGATATTAGGAAAACATTTATCCCCTCTAAAAATCGTTGACTCGTCGCATGATACTGGTGAAGTTTATTTAAAATGGTTGGATTTACTTGATTCAGAAGATTTCCTTTTACTTTGCTATCTAAAAGATAATTCAATCGAGAGCAAAAAAATTGTTCTAGAAATGAAAACTAATCCAGAAAAACATCTTAGTGTTGAATTCGATATAAAATCAATTTTCCAGTTTCAAGAAACTGCAATAGACAATGTGGTTAAAATGATTGAAAGAGAGAGAAATTCGAAAAAGAAAACTGAAGAAAAAAAAGCTAGTTAATTAAATCATCCAATTTTTTAATTTCTCCGATTTTAAATATAACTGCATCCTCTTTTTTAAAACCGTACTTCTCTGCATTTGCTTTAAATCTTACCGGAGGTTCCCAAATTGGTTCTAGACTTAAAATCGCAGTTCCCCAATGCATTCCAACTACTTTTTTAACTTTAAGATCTTTCATAAGTGCCAAAAGTTCTTCGGGGTTTGCATGAGCTGTAGATTTATCTTTGACGGGAACAATCGGAAAAAAATTAAAGGCACCAATATTTCCAAAACCTAAGT
>MDTE01139905.1_pt1 | contig 11040 bp, 7 predicted proteins | sample 811231 | NCBI WGS metagenome assembly MDTE01 (sample SAMN05326651, study PRJNA326480) | marine metagenome | isolation source: seawater | place: Indian Ocean: Red Sea | collected 2010 | reverse complement strand
CTGTATCCCAACGGGTCAACTGGCGAGTTCACTCGATTCACCGTCGAGGAGCGACGTCGAATTGTCGAGATAATCGCCGACCAGGTGGATGGGCGGGTGCCGATTCTGGCCGGAGCGGCCGAGGCGAACGTCCGCGAGACTGTAGCGGCGTGCGAGTATTACCACGAGCTGGGCGTGCGGGCGGTTGCGATTGTCGCTCCATTTTATTACCAGCTGGGGCCCGAAGCGGTCTACGCTTACTTCCGCGAGATTGCCCGGAACACTCCAGTCGATGTCACACTCTACAACATCCCGATGTTTGCTTCCCCGATCGATGTGCCGACGGTGTGCCGGTTGGCCGAGGAGTGTGAGAGAGTGGTGGCAATCAAGGACTCCAGTGGAGACCTGCCACACATGATCCGCATGATCGAGGCTGTGCGGCCGCTTCGCCCGGAATTTTCGTTCCTGACTGGTTGGGACGCCTCATTGATGCTCATGTTGCTGGCCGGTTGTGATGGGGGCACCAATGCCAGTTCTGGCGTGGTACCCGAGGTGACTCGCAAGCTGTACGACTTGACGGTTGCCGGAAAAATCGAGGAGGCCCGCCAGGTGCAGTATGCCCTCGTGAACCTCTTTGACACGATGATTCTCGGGCCAGAGTTTCCCGACGGATTTCGGCTGGGAGCGTCGTTGAGAGGATTTCGCATGGGCCAGGGCCGTCAGCCTCAGACTCCAGCCCTGGTCAATGACCTGGAGAAGCTCAGCGACAAATTGCAGGGGCTGTTGTCCGCCCAGGGGTGTGGTGCCGAACCGATGGTGGTCGGTGGTTCGGGCGTGGATCCGGTGGAAGTGACCGATCTCGTCGAGACCATCCTGGGAGAATTGCAGCGTCGCGGTCTGGCCCTGGCCTGAGGGTTGGCTCAGGTCAGAGTGGATCGGTAAACCGCAGCCCCGGCCTCGAGAGCTTCGTCGATCCGGCTGGGGTCCTTGCCGCCGGCCTCGGCGAGGTCCGGACGTCCTCCACCTCCTCCTCCGACCGCCTGTGCTGCCGCACGGACGCAGTCTCCGGCATTGAGCCCCCGCTCGAGCAATTCGGGGCTGACTGCTGCGGTCAATGCGACCTTGCCGTCGACCTCGGCTGCCACGATCAGTGCCACCGGCGATGCCTTGTCCCGCAAACGGTCAGCAAAGTCTCGCAACCCCTCTCGATCGACTCCCTCGGCGCGGTGAGCTACGATCCGGACTCCGTCGATCACTTCGGCGTCTTCGATCAATGAGTCAGCCGTGCCGGCTATGGCCGAGCGGCTGTGCTGTTTCAATTGCCTGTGGATCTCCCGGAGGTCGTCCTGCAACGACTCGACCCTCCCGAGCAGTTCCTCTGGCGGTGTCTTGAGTGCAATGGACAGTTCCTTGACGACCGACTCGGTCCGGCGAATTTGTTCGAGTGCCCTGGGCCCGGTCAGCGCCGATATGCGTCGGACTCCCTTGGCAACGGGTTCTTCAGAGACGATCCGGCACAGTCCGACCTGTCCGGTGTTGGCCAGGTGGGTTCCGCCACACAACTCGGTGCTGAAGTCGCCCATCCGGACGACTCGCACATTGTCGGGGTATTTCTCTCCGAACAGGGCCATCGCGCCGGCTTCTCGAGCTTTCTCGAGTGCCATGACCTCGGTTGTCACCTCCGCTCCCTCGGCGATTCGCGAGTTGATCACGTCCTCGATTTGCCGGAGTTCTTCAGCCGTGACTGGTTGCTTGTGGGCAAAATCAAATCTCAGGGCATCTCGTTCCACCTTTGACCCGCGCTGCATGGCGTTGTGTCCGAGAACGGTGTGCAGGGCATGGTGGAGCAGGTGAGTTGCGGAGTGAGCTCGCCGGATCCCCGCTCGTCTCTCCGAGTCGACGCCGGCAGTGAGTTGGTTGCCGGGTGAGAGTGCCCCCGATTCCAGGTAGCCAATGTGCAACAGCAGTTCTCCGTCGCGTTGGGTGTCGGTGACCTGGAACGATGTGTCCGAATTTCCCAGGCGGCCATTGTCACCCACCTGCCCACCGGCCTCACCGTAAAACGGAGACCGGTCGAGTACGATGGCGGCGACTGCCGTGTCACCTGTCTCCGACCAGTTCTCGATCAACTCGCCTCCGGCGATGATCCCCATGACCTGCACGTCCTGGTCGGTGGTGTCGTACCCGTCGAATTGTGTGCCACCGATGTGATTGCGGAGTTCATCGAGCGGGCCGGCTGCCATCACGCTGTCAAGAAACGCACCAGAACCGCTGCCGGCCATGTGTTGTTTCATGCGGGTGTCGAATTGTTCCCGGTCGACGGTCAATCCTGTTCTCGCCGCCAGCGCCTCGGTCAGTTCCACGAGAAACCCATCGGTCTGGTGAAGGTCAAAGGCCTCGTCACCGCTGATCTGGGTTCTCCCTTCCGACTCGGCGGATGAGGCGAGTTTCTGAAACTTTGCGACACCGCGTTCGACGATATCCAGAAACTGGTTCTCCTCTTCGAGCACCACGTTGGCGACCGGGTCGGCCGATGTGGCCAGGTCGGGATAGGAGGCCTGCATCGCCGTGACCACCGCGGGGACCAGTTGGTGCAGGAAGGGCTCGTGACGACCCATCAGGTAGCCTTCGAGCATCGCTCTCCGCAGCAACTGTCGGACCACGTAGCTCTGCTTGTCGTTCCCCGGTTCGACACCCTCGTGGATACAGAAGGTCACGGCACGAATGTGATCGGCGATTCTCCGCAAGGGGCGACCACTTTCGGCATCGAACGAGTAATCGGCACCCACCACTTCACCGGCCGCCTCGCACAGTCCTCGCAGGATGTCGATCTCGAAGTTGCTGCGGACTCCCTGCATGACCGCAGCCATGCGTTCGAGTCCCATGCCGGTGTCGATGTTCTGCTTGGGCAATGGCCGGAGGTTGTCCGGAGGATCGCCGATTCGGTTGAATTGGGTGAACACCAGGTTCCAGATCTCCACCGGCTCTCCCTCGCCGGTGTCAAAAAAGATCTCGCTGCAGGGGCCGCAGACACCGTCGGGGCCGTTGGACGGGGCCCCGGCTGGCCAGAAGTTCTCGTATTCATCGTCGCGTCGTATTCGGGAATCGGGCAACCCGATGTCGTTGTTCCAGATATTGAACGCCTCGTCGTCTTCAGAGAAGACGGTGACAGTGAGACGATTGGGGTCGAGGGCGAGCCAGTCGGAGCCGGTGAGGAATTCCCAAGCCCACTGGATGGCCTCGGTTTTGAAATAGTCGCCAAAGGAAAAATTCCCCAGCATTTCGAAGAAGGTGTGGTGGTAAGCGGTGACTCCCACGTTGCTGATGTCACCGGTTCGCAGGCACATCTGGCATGTGGTCGCACGGGTGAAGTCCAGCGGGCCGATGCCCAGGAACTGGTTCTTGAACTGGTTCATGCCGGCCGGGGTGAACAGCACGGTCGGGTCATCGGGAGGAACCAGCACGTCGGTGGGACGGCGGGTGTGGCCCCGGGACTCGAAGAACTCGAGGTATTTTTCGCGGAGTTCGTCGGTTTTCATCGGGAGTCGTCGATCGAAACGGGTGGGGGACGTTACTGGAATCAGAGGTGATCAGGGGGTCAACGTCACCTGTCGTCCATCGAGTAGTTTTAGCGATACGCCGCCGCGACGGGAATTGACCACCCGGAAGAAATCAGCCGGCGTTTCTGTCCGCTGCCCGACAGCAGATTCTATGAAATCACCGGGTTCGATTCCCGACTCGGCGGCCGAACTGCCAGGCTGGACTGCAGTGACCACCACAGCGCGAGGGAATTCGAACGAATCGGGGACAAACCGTCGTCGACCGGTCGGATAATCGACGTCGAGCCCTCGCCATGTTGGATGGCGTCGCTTGGACGCGACCATGCCACTGCGATCCGGAAGAGGCCATTTCCCCAGTTTCGCCTTCACGTGAACTCTTCGGCGTGTCGTTTCTCGCCAGAGTTCAATCGCCAATTCGCGACCGGGACCGACCAGTTCGACGTGCCGCATCAATTCATAACGATCTCGAACCGGTTCGGTGTCGACAGCCAGTATCAGGTCACCACTTCGAATCCCGGCCCGTTCTGCCGGGGACCCACGAAAGACTCGTGCGGCACGTGCTGCCCCGGATTGGTCGAACTCGCCACTGTATCCGGCAAGTTGCCCTGTGGACACGTCGTCGGGCTGGACTCCCAGGAACCCGTATTCAACTTCAAGCCCCTTGCGGAGCGTGTTGATGATTCGCGTGATGGGCTTGTCCAGGGGGATGGCAAAACCGGCGGGAGTGTCGATTCCGTCGTGCGGCGTGAGGGACGTGGTCAGCCCCAGGAGACGCCCGTTGAGGTCGAGAACGGGGCCACCGCTGGTGCCGTGCCTGAGTCGTTTGTCGAGTTGGAGCAGGGTGCCGAGTCGGTGTATCGAATGTTCGGTCCCGGGCCGATTTCCGGGAGTCACGGCGTGGCGACGGGTGTTACTGATCAGTGCCCAGCCGACGCTGGCTGATCCGTCCCGGGCGATCGCGAACGGATTTCCCAGCAGCAGGACGAAGCGACCCTTCGGGGGGAGCGGGGTGGCGTTGATGTTCAGTGGTTTCAGTGAACGAGCCTGAAGGCCGGCCTGCTCGAGATCGGTGGGGCTGAGTTCGAGGATGGCCAGGTCACTGCGGGGGTCGGCGGCCAGGATCTTCGCCGGGCATCCGCGGCGATTGGAGAATCGCACGTGCAGCTTGTGTGTTGGATTTTGGCCGGCGGCCACCGGAGGCCCCTTCACGACGTGAAAACAGGTCAGAATCAGTCGCCGGGTCGTGTCGCCGGGGTCCGAGACCACGATCCCGGTTCCGTATTCGTTGGGAATGAAGTCGGGGTGGTCCGGGTCCACCGTGGGCGGCACATCTGATGGATTGGGCGAGGGGGTGGAACCGGGCACCTGGTAGCGGGCGATTGCCACGACGGAATCTTCGACTCGTCGGGCCACCTGGACCAGCGATCGTTCGAGTGCCAACGCTCCGGCCGGCACGGGGGCATCCTGGGCAAGGACAGGCGAAGGGCCGATCTGGAACGGCACGAGGGCCGCAAGGATTGTCACGCTGCTGCGCATCGAACGGGGCTCCCCCCTGATCGTACCCACTGCAACGGAACCACCCAAGTCCGTCGGTTAGGCCACGTCCGCCTCAGGCAACTCGATCACAGCCGGAGCTTCCTCGGTCTCGGTTGTCCCGGTGGCCTCTGGGTCGTCCTCTTGGGGACCAAAGCCGCGGGCGACGAGCACCTTGGCACGGATTTCCTCGAGCATGTCGGGGTTTTCGACCAGCCACAACCGGGCCTTTTCGCGTCCCTGTCCCAAGCGGGTTTCTCCATAGCTGAACCAACTGCCACTGCGTTGGACAATTCGATCCTCGACAGCCATGTCGAGTACATCGGCCTCGAGACTGATGCCACAACTGCTGAGCATGTCGAATTCAGCGATCCGGAATGGAGGCGCGATCTTGTTTTTGACGATCCGGGCTTTCATCCGAATGCCGATGGCCAGGTCGCCGTCCTTGAGCGTGGCAATCCGGCGGACATCGACCCGGGCTGAACTGTAGAACTTCAGGGCGCGTCCGCCGGGAGTCGTTTCGGGACTGCCAAACATGACTCCGATTTTTTCTCGGATCTGGTTGATGAAGATCACGCAACTCTTGCTCTTGGCGATCGCCCCGGTCAGCTTTCGCATGGCCTGGCTCATCATCCGTGCCTGGAGTCCGACGTGGGTGTCGCCAATTTCTCCATCGAGTTCGGCCTTGGGGACCAGGGCCGCGACAGAATCGACGACGATCAGGTCAACCGCATTGGACTTGATCAGCATCTCGGCGATTTGAAGAGCTTCCTCGCCAAAGGTCGGTTGACTGACGAGGAGTTCTTCGAGGTTGACGCCAAGTTTTTTGGCCCAGGATGGATCGAGCGCGTGTTCGGCATCGATGAAGGCGGCGATGCCGTTGGATTTCTGGGCATTGGCGATCACGTGCAATGCAAGCGTCGTTTTGCCACTGGACTCCGGACCGTAGAGTTCCACGATTCGGCCTCGTGGCATGCCCTTGCCTCCAAGGGCCAGGTCCAGCGAGAGGGCCCCAGTACCAATGCCCTCAACCTCGAGTTTTGAATTGTCGGCGAGTTTCATGATCGAACCGGGGCCGAAGGCCTGTTCGATCTGTCCGAGGGCGTTGTCGAGCATCCCCGCCGGGTTGTCGGTGGCGGCTTTTTTTCGTGTCTTGCTTTTGGCCATGGGGGTCTCACTCCTTTGTCCCGCGCCGCGTCCGGATTGCATGGCAATTGGCGGACGCATGAATTGACCGGCACGATCCTGCACCGGGATGTGAATATTCGCCGTTGGCGGCCCGGTTTTCAACGCCAGTCTGCCGAAAATCTGATTCCGGAGACGATTCGCTGGAAGAATTCAGTCGTCCCGGGGTGGGTCGGCCAGCAACAGCAATCCGAGGTAACTCCGTTGCTCGCTGTCCGTGAGCCCCATTGTTGTAGCAAGGTCCAGCAGATGGTCCCTCGCCGACTGGTGACCATCGACGTCACTGATCGTCTCCAGTTCGACGAACTCGCCGAGCCCCTCGACCTGGTCGATCACGACTTCGACCGGGAGATTCCGCCACTGAACACCAAATGGCCGGCGTTGTTTGGAGACGGTCCGGAGGAGACGGAAACCAAGTGCCACGAGGATCCCATCGGCGATCTCGGCGGACTCGATCCCGGTCTCCAGTTCCAGTCGCGTTTTGGCCACGTCGTCCATCAGCGGCCCCTTGTACGTCAATCGCAACTGATCGTTGTCTTCACGAATCCGCAATGCCTCGTCAGTTTCACCGAAGTCACGGCCCGGATGAGTGTAGTAGTGGTCGCGTTGTTGGCGGGATGGTTGAGCCTGTCCGCCGATCGCTTCGAGTTGCTCGATGATCTCCGCGACTGTCGGTGCCCCGCCGGTCAGCGGGAATTTCAATTCGACTTCAATCGGCATCATCGTTCTCGAGTTGTTCGATCGCTTTTCCGATCTCGTTGAGATATTCCCATGTGAACAACCCCGTGTCGTGACCATCGCTCCAGATGATCTTCAATGCATAGCTCCCTGTGTGACTGACGTTTGTCGGATGGATATCCGTCGGGACGGAGTCGGGGTCCAGGACACGTTGACCGGTGGTTTCACTGACACACGAGGCACACGGGCACAATTGCCTGAGTGCACGAAAGGGGATTTCGAGCGACTGGCCATCGGACCAATCGAGGCACAGCAGGCTGTCCTCGGTCAGGAAGCGGATGCGGCTGGGAACGTCAACGGGCATGGTTCAATCTCGTCCCGGATGGGCCACTTGCGGCCAATAAGTGTCAAAGTCGAATTTTGGGCTGTTGTCGAGATCGTGGCACGCGATACAGGTCTTGCGACGAGCCTGCTTGAGAGTGACTCGCACCTCGGACAGTGATTGCTCGACATCACCGGACTCAACCAGTGCCACGTGCCGGTCACCCGGGCCATGGCAATTCTCACAGCCATTGCCCAGAAGGTGCGACGAGGTGTTTTTGTCGACAAACCCACTCTTGAAGGGGAGCACTTTCTGGGGTTCCCAGCCGGTGACATGGCAACTGAGACACTCGGCGTCGAATGACCTCGGCACCCAGTGGTCTTCCTGTCCGGCCCGTCCAGTGATCAGGCTTTCGAAGGCATGGGAGTGTGGAGTTTGTTTCCATTTCGCCAGAGCCTGGGTGTGGCATTCGCCACACTTGGCCGAGCCCACGAATCGGCGGTTTCCGCTGGTGTCGATGGGCAGCATCGCGGCAGCGAGGTCGAGTTGTTCGAGTGTCTGCTGGTACGTGCGCATGGCCTGGATCATCTTCGGATGGTCAGAGAATCTCTGGTTGTCGAGGTTGACCAGTTCGAAATTGGTTCGGGGCGGCATGGTCCTGGGAGCAATGCCGATGACTCCGACGTATTTTCCCTTTTGCCCAACCGTCACCACGGTGGTGGTGCCGACCTGGCGTGGATTGTCTGTCAGGGGGTCCTCTGGGCCGCCTGCACTGATCACGATGTCGAAACGGGGAAATTGCCGGGCGAGTGCCAGGGAAGTGTCGATCGGGGCGTGAGAGAGCAGCACCAGCAGTGTGGCTCCCTGTTTGACCAGCGACTCGATCACTGCCGGCAGGACATCCTCGGGAGGCCGGATCGCCACGTCGTTGAGAGCGCCGGCAGCCGCGAGTGGCCTGGCCAGTGCGGGGTCGAGGATCGCGGTGATACCGATTGTGTGCTGGCCCGACGTGATCAGCCGGCTGGCAAGCGGGGCCCCGGGCAGATCGTCGGTGTCGAACAATCGAACATTGGCTGCCAGCAGGGACGGCCGCGGAGTTGAGGAACTTGATTCGGGTGATTCGGTGTCTCCCTGGGAGAGCAAGAAATCGGCGCCGAGGGCAAGATCTTCCGGGCCGACTCCGACTGCCACGTAGGACATGTCGGCCAGGGCTGACAACATCGTCTGGTACTTCAGCCGACTCTGTTCACGTCGCCGTTGGACGAGGCCGCCCAGGTCCAGTGGGACCGGCTTGAAGCCGCGCTTGGTCATTTGCCTGAGCAGGTCAGCTCGCCGCGAGTAGCCCCCGGATTGAGTCTCGGAGCATCCACATGGCTCCAGGTACCCATGTTGCTCACCCGAGACGACCAGCGTGAGTTGATCGGGGGGCCAATCCTGGAGCAGGGGGTCCGGTGATGGCGGAATTGCCGGCGATTTCGGTGTGAGTCCGGGGGGAGGTCCGGTCGGAGCAAGCCAGTACCACGTGGTCAGGCCAGTGACGACCGTCAGGGTGGCCAGGAACAAGGCGGTCCAGCGTGGCATGGAGCTTGTGAGCCGGCAGTAAAGTAAGAGGTGAAGAAAAGACCGTTAGCGCGAGACGAAGCCGATAAAGAATCTCATCGAGCGTTTGGTGTCGCCATCGAGCTCGAGGACGACTTCCCCATGTCGGCGAGTGGTCAGCACGATCGGAGGTTTCCCCTTGGGAACGGTCAGTGTCATCCAGTAGCGGCGGTTTTTCTTGGCAGGGAACTTCGTGTCGCGTTCAAAATCGATCTCGAGGAACTTGGGTTTGACCGACTTGATCCGGATTTCGCCGTCGCCGGTGGCGCCCTTGACGAGCATCGGGATCCGCACAGATTTCCCTTTTGCCGCGGAGAATGTTCCAAGTCGCAGGACCAGGTTCTTGCTGTCCCACTCGTTGCCCGGGGTCCGCATGAACTCGATCATTCCCGAACGGCTGCCACGGATGTGAAAACTGATCTCGTGGTCCTCGGAGAGATCGGTGTAGAAGGTGAGCGTCTCGAGGAATGGGCCAGAGACGAACTTGGAGGAGTCGACCGTGGCGGTGATCTTGTAACCGGCCTTGGGCAGTGGTCGCCGCGCTCCGGCCTTGAGGCGAGTGATCGCCTTGTCAATTTTCTCCTTGTCGGCTGGAGACGCGAGGTCGGCAGTGCCAAGAGCCTTGAGTTCCTCGGCGTCAAGAGCCTGGCTCTTGGTCACGATTCGTCCTGATGGATTCTCGATTTTCAGCAACTTGAACTGGTCCGAGATTTCGCTGTGCAGCGTGAGGTCGACCTCGACAGTGCCGTCGCTGTCGAGCTGTCCAATCGACCAGTTGGTCGAGGGGAGGATGACCGCCCGGCGACCAATCACACCCTTGATCACAAGGGGGATCGTGACGTGATCGGGGTCGTTGGTTCGGATTCTCGCTGAATGGGCGAATCCGACCACCGGCTTCTTGATGCCCCAGGAGACGGTGACATTGACTGTCTCACCGGGGGGGACGAGATCGCGTTCCAGGCTGCCGACGGTGCATTCGCAGGTGTTGGCGCCCTGGTAGTTGGCAGCCAGTCGCAACGGGGCTTCTCCATCGTTGCGAATGACAAAGACATGCTGGGATTCCTGTCCCTGTTCCATGATCCCAAAGTCAAATTCATCACCACCGACCAGGACGGCCTTGGGGTGTGGCCCGGACTTCGACGGGGACGGCAACGAAGACGGATCATTGGGACTGATCGTGACGTTTGTCGAGTCTCGATAGGATTTGACAATCAAAAACAACGCACAGACGCCGAAGATCAGCGACAAAGTGACAGCGACGATTCGCATGCGAACCTCTCGGAGATGTAGCGTCGGGTAAGTAGCCAATCAACGCCGGCTGAAGACAGGACTTCCTCGTTCTACAAAATCGACAGGAACACCGGCCTGGCTGGAACCTTTGCGCGGTGTACCATCATGGGGACTCGTGATCAACGGTGGGTATTCTAGGTTGGGGTTTTCGAGTCGGTCAATTGCGACTGACCGTCGAGAGGGGGGAGCGGGAGAGTCTTCAGGGAATGGTGGCTTCAGGAACCGCGAGCAAGGTCTGCATCTCCTCGAGAAGTTCGTCACTCAGCAACTTGTCGACGTGGCCTCGTTGTTCGAGGAGGCGATGCAGGCGAAGTGTCTCTCGTGCCTGGTCCCGGGCCGATGGGTCTTGCCCGATTTCGTCGAGTGTCCTGGCCAGCCACGCATGCAACCGTGGATTGCTTGGATAACGCTCCACGGCCGTTGTGCCCCACTTGATCGCCTCCCGTCGGTCGGCATCGTCGCGGTTCTGTTGCCATCGCAGTCGATAACCACGGGCCAGATCGTGGGCTGTCGACCAGTTGTGAGGATCGCGTTGGACGGTGTCGAGGCCCGCACGAATGGCCTGGTCAGAGTAATCGGCGGGGGCCGAGTCAAGACGTCCCCGATCGATTCTCAGTGACGTGAGACGTCGTACCGGTGTCGGGTCGAGCGGATCGGCGAGTTGGGCCTCTTTCAGCAGTCGGGCGGCCTGGGCGGGCCGGCCGCTCAACAAGGCGTTGGTGGCGATTTGTTGAGCGGTCGATTGTTTGAAGACCGGCAGAAGCCCGCAGACACACACCAGGACGAACAACAAGCCACAACCTATGGCGGTCAGGCGGGCGGCGTTCACTGATGCCGTGGCAGTCGACTGGTCCGGAGGGAGGGAGACACCCGGCGCGGGAAGCCAGCCGATGG
>MDTE01058851.1_pt1 | contig 11040 bp, 8 predicted proteins | sample 811231 | NCBI WGS metagenome assembly MDTE01 (sample SAMN05326651, study PRJNA326480) | marine metagenome | isolation source: seawater | place: Indian Ocean: Red Sea | collected 2010 | reverse complement strand
TATTTTTAATTCTTAATTTGGCTACCATCTTATTGGTAAAGCGTCCCCAATTCTTTTATCAATAACTTCATAATATCTCTTCACAAAAACTCATACTTTCATTTCACACACAGACCAACCAAAACGTTATTGATGTTTCATAGCTTCTTATAATTTATTTTCCCAGATCAGCTTTTCTATAACCTGTAGGAACTATTAATTAATATTTACACTTTTTACCTATTTGCAAGGGTTACTGCTCACAGAGTTGCTCGCAGAGAGGGAATATTAACACATACATACACAATAAACTAGATAATGTATTCCTGTGCATTTTCGTTCAAACTAATTGTTATAACAACCGGAATACCTGATGGAGCCAAGCGGACTCGAACCGCTGACCCCCTGCATGCCATGCAGGTGCTCTACCAACTGAGCTATGGCCCCAAAACCTTTTATAGCAGTTATCTAATTAATCCTAGCATTCAAGAGATAAATTTATTTCTTCTAGACTTCTCATATAGTCTAAATAAATATATTCATAAAATCTAAATTAATAATCTAATTGAATGAATAAAATCCCTCAATTATTTCATTCATAATATACATTTATAGCCTTCTTATTAGTTAATTTATTTTTTTAACTAACCTAATCAAATGTGAGCTGAAATCTAATTTTCATAATTATTATTCATCATTTTGATGCAGATCTATAAAACACAAATTATAAGGATCAATTAGAAATTTTAATAGGAAAATATAGAAATATTGACTTAGACTTAATAGTTAACATTGTTTCCAAAGAGCTTGTACAGTTATAATTTCATAACAATGAAACTTACAAAAAACTTACTAAAGATTATTCATATTTCTTCAATATTCATGAAGGAAATAAGTACTTTTGCTGAAAAAAAAATAAATATGATTTTTTCAGATTTTATAATCCGAATTCCTTTCCTATCATCCAACTATAAAGTAAGAATTAGTTGTCTTGAGTCATTAAAAAGGCTCAATGATAATGATATTAATAGAATAGGGCTTGCAAAAAATAAAGGTGAATTAGCTTTAAAGATAAAGAAAGACATTAGGATTAACAAAAATAACATAATTGAAAAAATAGCTTGGTTAATAAGTTATGACAGATACAAAGATTTTTCTTTGGATCATTTTATAGATTATTTGGAGGAGAATGATCTTCAAACTAAAGATCTTAAAAATTTTATTAATATAATCCCAAACCCTTTTGCATATTATGGCGATTACGAAAGATTTGAATTAATTATGTTATGGCTTAGGAAAGAGTTTGATAAAAGACTTAATAGAAATATTGGCATATACAATGAATCTGCTTTTTTCACAGCTATTGGTCATATGAGTCAATTAGTTTCTCTATTGAAAGCTATAGACTTAAAAATTATAGACCAAGAAAATACACCTATAAATTTTGCAATAACAAAAACACCAATTGGGAATTTAGAGTATTCAAAACTTTTAATTGAAAAATGCAAGAAAATGAACATTACTCTCTCAAATTCGAAATGTTCATATTTAGATCTAGAACCAAATCTAGAGCTCTGGCCAATAAATACTACAAATGAATATAGCTATAGCTATGCAAGACATCTTTTTGGCCTTGTAGAAGGATGCTGGGAGATTGATAATTGCAAGAAATTTTTAACCCCAACAGAGGAACAAATAAAAATTGCTGAGAAAATATTAATTAAAAACTACGGAGAATTACCTGAAAATTTTGTAGGGATTCACTTTAGAATAGCAAATGATTTTAAAACACTAAGAAACACAACCAAATCTTCTGCGAATTATGCAATTGATTTTTTAAACCATAAGGGAATAAAAAGTATATTAATTGGAACAAAATCTAATATTATTCAACACTCAAAAAAATCTCTTTACAGTTTAAATGAGTCAAAGAATTCATTGGATACTACGAAATTAAAGTTGACAAGATATGAAAGAGAATGTCTACAATTATTTATTTGGTCAAAATCAAGATTTTTTATAGGAAGCTTAAGCGGAGGAACTATGCCTCCAATGACATTCGGGACACCGACTATATGGCTAGATGTTCATCCTCAAACTCATGTTCGCTTACCATCAAGACATGACCATATTATAGTTAAGCGCATTTTTTATGAAAAAGAAAAAAGATTTTTAGAATTTAGTGAATTATTTAAAGAAAAACATATTGCGGCACAATCAGAAAATGCTTCTTATGTAAAAGAAAAAGGATATAGAGTTGTTAGTTGTGATAAAAAAACTTTAAAAAAAAGTTTAGATGATATGTTGTTAGCAACAAGTACTTTCAAAAATAAAGAGGATTGGCAAGATAAAGACTGCTATTTAAATTCTTTAAAAAAAATTCTGGAGAGAGGTGAATATTTAAAATATGAGTATGGAGGAAAATATTATTATTAAAAAAAGTTTTTTCAGGAGTGACTTAAATGGATTAAGAGCTTTATCACTTTTTTTTGTTTTAATCCATCATATAAACAAAAACTTAATCCCAAATTCGTACCTAGGAGTTGATATTTTTTTTGTAATTTCTGGATATGTTTTAGCATCATCAAACTCATTTTCAGTTGAAAGAAATGGATTTTTATATTTTCAGAATTTTTTTGCAAAGAGATTGCAAAGACTTTTACCCTCTCTCTTAATTTATTTGATAATATTTTCATTTTTAATATGTTTTTTTGATGGTCAACCGTCCAATTCATTAAAAACTGGTCTGGCATCAATATTTGGGTTATCAAATATTTTCTTATATATTTCTTCTTCAAACTATTTTTCAGATTCTATAAACTTAAATCCTTTTACTCATACATGGTCATTGAGCCTAGAAATTCAGTTTTACATATTTTTCTTACTCGCAACCCTAATAACTAACTCTAATAAAATAAATCGATTATCTAGAGGATTTATATTATTAATTAAAATTTTTTCTACAATTTCATTATTAGCATATTTTAATGTTGATTCTTACGACCCTTTAGCATCTTTTTATTTATCACCATTAAGATTTTGGGAATTTGGTTTTGGGATACTTACCTATGAATTATGTAGGGAAAGTTATTTTAATCAAAAATTTAAAGATTATCCTTTATCAGAAATATTTTTCTTAATTTTATTAATATCAATATTATTTCTAGATAATTATTATTTCGGGGCTTGGCTTAATCTAATAACAGTATTTTCTAGTTGTTCAATAATACTTTTTATTAAAAAAAATTCATTAATAACAAAATTATTTAACTCAGAAATTTTTCAATGGTATGGCTTCAGATCTTACTCTTTTTATTTAATATCCTGGGGATTAATAACAATTTTTAGATGGACTGTTGGAATAAAATGGTTTACTTTAATTATTTACTTTATACTTCTTTTTATTATTGTAGAAATATTTTATAAATATATTGAAAATACTTTCAGAAGAAAAAGGGATAATCTAAAAAATATCAAAAAAATTATTGCAAGTTTTATAAGTATTTTTTTAGCTTCGATTTATATTTTTGGATTAAAAAAATATGCTGGGAATATTTTCTTAGGAGAAAAACTTGAAGATATAGAAACTTGTGAAAATAATATTAATTCGAAAATATGGATAGTAGGAGATAGTCATGCAACTGTTTTTTCAAAATTAATTAGATCAACTAAAAAATTAAAAAATTGTAAGTTAATAAAGGATAAAGATCTTGTTGGAGATGGATTTTTATATGATTTGAGTGTTAAATCTCGGGCAGGCATAAGCAGCAGAAAAAATTTAATTAATCATATTGGGCGAGATCCTGATAAGTTTATTAAAGAATCAATCATAAAAAAACCAAATTTTTTGATAATAAGTAATTATTGGCTTGCAAATTTTTTACCATCTTCAATGGCATTTGATAGTTATGGATGGGTAGTAAAAAGTCACTTTAATGAAGAAGGTGATGCTATATCTCATGAAAAATCATTAGACAATTACATTAAAAAAATTGATTTAATTGCAAAGTTATTAGAAAATACAACAAAGTTAATTATCATATTACCTACACCAGAATTTAAGGAAGCTGAATTAAAATATGTAAGGAAACAAGAATGTAGTCCGCAATGGTTTAATTTTTACAAAGGTGCGCCAGTTTTAAAAAAAACTTGCGATTTTTTCTATAAAAACCCTGCAAGAATAAGTCTTAAAGATTTAAATAATAGAAGATCTCCTATTAGTGAAAAACTATTTGATCTTAAAAATAACCCTAATATATTCTTTTACGATCCAGTTCCTGTAATTTGCGATAAAAAAGATTGTTTAACGATCTCTAAAGAAGGCAAACCTCTCTTTGATGACTATAATCATTTTTCAAACTATGCTATAGAAGAAATATTAAAATCAGATTTCGAAAAATTCATCGAAAAATTGAGTAATGAAACTATTTAACTTAAGAATTAAATTTATAAATTAATTTTAAATATGAATTCTTTTCAAAATCATTTAACCGACGTAACTAATGTATTAGTAATAGGATGTGGAGGAGCAGGATTGAGAGCTGCAATAGAGGTAAAATCTCAAAATCTTTCTGTTAAAGTGCTTGGCAAAAGATCTAAATATGATGCACATACTGTTTTAGCTGCTGGGGGAATAAATGCATCTTTTGGTAATTTAGATTCTGAAGACTCCTGGCTTCATCATTTTGCTGATACCTATCAAGAAGGCTACGGGATAGGGGACCCTGAGCTTATTGAAATAATGGCAAAAAATTCTCTTGAAGCAGTTAGCGAAATAGATCGATGGGGAGCAAATCTTGAGAAACTAGATAATGGCAAATTCAATCAAAGATTTTTTGGTGCTCATTCATTTAGAAGAACTTGTTTTTCAGGAGACTATACTGGTTACTCAATATTGCAGGCCTTATTAAAAAAGGCTAATAGTTTAAAAATTCCAATTTTTGATTGTGAATATGTGTCTTCATTACTGGTAAAAGAAAATAATTGTTTTGGTGCAATGTCTATAAATACGATTAGCGGAGAAAGAACGATCCATCTTGCTGATTCTATAATTTTATGCACTGGAGGCCATACAAAGATTTGGAAAAGAAGCTCTTCTAGAAAACAAGAGAATACTGGAGATGGTCTTTATTTAAGTTTAAAAGCAGGGTGTCAATTGATAGATATGGAAATGGTTCAATTCCATCCTACAGGAATGTTATTTCCTGAAGAGATGGCAGGGACTCTAGTTACTGAAGCAGTAAGAGGCGAAGGAGGTAAGCTTATAAATTCTGACGGCAAAAGATTCATGCAAGACTATGACCCAGAAAGAATGGAATTATCTACAAGAGACCAAGTTGCTATTGCAAATTATAAAGAAATCATTGAGGGTAGAGGGACAAAAAATGGAGGCGTTTTTTTAGATATTAGTCATAAGAATAAAGAGTTTATAATTTCCAAAATCCCAAAAATATATAGGCAATTTATTGAATCTCAAATGTTAGATATATCAAAAAAACCTATGGAGGTTGCTCCAACCGCTCATTATTCAATGGGCGGAATTAAAGTTAATAGTAAAGATCACTCAACAAATATTAGAGGATTATTTGCTGCTGGTGAAGTTGCAGGAGGACTACATGGAGCCAATCGGCTGGGTGGAAATTCTTTAGCAGAAATATTAGTTTTTGGAAAAATTGTAGGTAAATATGCTTCAGAATATTCAAAAAATCTAAAATTTATTGAAAGATCAAATAATTCTATTAAAGAAGCTCATGAAGAAATAGATTCTTTAATAAAGAAGGGTTCTGAACTAGTTGTTTGTCTTCAAGCAGATTTAAGTGAAACCATGTGGAAACATTGTGGTGTTATTAAAGATGAACAAAACTTAAATCAAGGTTTAAGAAAATTAAATGATCTAGAAAATTTATCATATTCTTTAGAAGTAAATATTGGAGATAATAATATGGTTGATCTCATAAATACCTTAAACTTTAAAGCATCGATAATAACTGCAAAAACTACAATTAAATCAGCTATTGAAAGAAAGGAAACTTTAGGTGCTCATAATCGAAGTGATTATCCTCTTAAAAAAATTTATTCCAATTATAATCTGTTAAGCAATTTTTCTAATGGAGAAATCAATATTACAAAAATTAGTACCAATGAATTAAAACATGAATTGAATTTTTTCCTTAAAAATAGACTTAAAGCGTCAGAAAGTTCCAATAAATTTTTAGAGTAATATTTAAAGTTTTTTATTTATCTTATTTTTCTTTTTAGTTTGAGCATCCTTTCTTAAATAAATCCAAGATTTAATTTTATTAGGTAGCAGTAACCTTAATCTTTTTTTTATTAAAAAAAACAAATAATTTGAATCAAATTTATCGTGTGAATTGGTTCTCACCCACTCAATTTCTTGAAAACCGCTGTATTCAGGTGAACTTTGTCTTTCATGAACGTAATAATATAGAGCAAGATTATTTCTCCTTATATCTTTCGGACAATTTAAGGGTTGGGGATGACCATGATAAGAGTATTTACCAGTATCAAAAATTAAAAGACGATTAAATAATGGAAAGATTCTTTTCTCTAACTTCGTTTTCTCTTTATTCCATAATTCTAGATCGCCACCCCAATTCTTATTCCAATCTTTAGTAACATACAAAATAACATTTATATGTTGGTGAAACATATGAGGGATTGGATATCTATTGGAATCAGCATGTACCATTAATCTTCCTCCTCTTCCTGTTGAGTAAAGACCACATTGATTAAATGAAGGATCAGGAATTAAATGTTGTATGCCTGTGATATCCTGCAAAAACTTCAAAAAGGTATTTGAATTAAGCTGAAGCATAATATTTCTGATATGTGATGGGAATTGTTCCTCATCGTCACATGATAATTTCTCAATATTTGGATCCCCAGTTGTTTTTGTTGCTCCAGGATTAGACTTTATCCATTCAATCTCATCTATATTCGGAAATTCCTTTGAAATCTTTTTTGCTAAATCAGAAGGCAGGAAATTATCTATTACTACGTGCTTAAAAGGTTTCGCGTTTTTAAATTCTTCTGAAAATTTATCTGAAAGAGTTTTCAAATAATTTGAATTAAAAAAAAATTGATTTTTTATCATTTTTCTTAGAAGTTAGGTTTATAGTAATATTAAAAAAGAAAATTTGAAAGTAATTTTTAATCAAATTTTTGAAATTTGCCTTTAAATATTTAAAAGTTAAAATACATAAAAAATTACATAAAAAAATACATAAAAAATAAATAAAAATGGGGAAAAAATTTTTAAGTATCGTTGTACCTGTTAGAAATATTGATAAATGGGAAGACAATATTATTCAAAATGTGAATTTGGTAAATGATAAAAATGAAGATGATGTTGAAATATTATTTATTTATTCAAAAAAAATGGACTCCTCAGTACTTAAATTAAAACAAAAATTATTTAACAAAAAAAATATCAAATTCATAAAAGACGAACAAGTGGGAATCTATTCAGCAATGAATAAAGGCATATATGCATCAAATGGAGAATTTATTCAATTCATGGGTTCAGATGATACCTTTAACAAAAAAACTTTTAAAAAAGTAATTAGCTTCCTGAAGAAAAATTTAGATACTGGAATAATATTGTGTGAAGCAATACTTTCTACTGATAATATAAATGAAAAAGAAACCGGAAATAAATTTGCCTGCGGAAAAGGTGGGCGTATTCACTGGCTTTTATCAAGCCCAAGGATTCATCAAGCAATGATTTATAATAATAAACTTATAAAGAAATATCATTTAAAATATTTGACTTCTCTAAAAGTTACCAGCGATTATATTTTTACGGCTGAATTACTATCTTTAAACCGCAATATTAAAAAATTAGATTTATGGATTATAAGTTATTACAAATATGGGTTTTCTTCTAATTTTTCTATTATCAGCAACTATATGGAACATATTAAAGGGTTTGCCCAGTCAAAATATTTAAGAAAATATTTATTAATTGTTATTTTTCTAAGGTTTGGAATGCTTTTAAATAGGAGCCTTAAAAAATTTATTTATCCAATTTATAAATATTTAAAAAAAGGTTTTATAAGCTATCCTCCCAATTAATTCTCTTAAAGCAGATGAACTTGAACTGAGATTTTTACTATTTGGAATCCAATTTAGAGGATTTAACAAAAAATCTACGTCAATAATTTCTGATCTAAAATCTACAGGGTAAGGTATAACATCAATATTTTCTTTAATAATTAAGTTTTTAGCTCTTTTCATATGATAAGCACTTGTCACAAGTATGATCTTTGGTTTTTTAAGAAAAAGTTTACTTCTTATTAAATTATTAATTTCTTTTACTTCTTCTAAAGTGTTTTTTACAGGAGCAGTGATATATATATTTTCCTCTGGGATTCCAAACTTAATTGCCTCTTTTTTATAAAGATTTCCTTCCGATTTTAGAAATTTATTATAAGGATTAAACCCAGCTGTGAAAATTAAATTTTTTGATCTATCTTTATCAAATAATGATAACCCAGCCAAAAATCTATCAGGATCATTCCATTCAGAAATCCTTGATGTTTTTGATGAAACTGTTCTACCACCTCCACTCAAAACTACAATTGCATCAGCTCTATCAATTTCATTAGGATTCATTCTTTTCCATGGACTTTCAATAAATTTCCACAATAATGCTGAACAAATTCCATTACTAAATATTAAAAGAATAAAAAATGCAAAGAAAAGATGAATTTTTGATCTAGAAAAAAAATAATATCCCAATAATAATATTGATAACCCCAAAGGTAAAATCAAAAGAGGAAGAAACTTACTAAGAAAAAACAATTTAATTATTTCCTTAATGAAATTTTTAGCAAATGTAATTTTGTAGACTTTTTAATATGAGCTATTGCCTTCTCCAAACTGCTAATAATTTACCTTGTATTTCAACTCTATCAAACGCAGCTAAAATTGGTTCATAATTAGGATTTGCTGGCTCGAGCCTTACTTGATTAGAATCTAAATAAAAAAACTTTAAAGTTGAGCCAAGCCCAGCAACATAAGCACTTACAATTGAACCATTTTTTATCGCATAAATACTATTAACAGGTTCCATAAGAACTTGATCTCCATCTGCAATACAAGCATCGATCATGGAATCTCCATTTACTGTGAGAGCAAAAACTCCTTTTTTTTCAATAACAGAATTAATATCAAGTTCTTCTTGGACATCATCAAAAGTATCGATCAAACCACCTGCTGCTACCGATCCCATTATAGGCACTCCTTTAAAAATATCTTCAGTTAATTGCAATGTTCTAGCCTTTCCTTCTTGCCAGAAAATACATCCTTTTTCTTGTAAATGTTTTAATCTACTTTGAATTGGAGCTGGGGATTTCAACCCCATAGCTTTCATCATTTGCCTTATTGATGGACTATGTTGATTTGTTTGGATATAGTTTTTTATCCATTCATATAACTCATTTTGGGCATCAGTAAGTTTTTGATTAATCACTTTAACTTAAAACATTTGTACTCTAATACATTTGTACCTCTTTATTAGATTATTAGCAATAATTTCAAAAAGAATTAAATATTATTTGATTCAAAAAAACTTGAAAAAATTTTTTTTTCAGAAATTTAATTAAATAACTTCAAGACAAAAGACATGCTAGAAGAGCTTGTTGTACATGCATTCTATTTTCTGCTTGATGAAAAATTCTACTTTTATCACTATCAATAACTTCATTTGTAATTTCTTTACCTCTATAAGCTGGGAGGCAATGCAAAACGATTGCATCATTATTGGCCATACTTAATAAATCACTATTAATAGTAAATCCTTCAAAATCCTTATCTTTATCTTCTTGATAATTTTCTTGCCCCATAGAGGCCCATACATCTGTATAGAGAACATTTGATCCAACCACAGCTTTTTTTATATCATTAGTGATTAAAAACTTATTTTTTGGATTAATCTTATTAGCTTTCTTAATTATTGAACAATCTGGCTCATAACCCTTTGGACATGCAATTCTAACTTCAATATCCATAATAGAGCCTAAAAGTATAAGAGAATTAGCAACATTATTGCCATCACCAATGAAGGTCAATACCACTTTATTAAAATCAAGAAATTCTTCTTTTATAGTAAAGAAATCAGCCAAAGCTTGGCATGGATGTTCTTCATCAGTAAGTGCATTGATAACTGGTTTTGTAGACCAATTTGCATAATCTTCCAAATCAGTTTGTTTGAAAGTTCTTATTGCGAGAGCGTCACAATATCTACTAAGAACTCTTGCGGTGTCTTTAATTGGTTCACCCCTGCCAATTTGTGATGTATTGGGATTTAAGTCAATAGTAGTACCACCGAGTCTAGACATTGCCACTTGAAAACTAACTCTTGTTCTAGTAGATGATTTATCAAAAATTAATCCTAGAACTTTATCTTTAACTTCAACATTTAAACTTTTTTTTTTAAAGTTGTTAGCAAGCTCAAATATGTGATTTATTTCATCAAAACTAATATCTAAGATTGATAATAAATTATTTTTTAAAAGCTTTTTTGGTTTTATCATTAAAAGTTTTATAAATTTATCAAACTAAGCTGGCATTTTCGATTCTGCAAGCAAGGTTTTTAAATCTTCCCCCTCAATAACTTCTTCTTTAAGAATTTTTTGAGAAATTGATTCAAGAAGAGATAAATTATTCCTCAAAATATTGAGGGCGGTTTCATGCGCGTCATCTACAAGATCTCTTACCTCTTTATCTATAGCTTGGGCTGTTGCATCACTTACTGACCTTCTAGGATTATTTCCATTGCCTAGGAATTGACCTCCTCCTTGCTTATCGTAAGCTAATGGGCCAAGAATATCACTCATTCCAAAAGTTCCTACCATTTGTTCAGCTATATCAGTTGCTCTTTGTAAGTCATTTGATGCTCCAGTAGTTATTTTCCCAAATACAACCTCTTCTGCTGATCTTCCTCCAAGAAGTGTAGCAATTTGTCCTTTTAATTCTTCTTTTGAATTTAAAAATCTTTCTTCAGTTGGCAATTGAAGAGTATAACCAAGTGCACTCATA
>MDTE01168235.1_pt1 | contig 11041 bp, 6 predicted proteins | sample 811231 | NCBI WGS metagenome assembly MDTE01 (sample SAMN05326651, study PRJNA326480) | marine metagenome | isolation source: seawater | place: Indian Ocean: Red Sea | collected 2010 | reverse complement strand
TCGGTGCGACGAGGTCGCCGTGGATCTGTTCCGGGCGATCGCGAGTGTGTGCTGCATGGAGGAGGTAGAGACGGCACGTGTTGCTGAGCGTGTCCGGACGGAAGCGGCGGAGAGCGTGGCGGCAGAAGGGCACGATGAGCGTGCGGACAACGCCGCCGGTCTAGCAAGGTTTTTCCTGAGAAGCTTCGGGCCGACCAGTCACTGCTCGATGCGCGCCATGAGGTATCCGGGGACGGATTCAGACGAGTTCAAGGCGCACGCGGGAGAGTTCAAGGACGTATCGTTCCGTGCGGGCAAAAGAGGTCGGACGCCCCCGCCCCCAAGGAGGTCCAAAGGTGGCAACGGGCTGAGCGTCGAGGCGGTCGGTATTAGTGAGCACACAGACTTCGAGTGCTTCACGATCCTGCACCAAACCGCCCCTGGCCTGGAGCTCAAAGACCTGGCGGGCAATTGGAGGGTCGCGGATGTGTATCGGGACCAATCCAAGTTCACGATAATCATCGCCGACATGATGGAGCGATGGACGAACGGGTGGCTTCGGGCTACGCCGCATAGGGTGGGACTCGCGGCGCACGAGAGGTTATCGCTGGTGCGATTTAATGGCCTGGACCCAGATGCCTCGGTCGCGCCGCTTCTCAGGTTCACGGGGGCGGGGGCGAGCGGTTCGTCTAGCGACACCATATCGGCTGAGTCGCAGAGGTGGGTTAAAGGTGCCAAATACAAGCCCGTGACTCAGGGGGAGCACATGGCTGAGTCCGTCACGAGGGCCGCCGCTAACCTTGAGCAAATGTTGGACCGATACCCGAAGACGGTGCTGACACCGATACCGAGGCGATTTGCGCAGGTTCTGCTTGTCAACTGCGAAGATGAAGAGATCGCGTTGGTGAAACACGCGGATGGTGAATTTGAAGGTCTGTATACGGGTCTAATCACGGAGGTTCGCGGCGATGAGACGCCACAGCAGGCTGCGCTGCGGGGGGGATTATGTCCCCTGCGAGAATTACTCGGGATTCCTACCGGCACGGCAGATGACAGCATGCACCTCGCGGAGCGAGCGAAGCTACGTTTCACGGGGTGGAAAGACGTGCCCGTGATAGAGCACGAGTTCACGGTATCGGCCAGCCGTACCAGCATGAACACCGCGAAGAAAATGTTTTCGATCGCCTGGCAAACTCAGAGTAATCTCCCCGAGGTGGAAATCTTCAGGTGGAACGAAATTCCTTACGACGTGATGCCCGCCGACGACAGACACTGGTACCCGGAAGTTTTAGACATCGTTCGGGAAGCGAAGCAGGAAGCAAACGCAACAACGAACGGTTTCATTAGATTCGGAGTGTGTCCCCGGAAACCGAGGAGGGAAAAACGGTGGGCGGTGGAGAGGAAACTGGTCGTCGGGTCGTTTGAGTTTGATGACGAAGGAGGCTTGGCTCGACACGAAACCAAGACGATTTGGACCGATGGATTCATGAACGATGTCTACGGCGACAGTAGGGATCACGAAGCGTACGGCGAACATACGTAGACTGTTTGTACCATGCTAGCTCTAACACCCACGCTCGTCATGCCAGCATTGTCGTAATGACCTGCGCCCGCCTCGGGTTGGCGACGACAAACAACACTCCGTCTTTGAACACGCTCTGCGCCGAGCTCTCCTCGATGAACGTCGGGAACTTCATTATCACCTCGAAATCTCCGAGCGGTTCCTCCTCAGAAGACTGCGACGCGGTGTCGGGTTTCTCGTCTTCAGGTTCGGCTTCCCTTTCGCTAGTCTGTTCCTGCCCATCCGCATCGGGAGACGGTGATTTCTTGGATTTCCTCCTCTGCTTCGCGCCGACGTAGACGTATCCCCGGTCGTTGAGCCTGACAGAAAAAGAGTCCACGCATCCCTCTCCGCATCGAATCGCCAGCACGTGGTAGTTGGCTTCCATCGTCGCCAGCTGGAACTGCGTGCGGCCGCGCGGCGGTGGTGGCAAACTTGGCTTCTCCTTCGAGGCATCCTCTCCTCCCATCACCTGTCCGCGCAGAGAATGGTACTCCTCCGGGGAGGCGCGCACATTCGAAACGTCGTCTGATATGTGGTGGGACCCACCATAATACTTTCCCGGGACGAACGGAACCCCGTCCTTCGCAAACTCTTCAGCCATCTTCGCATCAACCGCCTCGTCGTCCTCCTCCTCGTCTTCGTCCTCAGCCGGCGGCGCATCCTCGTTGGTCGCCATAGGCGCTAATTCCTCTCGGACAACCTCCACGGGTCGCGGCTCAGGCTCGGGCGACGGCTCGGGCTCATTCGTGGGCGCCGGCGCGGGCTCGAATTCCTTCGCGACGTCGGCGCCGGGCGCGGTGTCCGGCTCCACCGGCGGCGTTGCCTCCCCCGCCGCGGGCACCTCCGGCGTCTCGATGACCTGGTTCTCGGCGGGATACTCGGCACCCTCGAGCGGAGCCGACTGCCTGCTGGACCTTCTCGTAGCGACAGGGACTTGTTGAGTCGGGTCGTTTAGGTCGAACATCTGCATCCCCATGGCGCCGGCGATTTTCCTCCTCAGCCACATGTTGTTGTTCGACTTGGTGGTCTTATCGAAGGCGAGCTTGAACAGGTTCTGTAGTACCTTTTGACCCATCTGATGCAGCTCGTGCACGCGCCCGGCGTCGTCCTGCGACTCGAAACACTCCAAAACCTTCGTCCTGACAACTTCAGAAATCTCCGCTGGGATGGGAATGAGCGGGTCGGGCGGCGGCTTTGGCATTCTGGGCGGCGGCGCGGGCATCGGGTCCATCGGTTGAGGTGGAGGCACGTACCATCGCTGGACCTCCTCACGCGCCAGCTGCTCGCGCTCCCTCTGCTCCCACTCCAGCCTTGCCGCTTCCGCCGCGGCGACCGCCGCCTGCCTCTCCCTCTCCACGGAGGTTGTCTTGTTGTCGTTGCCGGCCGGCGGCGGCGACGTCGACTGGACGTGAGGGGCGTATGGGCCTGGCGACTCCTCCTTCTCCCGCTCGTCTCTGGCACGAATCGGTCCACCCACGCCGGCGTCGGCGTTATCCTGTCCCTTCTCCGATCCGGGTTGAGAAGCCGGATCGTTGTTGGCGTTTTCGTGCGACTTGACAGCGTCCAGCGGGAACCAACCGGGCGGGTAGCTATCGACCGTGGAGACGCCAGGACCCTTCCTGTCCTTCCCCTTCCTCTTCGGCTCCGTCTTGGGCTTCACCACGGACCCGAAGAACGGTGGGTTCGACGCGGAGCGGTCTGTGATCACACCCAGCGACCGTTGAAGATCGAAACAGTCGAGCCCATACTGCTCAGCGTGCTTGACCGCTTCCACCGCCGCGTTTTCGAGCTTCCACACGCCGTGGAGTCGAATGGCCTTTTCCTTGTCCGCGCCCTTGATGACGAACCTGTGGCACCCATCGCCGGATCTGCTGCTCACCGAGTGGTCCTGATACGCCCTCGCATCGTTCGACAGCAGTATGAGCTCCGCCGACATGCTTGTCGGGCAGTAGCTGGGCGTCTTGTCGAGGTGCGACACCGCGGAGTAGAGGTCCGAATACGGGCCGCTCTCGATTCCCACCAGGTGCCTCCCCCCGGGGTCCACGTCCTCGGTGCGAACCACGTAAAACTCGGTATCTTGCGTGTCCTCATCGGTGGCGAAACGCTGCCGCTGGGCCTTGATCGCCTCGACCTCCTTCTTCGCCCAGAGCTCCTTGTCGCTGATGCCCCAGTTGTCGTCCTGGAGTTTGGAGTTCTTTTTCCGCTCACGACCCGAGCGCGAGACCCCGAGCGTGGGCACGTTCGTGCTGACCATGGCGGATCCGGGCAAGGGCTTGGGCTGACCCGCGCGCACCGGCGGGGGAGGGCAGAACAGCTCGCTGTGCACCCTCCGCCCGATCTGGTGCCCGGAGCCCTTTCCGAACATCGGGGGCCCGTCAGCACCGACCGAAGGGGCGCCTTCGTTGGATGGCGGGTCGGTGTGGACTCCCTGCTGGCCGAGGTCGTCGGCCGGATCGATCGGTGCGGTCATGTCAGCCTGCGGAGATGTGGGCGTCTCGGATTTACCCGTCGCAGCTCCCGCGTCTGTGGTCGTGGCCGATGGGATCGCGCCCGCGGAGCGCTCAGCCGCTCGCCGCGTCGAGGGCTGATCCTCGCGCGCGGGTTTGCTCGTCTTCGGGTAATCGGTCGTTGGTCGGCGCGCCGAACTCGCCGCGCCCGTCCGGGTCGACGGCATCGCGCGCTTTTACGATGTAAAATCGCGCCGCCGGTGACGCTGACGGTCGAACCCGGGCCCGGGGGATCGGATGCGCGTCTGGCGCCAGGCCCAGTGAACCTCGGGACGCCCGAATTGTTAAAGCGGAGTGAGCGCGACCCTCGCTTGCGAAAGGAATGATCGGCGGCGAGTGCAACTTTTTCGCGCCACACCCGCGAGCGCTATGCCGTCGAAGAAGAAGCGCAAGCTCGAGGTTGAGGATGGCTCTCCCGATATCCCGGTGCTCCGAGCGCTGCGAGAGGAGCTCAGCCTGCCTTACTTGCCCGAGCTCTTCTACCCCAACGAGGGCGACGACGAGGATCCGATGAAAGGGCGAGAAACTAGGGAAAGCGCGACATCCAGCGAACCGGATTCCTGGACATCTGTCGAGTTTCGGGAAATCGACGGCGTCAAGAGGGTAGTGGGTCTGTCCCTGGACAATCGTCTGCTGAAGCAGGTGCCGATGACGCACCTAAAAAAGCTGGACGCGCTGGAGAGCCTGGACCTGACGGCGAACGAGCTCTACGGCCTGCCCACCGAGTTTGGGCAAATCTTCAAGGCGAAACTGAAAAAGCTAGCAATCGGGCGTTGCAGGCTGGTGTTCGTACCGCCCGAGGTGTTCCAGCTCGACAAACTCGAGAAGCTGAGTCTGTATCGCAACTATATCGTCAAGTTTCCGGGCAGGCTCGCCACGCGGTTGAAGGGTTCGCTGAGAGAACTCAACCTGAGCGGCAACCGCATCGAGACGATCCCGCAGGAAATACAGCAGATGGAACATCTGACGCGGCTGTTGCTGAGCGACATGGCGCACACGCTGACGGGCGTACCGAAGGAGCTGGGGGATTTAAAAAACTTGGAGTACCTCAATCTCCATGACACCAACCTGCATGAGGTGCCCAAGGAGTTGGGTAAGCTGGCCAACCTGCGGGAGCTGGTGCTGAGCAAGAACTGGTTGTTAGAGGTCCCCGCGGAGTTCGGCGGGATGAAAAAACTTGAGACACTGAACGTCCGGAACAACCCGATGTTGAGCGTACCGCGGGCAGTGCACGAGACGGGCGCGACGGTGCTATTCGCGCATTACAGATGGTGATTTTAGGATCCTGTAGCAGATAGACGACGTAGAAACATAGCCTACACACACACGTTGAGCACCTCACTTTTTGCCGGACAAAGCAGGGAGGGTTTCCAGTTGCACTTCCACGGGATAAGCGACTCCAGACGTGTGCCCGTCAACGATGTCCATCATATCCATCATGGTCTTCATCTTGGCTTTCAGATGTTTGTCCAAGGGCAGCTTGTAGATGTGCGTTTCGACCTGAACGTTCAGGCAGTCAGCTTTTGCGCTGGTGAGGTTGACTCGCACTGGGAAATTGACGCTGTCGATGAGGTCGCTGCCTCGCAAATACTCCTCGAGCTCCTCGCATATCGTGTATATCTTGTCGCGGTCTTGGTACAACACACGGAGATCGACGATGAGCACCCTGGCGGTCGCTCGAGTGACATTGATCACGTTGGCGCCAAGGAAGAAACCGTTTGGAACAGTCGTAGGCTTGGTGTCCTTTGCCAGTAGCGTAGTCTGGTACCAGCCGATCTCCTTCACGAGATAGTCACTGACCGACGGATCGCCACTGCCCCGGAAGTTGGACCCTCCCGTGATGAAAATCTCCTCACCGACGGTGAACGGACGGAGGATGGCGAGGATCGTGCCACCCATGAAATTTGAGAGAATATCCTTCGCAGCGAGGCCAAAGGTTAAACCGCCGACGCCAGATACTCCAAGAATCGAGGACGCGGGAAGACCAAAGCACACACCAGCATTCAGCACCGATACCACGCCGATGGCGATCGTCGCGAGGCGCGTGATGACCGTCTTGAGCGCCACCTCCATGATCTTAAAGCGGGTCTCGAGGAACGTCGGAAGGTACCGGCTGGTGGTCATGATCGCGAGCGCCCCGCTGGTCAGTATGTAGACCCCGATATCGAAGCCCAGGTCGTCGATGGGTATAACCAAAATCTTGCTGAACACGTCGTGCACATACAACACCAGCCAGCAGAACCAGACAGCCTTCATCGGTCCGTCGAGCCAACCAAGGAATGACTTGTCGAACGCGGCGGCGTCTTCAGCCTTGTTCTCGTTCAACTTGTCCCAAAGCTTGCGTCGACCCTTGGTCCTGGCGTATGACCACACGAGCAGGAGCCATACGTCCTCGACGGACCACGGGTCGTTCATCTGCGCCTTGATCCCCTGGCCGAGGGCTTGAGCCTCGTTGCTGACTGCATCCAGAGCGGCGTCAAATTTGTCCGTCAGCGCTGGTGGGAGCTTGATAAGGTTAGGGTTGAAGGTGTACTTCTGTTCCGGCGCCGCGACCGTTGCGGCTGTGCTAGATTTTGCGGCGTGTGCGGCACGAGGTGACGCGAGCGGCGCGGCGAGGGCCGCGAGTGCGAGCGTGAGGGCCCCAACTGATTTGGCAAAAGCTCTCCCCAATCCGTTTTCTTCACCTCGTCCCCCACGTTCTCGGGTGAAGGGCTTGGACGCAACTCGAAGTCTCCCGGCATCGACATACTCCCTTTCATCGCGCATGGAATATTCGTCAGCTTTGTTTTTGACTGCTTGAGACGCCGTGAAGCACCCGTTCGCCGAGCAAGTTCGCGCATGTCGTCTCGTTCGTGAATGCCTGCTGAGTAGGATTACAAACCGGGACCGAGCGCCCCTAGCCCGTACCCCGAGAGCACTGGGCGCGGCTTTGGCGCCCAGGAGAGAAGCTGGTGACGAGATGCCCATGACCATCGTCCCAGAGTGTCGCGGTTACAGAGAGGGGAGATGACAGTTTCGCAATCCCCCCTGCGCGCATTCTTCTGTCGGTTGGAGCGGGACATCAAATTTGCAAGGACTTAATCTGCGTCAGGTCTCTTGCCAGACAACAGTCAAAACCACGTGGGGTCAGTCATGCTGGTCGCGGTGCTGCGGCGGGGATCGCGCGCCACCACCGCACGTGAGTGTGCGCATCTTACGGGCTCGTGGAGTAAGGATGTGCACATCAACCCGTCATCAACAATCGCCGAACGCGCGCTGTCGAGGGTCGACACCAACCCCTGCTCTCCCCTGCCACCAACCCGACGGTGCCGATCGTCGAGCTCCTCAGCGGGCGACAAGCGGTCAGGAGCCCACGAGCGTAGTTGGGCGGCGTCGTCGATCGGTGGATCGCATGGTGCTTCCCCAGATCCGCGTAAGATCACCGCGCAGCTGAAATACGCTCAAGGAGCTCGCGCGATCCTCGCCAACGTCGGCAACCACCTCGAGAAACTCAATCCAATCCACGCGAGCTTCGCCCTGAACCTACTGGGCAAGGATGCGTCCAGAAACCGTAAGGGCCAACTTCGTGATCTTCTGCGCAATGATGGAGCGTTCGCCGGCCTTCTGCAGCTCACAAAGCGGTTCGCGACTGAGTTTCCGGCGAGGAACTTGGCCAACGCCCTGCACGGGATCGCCAAGCTCTGCGCAAATGGTGCACTAAAAGCAAGAGGGGCAACGACGGTGGAGGTCATCGATGCGCTCGATGCAGCGCTTGTGAAGTGCGCCGGGGATCTCGAACCGCAGGGCACATCGACCGTGTGGTGGGCGTACGCGATACTGGGCAGGCAGCCCAGTCAAGAAGCGGCGGCGGCGCTCGCATCCGTCACTGCCAGGGATGCTCACCAGATGTGGTCGCAACACGTGGGCAACATCTGGTGGGCTCTCGGATCCCTAATCGGTGGCGAGCGCCTGCCTTCAGGCATCGCGGTAGCGAAATACTTACACCAAAACGATGAAATGTGGCGGGGTCTGATCGAGGCGGCCAAACGAGAGGCGGCGAAGGGTATGCGGTCTCAGGAGCTGGCCAATTTGGCGTGGTCGCTCGCGACGACGGGGCGGGTCATTGACGAGGATCTGTGGGCTATTGTACAGAAAGCCATCGCGAAGGGTGCGGGGGAGATGAATGCTCACGCAGTGTCAACAATCTGGTGGGCACACGCAACATCGGGGAGGTTGCCGGATGGTCCCGCGTTGACGGCGCTTTGTGCCGCGACGGAGAGGAGCGCGAGAGAAGCGTTCAACGCCCAGGACGTGGCCACGACGGTCTGGTCACTCGCTACTCTCTCATCCTTGCGCGGGATGCCCCTGCCGCGGTGCTATGATGACGCGTGGAAGATTGCGAGAGATATGCAGCCGGGTCAGTTCCACAACACAGGTCTGTGCAAACTGTTCCACGCGTACCTCATGCGCAAGCACGGTTTGTCCGTCGGTGACAAGGGCGAGTACCCGGTTTGGATCATCAACCAGGCCAAGGACGCATGGATGATGCAGGTGCGGGACCTGCATGATCTGCATGCCTCGCACACGCACCAAAACGAGATCGCGGGGGTTTTCAGGGATCACTTAAAACTGAGTTGCGAGGTCGAGTGGGTGACGGACGGCGGATATTTCTCAGTCGACGTGTACCTGCCGGATGGGGAGGTTGCCGTTGAGTATGACGGCCCCGGACACTTCGTCGGGACTGGACGAGATCAGCTTCGATGGTTCAGGAGCGGCGAGACATGCACCAAGACGGCGGCGACGGAGCTCAGGGATTTATTCCTCACCAAGACCTGCGCCGGCGGCGTCATTTCGATTCCCTGGTTTGAGTGGAAGGATGCAGAGAACCAAGACGAGTATCTCAGACGGAAGTTAGACAACAAGATTCAGTAGTCTAGCTAACTTTTAGCTAGCTTATTATTAGCGCGAAATCTTATCAAAGCCACACATCATCCCAACATGTTTTTCAACACGTTTCTACGCGAATGCACAACTCGTCATCTTGTGTCCGCAGGAACGATCCTCATTGAACCGCGATTATGCGGCTTGGCGCAGACGCGAGTGGCCAAAATCCTCAGCATGGAGATTTCAACTTCACCACAAACCTCAACTTTGACGTATTCTTGGCAGTAGTTGACCATCTGCTCTGCGACGCACTCGTCCTGTTCGGGCTGAATCCCGCGGTTGTACATCCTCACCTCCAACTTTTGCTCCGTCGCATCGTACTTGAGGAACTCATCGGCCAAATCCTCGCGGAGTTCCTCTTCTTGTCGGTTCGGCATCGGCCACGATGTCTGAAGCGTCCAGCAGCTCTCGAGAATCCAACCCCACGTCTCTGGATGCCTTCGCACGACACACTGCGGGTACGATTCCCGGTCTCGCCAGTCGTCCAAATCGGTATCCGGCCAGAGCTTGAGCGCACACCCCACGTGGAACTGGGTGCCGTTGCCTCCCGCGGCGCGAAGCTCCTTTGCGTATTTCTTGGCTTTGTGTGGGCTCTTCAGCGGTTTCTCCACACCAGCGAGCTCCGAAAAATATCCCTGCTCCTCGAACTCTTCAACCTTCAAATCGTCTCGGCGAGGATCGCTCAAGGGGAGGAGACGGTGCCTCCAGCCCTCTCGCGCCAGCTCCGTGTCAATCTCGTAGATGTCCCTCGCGAATCCCCACCGGTGAACCATCGGCTCCTCGTCTTCTTCGAGGTCATTCATATTCGAGGCCACCGTGCCGTCCCTACAGAAGATACTTTCCCTGCCGTGACCTTCGCCCGCCCACCAACCGTCCCAATCCTGCCAGTCCTCACCCGCGTCCTCCTTGAACCTGAACCACCATCTTCGACCGTTGCGGTTTCTGATCAATTCACCGGTGGTGAGGTCTTCCACGTACACACCCTCACAGAGTTCTGCTGTCGTGATCCAGGCGCGTTCCCTCTCGCTGAACGCCTCGGCGTACGCCAACCGGCACCTTCCCATCTGAAACAACTCGCACGAATGGAACGGCACTCCGCCCGCACCCACGCGGCTAATACTCCCCGGATAGTTCGGAACGGGTTTGAACCAGCAATCGGCACAGAGTCGCCTCCAGAGCGATTCGTCCGATGCGGCGTCGCGCCATTCGCGGCAAACTTCCCTCGCACGACACAGATCTACAGCGGGCAGGTAAGCAAACACCTCGCGGAGGAGATCCCGGTGCAACGACGCCTTGGACTGCTCCACACGCTTCCTTTTACCTTCGCGCGCATCCCGCGGCGTTCCCGTTTCGACCGTCTCGGCCGCTTTGTCCATTGCGACAGTTTCTTCGAACAGTGGGCATCACCGCAGCGGATCTGTTGCGATGTGACACTCTCAGCGCGCGCACGGAGTAACCCTTAATTGTCCGAGTAATTGTCCGCGTCATCGTCGTCGACGTCCTGCCACCTCGTTTTTGGGTACCGTGTGGGAATGACAAGTTTCATATCGCAGCGCGCGCGGTCAGGGGACTCCGGACTTTCGTTCGATGGCGCCGTCAAAGCGGCGCAAGACGTCCGCTGCGGCGCAGCCGATATCCGGAAACGCGAGCTCCGGCGTCCAAACCCGGCGTTCCGCGAGCGCACGGGGCGACCTGCCCGACGCCCCCGATGCAGAGCTCGCAGACGAGCCCGAAGAGCTCTTGTGCCCCATCACGCGAAGCATGTTCCGCGACCCGGTCGTCCTCTTCGATTCGGGGCACACGTACGAGAGGAGCGCCGTCTTGGCGCACTTCCGGCGCAACGGGGCAAAGGACCCGCTCACGCGTCGCGCCCTAAGCAGCGCGAAGGTGTTGACGAACTGGACGGTGAGACAGATCGTGCAGGCTTGGCTGGACAAGCACCCGGGAGTGACGCCCGACGGGTGGGACAGTCGCGAGCTTTTGGAGCCGTCGAAAGATGACGGAACGCAAACAATCGACGACGTGGGTGACGTCGGAGTGCTCCGGACATGGCGTGCGATGTGCCCTG
>MDTE01155600.1_pt1 | contig 11041 bp, 11 predicted proteins | sample 811231 | NCBI WGS metagenome assembly MDTE01 (sample SAMN05326651, study PRJNA326480) | marine metagenome | isolation source: seawater | place: Indian Ocean: Red Sea | collected 2010 | reverse complement strand
TCTTACCATACTATGATAACCTTGGTGAAGATCCTCCTTATGATGGAGTATTTCAAAAAGAGTTTGAAAAAAAATTTGCTGAGAATATGGGAGGAGGTTACGCTAAGGCAGTATCTACTGGATCTGTTTCATGTTATATTGGAATAAAGGCTTTAAATTTACCACCTCAAAGCGAGGTTATCTTTTCACCAGTTTCTTGCAGTGGTTCAATGTTTGCCGTTATAGAGTCGGGTTTGAAACCTGTAATTGTTGATTCAATGCCCAATTCTTTTAACTCATCATGGGAATACATAAGAAAAGGAATTTCAAAAAATACATCTGCTCTTTTCTTATCACATATAGGAGGTATACCACTTGATATGGAGGAGATTTGTTATGAATCAAATAAAATGGGTCTACCAATTGTTGAAGATTGTAGTCAGGCTCCTTTCGCTAGAGTTAAAATTACAGAAAAGAGTAAAATACCTGATGTGCCAGAAAAATGTTATGTAGGTACCTACGGGGTTACTTCAGTTTTTTCAACAATGTATAGAAAAAATTTACAAACCGGCGGATCTGGAGGAGTAGTCTTTACAAAAGATCCTAATATTTATAAGCAAATTTGTCTTTATTCAGATAGAGGGAAACCAAAATATAAAAAAGGTTATAATGGAAGAGATCCAGGTGATTGTGAGTTTTCTGGTCAAAATTTTAATACTGATGAATTTTCCTGCGCTATCGGAATTGCATCACTTGAGAGAATAAATGATACTATAAAAAGAAGACTCTCTTTTATGAATATCTTGTCTAACTTAATTTCAGATCTAGGAGATTATTTAAATCATGCAGAATATCCACCGGGTGTTTCTCCTTTTTTACTTCCCATAATATTAAATGAAAAATACATTGATAGAAAAGAAGAAATTGCAAAAATGATTAATGCTGAAGGCATAGATCTGAGTCCGAGATACGACTGTGTTGCCTGTCAATGGGGTATTGCAAAAAAATTAAATGTAAAAGTTATTGGTAATGAAAATGTTAATAAAATGAAAGCGCAAAGTTTTAACTTATTTCTAAATGAAAACTATACTGAAATAGAAGCTAGGGATATATATGCGGCTTTTAAAAAAGTCTTTGAAAACATTGGATGATATAATTAATCATGTATTCATTATCTCATATATGTATATACTCACCGAATTTTAATAAATTAATAGAATTTTATCTAAATATATTTAAAACAGGTATTGTTCACAAATTTGTCAACGACAAAAATGAGATGTATGGCGCCTTCATAGAAATTGGTAATAATACATTAATTGAAATTTTTAATTCTGACCTTAAACTAAATCAAAAAGAAAGTAGCGGCTTTAAACATTTTTGTTTGGAAACAAGCAATATTAAAGAAACACAAGAGCAGCTAAAAAAATTATCCATCAAGACAGAAATTATAAGAGGAAAGTCAGATAATACTCTACAAATTCATATTGTAGATCCAGATGGAAACAAAATTGAATTTCAAGAAATCGATCGCAATTCTAAAATTTCACAATTTTCATCTTTTTAGTATAGATTCTGTTGACATTTTCTAGATATAAAATATTAATCTTTTTTATTCTAATTTGGTTTTCACAAAAGGAGATTTCTTGAAAAAAGTAATAATCGTAGGAGGAGGGTTTGCAGGTTGTTTAGCCGCTCATTTGCTCCGTATGAAAGGATATGAAAATATAACCTTAATTGAGTCAGCGAATTTCCTTGGTGGCGGGTGTAAAACCCTATGGGATGGTGATCATCCATATACTTTAGGTCCCAGACATTTTTTAACTCGAGATGAGAAAATCTGGGAATTCATGCATAAATACTGTCCGATGTCTATGCATGGAAAAGATGAGATTGGTCAAGAATTCTTCACCTTTATTGAGGATGATCAAAAATTTTTCCATTTTCCTATACATGAAGATGAATTACCTGAGATGAATAATTATGAAGATATTAAAACTGAAATTAAAGCGAACGAAGATAAGCCAAAAGAATCATCAAATTTAGAAGAATACTGGTTAAACTCAGTTGGCCCAACTTTGTATAACAAATTTGTTGAAAAATATTCTCGAAAAATGTGGGATATCCCATCTAATAAAGAAATAACTGACTTTGGCTGGACACCTAAGGGAGTCGCTTTACAAACTGGCTCAAAAGTAGCATGGGAAGAAGCTTTTAGTGGTTTTCCCTACGATAAGTATGGATATGACAAATATTTTGAAATTGCTACAGAGGGAGTAGATGTAAACTTAAATACTTATATTGAAGAATTTGATACTGAAAAGAACCGGGTAAAGATTAAAGGTGAATGGCATTCCTATGACATATTAGTATCAACAATATCCCCTGAAATAATACTAAAAAAATGTTATGGAGATCTAAGATGGGCTGGAAGAGATTTTATAAAAATAATACTCCCTGTTGAGCACATCCTTCCACCTCATATCCATTTCCTGTATTATGCAAATAACGAACCATATACAAGAATAGTTGAATACAAAAAATACTACAAATATAAACACCCATATTCATTATTGGGAATAGAAGTACCCGATAATACAAAAAATAAACTATATCCATTTCCTATGAAAAAGGATCAAGATTTACATAAGAAATATACTGAGTCTTTGCCGAGCAATGTAATTAGCTTAGGACGAAATGCTCAATATAGATATTATGACATGGGTGGAACAATTGGACAGGGATTTGAAATCTTCAAAGATTTCTAAAAAATTAAATTAATGAGTAACTTTTTATCTATAATAGATAAAAATAAAAATTCGTCCCTAGATGAAATAAAACAATTTGTTATTAAAGCAATTAAATCTCAAGTTCCTTCATTTGAAAATAAGTTGTCTGAACTTCATAATTGTCTAAAGATCAATCAAGTTAATGAAGTTAGATTAAAGACTTTTAACATGATCAATACAGACCTTGACTGGGAAAATTTAATACTAGATATTTGCGAAGCCGAATTAAAAGAAAAACATGGAAGTGATTTACTCATTCAAAGTAAGATTAATCTTTCAATTCAAATGCCTGATGATAAGACATCTATTTTACCAATTCATACAGACAGTTCCTCAGCTGATAGTCCATTTCAAACTAATATATGGATACCATTGACAGATGCTTTTGATACGAATTCAATGTTTGTATTAGATGAAAAACAGACTATGAAATTCATAAATGATGTAGCATCAAAAACCATTAAAGACTTTCACTCTTCAAATTTCAAAATAAATAAAGAGAATTTTATTAGAATTAATTACGGTCAAATTTTATTTTTTAACCCTTCAATTCTCCACGGAAATGTTCTTAATGAGACTAACAAAACCAGAGTATCAATTAATGTCAGAGTAAAGTCACTTTTTGCGCCCGAACCAGATTTAAGAAATGCAGATAGGAAATTTGGAACATATTATAAAATATTAAAAATTTCAAAAGAAACTAGATTTGCTCTAGACTTTATTAACAGTGGGTATCTTAAATGAAGGTATTGTATCCCTACATATTACCAAGACCATTCAATGGTTATAATATTCCTGGAGCAATACAATCTAATTATCTAAAGAATTATTCAGCCAGTAAAAACTTTGAATTTCATCTTCCAATAGTTGAGATTACAACTTCTGAATCTTTTTATTTATTGAAGGGCTTTTTCAATAAAAATAAGACATCAAATATTGAAATCTCTGTAGTTTCTTTATTTGTTTTTCCAATTTATGATAGAAATCTATTACTTGAATTATTTTCAGAGTATACAGAGTTTAAAATACTAATTCATGGAGTTTTAGAAGGAAAAATTTTCTCGATTATAGAATTATTGGATTGGGCCGAGAATATAAGAAGTATCAATAATCATACTTATACATATAATGATGAATATTTAAAAATTATTAAATCAAAATTATAAGTTGTTTGATTAAGAAAATGGATAATCATAAAAATATAATTTCGGATACATCAATTATTAAAAATACAAAAATAGGAAAAAATGTAGTTATAGCAGACTATTCAGTGATTGGAACCGCACCAAATGTAGCAGAGTTTTTTGATATAAAAAAGATATACAAAAAAAAATATAAACATGTAGTTATTGCAAATAATGTAATCATAAAAGAATATTGTACAATTCACGCTGGGACGAAAAGACATACAACTATAGGAAATAATAGTTTTGTAATGTCGAATGCCCATATTGATCATGACGTTCAAGTTGGAAAATTCTGTACTATCGCACCAAGCGTGAGCCTTGCTGGTAATGTGATTATAAAAGATTATGCTCAAGTTGGCATGGGAGCATTAGTTCATCAGAATATAACTGTGGGTGAGTATTCAATGGTTGGCATGGGCTGTGTAGTTGTAAAAAATGTTCCACCATTTTCTCTAGTTAAAGGGAATCCAGGAAGAATTAATAAATTAAACGAAGTAAGGCTTAAGCGATTAAAGATTTCGAATAAGCTATATGAACTAATATATAATACTATTGTTTTGGGAAAAGCCCTAGTTAATATTAATGTAAATAATAATGAAAAGCACTATTTAGAAATTCTAAAAAAATGGAAAAAGAAATAATTGCAATATAAAAAACATACTTAAGGAACATTATGAACAAAGAAAGTTATAATTTTATAGAAAAATATGATAGATCATCAGAAAAAAACTCAGAAAAGATTTCCTATTTCATTAAACAAGTTTTTGTTCCTGTTACATTTTTAGGTGGAGGAGTTCCTCATTATGCTCATTCGAATGAAGAACTTTGTACGTTTGCAGATATGTGGATTCATGATCCGGAGGGTATTACTAACAATTTACTTTCAGGATTAAATGAACATGAGTTTACAATGCTAAAAAATATCTCAACAAAAGTTTGGGAATTAACAAAAGATATGAATTTTCAAGTAGCCCCAAAAACTGGTTTACTAAGGCAAATATATCAAAAAAGACTAATAAACAGATTCTTTCCTAATGCTGAAACTATACTAGAAGTCGGCCCAGGAAGCGGTTATTTATGTTTAATGTTAGCTCTTGATGGAAAAAAAGTGTTTTCGACAGATGTTACACAGTGTTTTTATATATGGCAGAATTTTCTATTTAAAAATTTTAATATATTAAACGAATTAGTTTCTGATGATATTGATTTAGAAAATAAAAAAATCACACATATTCCCTGGTGGAAATTTATAAATTTTCAAAACATCTGTCAAAAATTAGATCTAATAACTGTTAATCATGCGCTATGTGAGATGTCTAATCACTCGGTAAGGCACCTATTATCCATAGCAAATAAAATTGGTAATCCTAAGTTCTTTATGGAGAGTTATGGATCCTATAAATATTCCCACAAACGATCAGACATTGCACCTTTATTCAGAGAATTTGGTTATAAGGAAACATTTAATAAAGATGATATACATATTTTTGAATACGATGATGCAATTATTAATTTTAATAAGAGCAATTACATTAAGGTAATTCTTTATTTACCATTTTTTAGAAAGTTATTTAGATTTTTTCGTTCCGAATCATCACTTTCTATTCAAATTTTTAAGATGATTAAAAGTATATTTTTCAAAAAGAGTGATCTGAAAATTAAAAATAAATATGATTATAAAAATGTAATGAAATATTATAAAGATTTAACTGGCAAAGCAAATTACAGAACTCCATGTGAAGAATTTTATGAAGATATTTGCGATCCTAAAATCAAAGGAGTTAAACATAGCCTAGCCTATGCAAAGTTTGATGATAGTTAGAGATTTGTATGAATTTAAGACTAAAATTATTTAATGGTTAATTGGGAATTTCAAAAAGGAAAATATGTACGAGATCCAAGGCTTGGGCATCGTTTTGGATTAAATTATAAAGGTGGATTTGATAGTAAGGACTCAAGTGTAAATACATATCAACTTGGCACTGACAGTAATGGCTTTATTCATAACGGATCTCCTAAGAAAACAGATGTTTTAAAAAAAACAAGTAATGTTCATCGAATTATTATTCTCGGCGGATCTTTAGCGATGGGGATGGGTGCAAGCAAAAATGAGAAAACAATTGCAGCTATATTAGAAAAAAAACTAAATAAAAAAAATAATAAAAAGTACGAAGTATTGAATGCTGCTTGTGGAGGTTATTGTTCTTGGCACTCGGTTATAAAACTTTCGATGGAATTAATTAGATTAAAACCTGATACAGTAATTGAAATTTCAGGTTGGAATGACATGATGCACTCTAGTTGGGGAAATAAAAAAAATGGTGATTGGATTGAGAATCATGACAGATCAATTGAAGATGTCGCTGCGGCAATATTATCTCTTCAGGGCAAGTTAAGTCTTGTTGAATTCATTGGCAAAAAGTTGGAACAATCAAATGTTTATCTTCATACAAAACAACTACTTTTGAGATTAATTGGTCAAAATTTTTCGTTGCAAGATATTACTTGGGGCCACGATAAAAATACTTTAAGTTTGAAATCGAAAGGAATTGTAAACTTTATTAATAATTTAGATACTTTAAATGGTATATGTGATGTACATAAAATAAGGTTCATTCACTTATTGCAACCAAATCCTATTTGGCAAAACAATAAGTTACGCCATTCAAAAAGTTCTATATCAGATGATATTAATTTACATTTAAAGAGGTACAGAAATTTTGATAAATTATCGAGAAATTATTTGAATATTCTAAGAAAATATTACAAAAAATTTAAAAGTAATAAAAAAAATGTATATATTGACTTATCTGATAGTAAAAAATTTAATGATAATGATTGGGTTGATCACTGTCACTTATCAGACATAGGGCAAGATAAATTATCAGATATTATTGCAAAGAAATTTTAATAAAAAAATGAAAAAAAATAACAATAAAGTTTACAAATTTTTATCTAAAATTAATTTTTTCACAAAAAAAAAATCTAATAAAACAAGCAAAAAAAATAAAAAAAAGAAAAATTTAAAAGATTTTAATTATACAATGTTTTAAATAAATTTTTTTATAGTTTGAAATTAATATGTACATACTTGGAATATCAGCATTTTATCATGATAGTGCGGCAGCACTCATACACAATGGAAATATAGTCTCTGCTGCTCAAGAAGAGAGATTTACTAGAATTAAGCATGACCCATCGTTTCCAATAAATGCAATAAAGTTCTGTTTAGAAAATTCAAAATTAAATATATCTGATATTGATTATGTTACATACTACGAAAATACGCCAAAAAAGTTCGCGAGGCTAGTTCAGACATATGCTGGTTCTGCACCTAAAGGAGTAAGGCACTTTACTGAAGCAATGCGTGTTTGGTTAAATAAGAAAATATTTATAAAAAAAATTATAAAAAGTGAACTTAAGAAGCTAGGCCCAAAAAAAAAATTTCCTAAATTTGAATTTTTTGATCACCATTATTCTCATGCCGCAGCTTCTTTTTATCCAAGTCCATTTAAAGAAGCAGCTATTCTTTGTATGGATGGAGTTGGAGAATGGACAACTACATCTGCTTGGATTGGAAAAGATAATCATATAGAGAAAATATGGGAAATAAACTTTCCAGACTCACTTGGCTTGTTATATTCTGCTTTTACTTCTTTTTGTGGGTTTAGAGTGAATTCAGGTGAGTATAAATTAATGGGATTGGCGCCATATGGAGATCCTATTTATGCAAACCTTATTAAAAAAGAATTAATCAATGTCAGAGAGGATGGCTCATTTAAATTAAACCTAGAGTATTTTAGTTTTTATTATGATTTCAAAATGACAAATGAAAAATTTAATAATTTATTTAATATCAGTCCAAGAGAGCCAGAAAGTAAGATAACCCAAAATTACATGGACATAGCTGCATCAATTCAAGAAGTAACAACGGAAATTGTAAGTAAGCTTGCTCAATCACTCAAAAATGAAACTGGATTAAATAACTTATGTCTATCTGGAGGGGTAGCTTTAAATTGTGTTGCTAACGGAAACTTGGCTACAAGCAAATCCTTTAACGATATTTGGATTCAACCAGCTTCTGGTGATGCAGGGTCATCAATTGGTGCAGCATTATCAACATTTTACACAACCTTAAAAAATAAAAGAGAAATTAAAACTTCTGACTCGATGCAAGGAAGCTATTTAGGTTGTAGCTATTCCAGTGAAACAATTACGGCCTCGTTAATCAAAACGAAATTAAAATATGAAAAACTCGCAGATAATTCAAGATATCATGAGATAGCAAAACTCCTAAATGATGGTAACGTAATTGGAATTTTTAACGGAAAAATGGAATTTGGCCCTAGGGCTCTAGGAAATAGGTCTATCATTGCTGACCCGAGAAAAGTTGATATGCAAGAAAAAATGAATCTAAAAATTAAATTTAGGGAGTCTTTTCGACCTTTTGCGCCTGCAGTTTTAGAGGAAGAATATAATAACTATTTTGATTTACCGCATAAGAGTCCTTATATGCTTTTAGTAGCTCAGCTAAAGAAAAAATATCACAAGCCTGTTGAGACTAAAGATAATTTGTTACAGGGATTAGAAAAACTCAAAATACAAAGATCAGATTTTCCAGCAATCACTCACGTTGATTATTCTGCTAGAGTCCAAACAGTAAGTAAAACAAGTAATGAATTTTTTTATTCTATTATTAAATGCTTTCATGATTATACTGGTTGCCCGATGGTTATAAATACATCATTTAATATAAGAGGTGAGCCAATAGTTAATACAGTTGAAGATGCAATTAAGTGTTTTATGCATACAAACATGGATATTTTATTAATTGAAAATTTTATATTGAGAAAGAAAGACCAAGATTTAAATAAATTTATTATAGATCAGAATTATCAGGTTTATGATGACTAAAAGTACAATGTTACTGCCTATACTGAAAAAAACATATTATTATATTTTTGCCATTCTTTTCTTCTTTATCTTTGTAGTTATTTTCATCCCATTAGGACTTTCTTTGAAATATATTTTTCGAGTTGATTTATTGAATAGAGTTAATAAAGATGATAAAACTTTCAAGAATTACAAAAAATAGATACTTTGAAAAAAATTTTGCATTTTATTAAATTTTTATTTAATCTTCCCTTATTTATTATCTGTTATTTTACATTTAGATTTATTAATATTTTTCTTAAAAAAAAAAATCAAATTTATTAATTATGTTCAATCTGAAATAGGATCAATAACATGGTTAGATATTTTTTTTAGGAAACGCTTATATAATAAAAATAATGATAAAATTATTTGCTGTGTAACAGGTAACCACATAGCAAACGATTTTATTGAGAGTATTAGAAAAAAATTATTTAAAAATAATCAAATTATAAATATTGAGCATAGATATATTAATTTTTTTATTAAACCACTTTTTTTATACAAAAATAGTTTGATTTCAGATGATTATGCCTCTCCTAGCTTTGACGTATTAACAAGAACACCAGAATTTGATTGGTTTGAGGGAAAAAAAATGGAATATGAAATGCATGTCAAAAGCTTCTTTAATTTGAAAAAAGACGATTGGTTTGTATGCTTTTTTGCGAGGGACAATTTTTACGATGAAATGTATAGAAATAATTTATCAAAAAAAATGCAGGTGAGAAATTCTGATATTAACACTTATGTCAAATCGATGGATTTTATTACACAAATGGGAGGATACGCGATTAGGGTTGGTAGATTTCAAAAAAACAAGATTAACAATAACAACAATAAAAAAATTATTGATTATTCTTTTTTAAAAGAAAAAAACCCTAAGATTGATTTCTTATTAATGTTTTTCTGCAAGTTTTGTATTGGATCTAGTTCAGGTATCACTGACTTAACGAATTTAAACAATGTGCCAATAGGATTAGTTAATGAATACGAATACATAAGGTCGCAGGGCATCTCAAGAGGTACATTTATACCAAAATTATTAATTGATAAAAATAATAAGGTTGTTTCAAAAAAAGATTATAATAAAAATATTGGATATCCTAAATCAATTAATAAGTTGTATGATAAAATTAATCTATCTCAATATAAGTACTTAGATAATACTGAGGAAGAAATTTTGATGATTACAAAGGACTTTTATTATACATTTGTTGAAAATGAAAATCCTAATCATTTATTGGTTAACGATATTTATAAAAATAATGAATTAAAAATTTACAAGCCATTTTATGATAAATATTTAAAATAAAAATTGTTATATTTGAATAAATTATATGATTAGTAAAATAAAGAAAATTTTTTCATCAATTTTTATATTAGAGTACAAGGAAAAAAAGATTACGAGCGTATTAATAAAAGAAGCCTTATCAAAGAAGTCATATCAAAATTGGATAGATGTAGGATGTGGATCTACACCTTATAAAACTTTGTTTCGAAATCATAAATATACAGGAATTGATATTGAAAGGAAAGGGTTTGGTCAGGCACAGAAGTTAGTTGATAAATTTTATGATGGTAGGAAAATCCCTTTCGATAATGAATTTTTTGATGGGGCGTTGTGTACGCAAGTACTTGGTGTTTGTGATGATGAAAAATTACTGATGTCAGAGATTAATAGAGTAATCAAAAAAGATGGGTATTTAGTTGTCTCAACTCCATTTATATATAGAGAGGTAGAAAAACCATACGATTTTAGAAGATTTACAAGTTATGGGATTGAGAAGCTACTTATAGCTAATAATTTCAAGATAATTGATAATATAAAAATTCTATCAGCGCTTGAAACAATAGGAATGCTATTAAGTAATTATATTTCAAACCACACTAAACCCATGATATTGCGAAGAGTTATAAACATATTTTTATGTTTTCCAATACAAATACTATTTAGTTGTTTATCATTTATACTTCCGGATAATAAAGATTTATTTTGTACAAGTGTAGTCTTGGCAAAAAAGCTAAATAAATGATAAAAGCAATATTTAAATATTCATTACCTAAAACGTATTCTTTTTTTAGCAAAATTTTAGGTAAACTATTTACTGTAAATAAAAAGCATTTTGAAAGAATATTTAAAAACAATAAAAATTT
>MDTE01150601.1_pt1 | contig 11044 bp, 9 predicted proteins | sample 811231 | NCBI WGS metagenome assembly MDTE01 (sample SAMN05326651, study PRJNA326480) | marine metagenome | isolation source: seawater | place: Indian Ocean: Red Sea | collected 2010 | reverse complement strand
TGTAAGATCCCAATTTCTTCTTTCACCTAAATCATACCAGGCTAATAATTTTTTAAGAGCTTTTTCATAATTACCAAAACTAGCATTTATTTGTCCTACTACATATTCAAGATTATGTGCATCCCTATCCTCTAATGCTCTTTTTCTTAGTGCCCATTCTATGTACTCGAGGCCTTCTTCAGCTCTATCTCTTTGAATTAAAAAGAACCCATATTTTTTTAATATCACAGCATGATCAAATGAGCGGGAACTCCATCCTGATTCATATATGAGCTCTCTAAAGTCTGCTTCTACCTCGTCATATCTTTTTTGAGACTCTTTCTCCTCGATTCTCAATAATTCATAGTAGACCCAAGTTTCTATAGTTTTAGCAGAATTACTTGGAGCAGCAAAACAGATTGAGGTGACCAGTAACAATGAGATAAAGTACAGATTCTTCATATTGTAAATTCTATAGTAGTTAAGCCTCTTTGCTTAACAGCAACGCCACCGCTTACTCTTGGTTTAAATTTCCATTTAAGGACTGCTTGAATAGCAGCAGCATTAAATATTGATGATGGATTAGCTTCAACGACTGATGCTGAAATAACACTTCCTTTTTCATCAACAAGTAGTTCTACTATAACATATCCTTCTCTTCCTTCTATAAGTGCCTTTCGAGGATATCTTGGAGCTATTCTAACTAGCGGAATTAGTCCACCATCTCCTAGAAACTGACCTCCACCAACAAGAGCTCCATCAGTATCAATTGGCATATTTATATCTGGTAACTCTATATCGAGCATGGGAGTAGGCATTTTTTTTAGTTCTGGTTGATCAATTTCCGGTGGAGGTGGCCTTTTAGGTGGTGGTGGTTTGTCCGGAAGCTTTCTATCTCTCTCATTAAGAGTATCATCTTTTTTAATGCGAATAAAATCAATCATTTGACGATTTTTAAGTGCCTCTAAATCTAACTCACCAGGCTTGATCATTAAATACATTAAAAGAAAAAGCAAAAATGCGAACAAACTGCCAGAAACTACAAAAAATATATTTTTTCTAATCTTTTTCTGCAGCAATTGAAACATTTTGTACTCCAGCAAGTCTAACTTGGTCCATGGTTTCAACAAGAAGACCAGTTTTAGAATTTTTATCCGCTTGTATAATTACTGATCCCTCAGGATTTTCTGCTTTAAGCCTTTCTACATTTGCTCTAACAGCTCTCAAATCAATTAGTCTTTTATCAATATATATTTCATTATTTTCGGTTATAGCTATAAGGATATTTCCCCTTTCATCTGCAACTGCTGTTGAGGCATTGGGTCTATTAACTTCTACGCCAGTTTCTTTGATAAATGTTGTAGTGACAATAAAAAAGATCAGCATTATGAATACGATATCAAGCATAGGTGTAATGTCTATAGTCGAATCTTCAGGCAATCTTTTACGTCTTCTAATCATTTTCAAATACCGACATATTTTTTGCATACTTGCTTTGTATATATTTTTCTACAACTGTAATTGCAAACAGACCAGATATTGATATCACTAATCCTGTCATAGTTGGAAGGGTTGCCTTAGAAACTCCAGATGCCATGGCTCTAGGATTTCCAGTTCCTGTATATGCCATGACGTCAAAGACTTCAATCATTCCAGTAACTGTCCCTAGAAGTCCCAATAATGGACACAACGCAACGAGACCTTTGATTTGATTAATATTTTTAGACTTAAGAGAATTAACTTCAGCTATAAACATTTTTTTAACTTTATTATTTATCCAAGGATTATCATTTTTGGTCTCTAGAAAATTCGAATGCTTATTGTCAATAAGATCTTTTAGTTGGAACTTATAAAAGTAGAATCTTTCTGAAATCAAAAACCACATATATAAAGCAACAACAAAAAGTACAATTAGGACATAACCACCTTGATTAATGAAAGTTGCAACAAATGTGAAAGGAAGAAATAAATAATAAAACATTACTTGGACGTCGTAGCTATCTTACCAATCGCTTGTTCTTCGATTATTTGAACAATCTCTCTAGATCTTGTATCGAGTTGATTATGAATAAATAAAAGTGGAACCGCTGTAATTAAGCCAAGCATAGTTGTTACTAAAGCTTGAGAAATGCCATCTGCCATTAATTTAGGATCACCAGTTCCAAACAGAGTGATAGCTTGGAAAGTTTCAATCATTCCTATTACTGTTCCAAGTAAACCAAGCAAGGGAGCTACTGCTGCGAGCAGCTTTACAGTGCTCAAATTCTTTTCATATACAGGCTCTACATTTGATAGAACAGCTTCAATTTTATTTTCGAGTTGTTCTTGGTCTAAGGTTGTATCTGAAATTAGAGTTTCTATTTCTGAGAGAGGTGAGCCTGAAACATAATTTCCTGTATTTAATTCAGCATCTAAACTTTTCTTTTCATTTAGTAAAAATTTAAATCTTAAACCTCCCATCGTTAGGCCCATTGCTAATATGATTAATATTAAATATCCAACAAACCCGCCTTGATTAATTCTTTCAAAAAAACCAGGATTTTGAAGGATTAAACTTAATAGGGAGCCTCTTGTTGGGTCAATCATAAATTCCGAATACCCATTATTTTCCAATTTAGATGGAGCTCTTACAGAAGATCTAGTTCCGGGAGGATTTGCTTCGAGAAATTCTAATTTTTGTTCCTCGGGTATAAATCTAAGATATTTTTTTTCAGAGACAGCATTAAACTGACCAACTCTTAAAACTTCTTGATTAACTATATCTCCGCTGGGATTAAGAACTGATGTATTGAATGAAACAACTTTGCCTGATTCATACATTTCATTAAGAAGTGTAAACCAAAGTTTTTCTAACTCTTCAACGGATGGTAGCGCTTTTCTTTCAGCAAGATCTGCTAAAAACTCTATTCTGTTAGGAAATTGTAAATTGGTTAAAGATTGACTATAGGTACTCTTAGCATCACCACTGATTTGCCTGACTACACCAAAAGTTTCTCCAAGTGTTCCAATTTTTAAATTAAGCTGCTCTTCTAAGTCTGAAAGCTTTGCATCATTGTCCTCAAAAGTTTTTGTAAGCAGTCTTTCCCTATCATTTTCTTTTTTAAGAAGCCATTTGGCATCATTCAATAATTTTTGTTGTTTATTTTTGTCTTCTAAAAACTCATTTAATCTTTTTTTATCCTGAGCTGATCTAAGTAATGTATTTTCTTCGACTAAAATTAATAATTTGTCGACATCTGATATGACTACCTCTTCTTCACTTTCTTGTGAAAACAAGACCGGAGTTAGTAATACTAGAAATAAACCTGTACTAATTAATTTTTTCATAATCTGTTAATGGAACTGTTATAAGTGTTGGAGGGGCTTGTTTTAATGCAATTTTTAATCCGTCAATTGTAGATCTTTTTACAGCACCAGATGACTCTTCCCAAGAACCGGTTTGTTTATTCCAAAAGCCAGCTTTATCACCATCTGATGTCACAAATGTTAATGCAACTCTACCTACTCTAAGAAAATCTGCATTGAAAGTATCTCCTTCAAAAGTTACTGAATCTCTGTATGCCTCAATTGTTCTTCCATAATCAGTTTCAATTTGATAAGCCTCTGTAACTTTTCTAAATTTTTCAGATGTTGAAATATCTCCTCTGTCCATAATTTGTTTAAGGTTAGATACTCTTTCGATCCTTTCATCGATCAAAAATGGTACATCCAAAGAAACAAATTTATCGAGCGCATCGATCATTTTTAACATTATTGGAATCATGTTTATATTAATATTGTCCAACTCATCAATCTGATTCATGATTGAAATCATTTCTTCTTCTTGTGAATTAATAATTCTTTGGAGTTGATCATTGTAGAGTTTCAGATTTTCATACTCTTTCATAGTATCTCGGTAATCAAATTCTAATAATCTTGTGGCTTCATCAATTTCGTTTAATTTATTTTGGTTTGAAGCGCCATCTTGAATAGATGATCTAGAAATATCAACTGACTTCTCTAATTGTTCATCTTTATCACTAATACTTTGTGACACAAGATCGAAAGAAACCGATATACATAAAATTACATAAGCTAAATTTAAAAATTTCATTGTGGATCCCTTTATAGCCTGATTATTATAGATTAAATAATAAAAAAAACCAGATAAAAAAAGGGCAGCACAAGTGCTGCCCTTGACATCTAATATAACTTAGAATCTAGCTTGAAATACTAAACTTGCAGATGGTCCATATATTGGATATATGTTCTGGTTTACAAAGAAAGGTTCATACGAACTTCCACCATAAGCAGCATCTCTATCAGGGAAAGCATCAAAAACATTGTTTGCTGCAAGCCCGATATACATATCATCAGCTATTTGATAATAAGCAGTTACGTTAGTATTAAAGTATGGACTCATTTTAGTATCTTCATATCCATTCATATGTCCAATTCTGCTAACTGAAAGTGAAGCAGACCAATCACCAAGACTCCAAGAAGTTGTAGCAACTTGTCTAGATCTTGGTACATATGAAGAATCCATATAGTCAACACGCGATACACCCTGCTCAACTGCTTGTTTCAGTGCAAGTTGAGAAGAACCTCTGAAGCTAAATCCAAAGTCTCCAGCTTGATCGGTAATTAATGTATATCTTAATGTGTAGTCAGCTCCCTGATATTCAGTAGCAGCGATATTAAGCGGACGTGTAATAAGTTCAACTATACCTGGAATCGCTACTGGATCATCAGGTTGAACACCAGTTGCTCTTCCGTCTCTAATAACATTTGAATAAACATCATTACAATACGCACCGTCATACTCAGGTGCATTTTCAATAGGTGTACCAGCTTCTTGAGCTCTACATACCGCTTCGCCATATCTAAGTGCAAATTCACTAGAAGACGATACGATATCTTGAAGTACAATTTTGTAAACATCAAAAGTTAATGTAAGTCTATCAATTGGTTCCCAAACAAATCCCATTGAGTATGAATCACCAGATTCATCTCTAAGACCTAAGTTACCGGTTTCAGTTGATTTAATATTACTTTTACCAAAACCAGCAGGATACTCTTCAGAACTTCCGCAGTTTTCAATTGATCCAGTTGCTAACCAACACTGGTAATAGTCAATACCACTTGTGAAACCTTCAACAGAATCAATAAATGATCTTTGCATATCAGGAGCTCTAAAAGATTCTGACCATGACATTCTAAATAAGAAGTCTTCATTAGGTCTGTACTCCATACTTGCACCAACAGTTGTTCTATCAACATCAACAACTCTATCGTCATAGACATCTTTTCTTGCAGAAACATTAACTGTAAGATCGCTAGTAAGTGGCATTCTTAACTCACCACCAAGTGCTTGTCTGTCTCTTTCACCACCACTTTGTGTATAACCTATACCCCAAAGCAATCCATCAACAACAGCTTGAGAAGGATCAGTGTCGTATCCCATATCTTGATATTCTGCAACAAGTGCAAAACCAATTGGTCCACCATTTAACATTCCGAACTCTCCTACTAGAGAAGCTGTTGTGAAATCTGAGAATGAGTCAGCATATTCATCATTGGTTCCCTGATAATCTTGATAAGCAAAGTCTGCTCCTCCAAGAATCCAATCCCAATTTAAACAAGTTGGTTGTCCCCAAGAGAAAGCTGATGCATACACATCATATGGGTCTGTAGGGTCATATACGCCAGCAATATAGTTATCAGCATTCCAATAACCACCAGCATATAAATCAAAAGCATCCATCACACATGGATTTCCTAACGCATCATTACCGCCAATGTTAAAATATAGGTCTCTCATTTCAACTGCAAGCCATAATGTTCCTGTACTTTCTGATTCATATTCATTGGTTGTATGAGAAACATCATATTCCCATCCATTGTTGAGAACACCTCTGACACCTAAATCTATAGTTGTAGATGTTTCATCAAAAGCGTTATCCCATGCAGGCTCTCTAAACTGCTTCAAAGACCAAAAGTCAGCTACCCACATTGCCGAGCCAGGTGAAGCTGGATTTGGAACCGAATAGCCAGCTGGACCATAATTTGCATAACCCATAGTCCATTCTGTTGATATATTCGCAGCATCTCCTGCAGCTGGATAGTAAAAACTATTCCAGTAAGTACCTGTAGTTTCAGTATTGAACTGCATAGCTTTTAGGTAAACCTCTGCATTTTCATTAATGGTGTATGCTCCAGCAAAGAATGCAGATGCATTTTCTCTCTCATTTTGAATAGTTTGAGGTGGATTGCCATCTAGAAGGAAACATAATCTTGAGCCTGAATCTCTTCCAGGGAAGAAGCTTTCAGTAGCACCTGGTATGTTAGTAGCTGTGTTACAAGTAAATCCAGCATTTTCTCCACTTGAATTTAAGTATTCAGATGGACCCCAATATCTATAACCAGAATAGTTTCCACCCCATAAACCACCATAATAACCATTTGCGTCATAGGCTCCATAAACTCTTACAGAATCCCATGGGAAACCTTCACCAGGTCCTGAGCCTTTTTCGTCATCATAGTTGTCATACTCATCTCTGTCAGTTGTGAAAAGGGGATCGTAACGTTTAGCTTCGACAGCGACTGTGTATGTGAAATTATTTATGACTCCACCAGTAGTAAATTCGATACCATATTCTTGGCCTCCTCCATCACTTGCTTCAAGGAATCGACCAGCTGTTACTCTTACTGTTGTCTCTTCAACACCTTCAACCAAAACAACGTTAATAACACCAGCAATAGCATCGGAACCGTAAATAGATGAAGCACCAGCAGTAAGAACCTCAATTCTCTCTACTGCTGCTAATGGAATAGAAGCCCAGTTAAATGAAGATTGTGTTCCGCTATATGGGAAAGGATAATCTGCCATTCTTTTTCCATTAACTAGAACAAGAGTTCTACCTGGTCCAAAATCTCTCAAGTCAATAACTTGGTTAGCGGGCGTAAAACCTGCCTGGAAATTTTCACCAAATGTTTGTCCAATATTTTGTGTAAGATTTGAAACTGCATCATAAACAGAACCGTAACCAGCCTGATCAATGTCAGTCCTAGTTATTACCTGAATAGGTGTAGCTCCTTCAATATCAATTCTTTTGATTCTAGAACCTGTTACAGTTACTTTTCCAACATCAGTTACATCCTCATCTTCGGATTCATCGGAAACCTCCGCTGAAGCTTCAACTGATTCAACTTCATCTACAGTCTCGTCTGCATAAGTGTTTAAAACTGTAAATGAAAGTGTGAATAGAAAAAATATTGAAAAATTAAATAAATTTTTAAAAATTTTCATATAAATATCCCCTTTTAATAAGATAATTTTCACGGCTTGCCCTCTTAAAAACAAGCTTCCATCGCTTATATTGACAGATTTTTTATCTATTGCAAGGTTTATTTAAACTAATTTTATAGTTAAATAAAATACGTAATTATCTAAAACTGTCAAATACGTTTGACATTTTTGTCAAAATATATTGTTTGTCTCTAAAAAAATTTGTATTATTTATTTCAAATCAACATCTAAAAATTAAGGAAATTATGCTAAATACCAAATATTTACTTTTGTTTACTGTATTAATAAGTTTTATTGGGCACTCTGATAACAAAATTCCCATAGAAAAACTTGTTTGTTACGGAGAATCGACAGGAATTGATATATCACCTGATGGAAAATTCTATGCTGCATTAATTCCCTCTGGCGAGGTTTCATGTGATATCACAAGACCTGAAGAAGATGTTGCCGTTCCTATATTAGTAGTTGTTAATTTAGAGACCATGGAAACTAAGCAGTTTTCAGGTACCCAAATCAATACAAGGGTCAGCTCAGCATCATTTTTAAATAATGATACTTTATTAATAACTAGATCCTGTGCTCGAGGTGCAGGTACCTCTGGTACAGTCGATTGTTATACATTATATGGGCTTAATGTTGTAACTGGGAAACGAGAAGCTTTAATACAAGCAAAGCAAACAAAAAGTGGACAGGGAATTAGGTATCCAAGGCTTTTCGATACAATGCCTCAGTATCCAAACAAAATATTAATTACTATGAATCGTATGCCTCAATATCCTGGAAGATTTAGAGATTTATATTGGCTTGACCTTGAAACAAAAAGAACAACAAAAATTGCAGAGGTGCCAAATATTAAAGACGAGCAATTTGGATCTTGGCTAGTTGACCATGATGGTAAAGCAAGAGGTTTTACAACTTCTCATGATAGAAATAAAGACAACAAACCAAACTCAGATAAAGATGGTCTTTTCACGTATGTTTATTTAATGGATGCTGATACGCAAGAATATTCAAGAATGACACAGTGTCGGCATCAAGAACCATGTTTTTTACCATTGGACTTTGATTTTGATAACAGATTTTTATTTGGTGTAGGTCAAGCAGTTTTACCAGATGGTTCTCTTGATCCTGATTGGGAATACACTGATACAAATGCGCTTTGGCTGTATGATACAAAGGATAAAAAATATGTTGAAAAAGTCTTTCACGATCCAAAGTTTGATTTTTCTAATCCAAGACAAGGATATTCAGATGGATATATTCTCCAAGACAGAATAAATAAAGTTAACTATGGCTTGAGTTATTATGCGGAACAAAGAAAGTACGTTTATTGGGATGAAACATATGGCTACCTGAGAGAAAGCGTTCAAGCTACATTCCCTGATGATCAAGTCGGCATGTATGCAAGTAGTGATTTTTCTAAAGTAATAATAACAACTTCGTCTGATAAATCCCCAGGCTCTGCATATTTTTATGATGTACTAGAAGGTGGTATTGTCCAAGTTGCTGAATATGCTCCATGGCTCAAGAATTATGAACTTGGAGATATGATACCTTTTGATTTTACTTCTAGAGATGGTCTAGATCTTACTGGGTACATAACATTACCGCCTGACTATAGAAAAGGCCAAAGAATTCCATTCATTCTCCATCCTCATGGTGGACCAAATGCAAAAGATAGATTTGGCTATAATCCAGAAGTTCAGATTTATGCTACAAGAGGTTATGGAGTTATCCAAGTTAACTACAGAGGCTCTGTAGGCTTTGGTTTGGAAAAAATGAAATTAGCAAACAAACAATGGTCCCTAAAAATGCATGATGACTTATTGGATGCTCTGGAGTGGGCAAATCAAAAAGGTTTTGTAAATATGAATAAAGTATGTATTTCTGGAGCAAGTTATGGTGGATATTCTGCTATGGTTGGAATTACAAAGAATTCAGATATATTTAAATGTGCTATTAATTATGTTGGTGTTGTAGATTTATATACTCTCTATGATGACAAACAATGGATGTTTGCAGATATGGGAAGGCCGCAACAGCACATAGAAATGGGAGATCCTGAGACCGAGCGTGATATCTTAGAAAATGCTAGTCCAATAAATTATGTGGACAATATTAAAGGTGATTTATTTGTGATTCATGGCAGGCAGGATAGACAAGCATCATATAAACAAGTTTTACAACTTAAGAATGCATTAGAAGATGCAGACATTCCGTTTGAGTACATGATTAAAGGAGACGAAGGACACGGTTTTTACTCAGAAACAAATAACTTAGAGTTATATACAAGAATGGTTGATTTTCTGGAAGCTAGTTTAAATTAATTAAAATGCACTAATATCAGTTTGCTTTTGGCCGAGTATTAGTGCATGTATATCGCTGGTACCTTCATAAGTATTGACAGCTTCCAAGTTCATGGAATGTCTCACAACATGGTACTCATCACTGATTCCATTTCCTCCGTGAATATCTCTTGCTGATCTGGCAATCTCAAGAGCTTTTTGACAGTTATTTCTTTTAATCAATGAGATCATTTCTGGAACAAAGTTATCTTCATCAATTAATCTACCAACTCTTAACGCAGCTTGCATACCCAATGAGATTTCGGTTTGCATGTCAGCAAGCTTTTTCTGAATAAGTTGCTTAGATGCTAAGGGTGCTTTAAATTGATTTCTATCAAGAGTGTAATCAAGTGATTTCTCCCAACAGAATTCAGCAGCTCCCATTACTCCCCAAGCAATTCCATATCTAGCAGAATTTAGACAAGTAAATGGGCCCTTAAAACTTTGAACCTCGGGAAGAACTTTATCTTCAGAAACAAAAACTTGATCCATAAATATCATCCCAGTTGCAGATGCACGTAACGCAAATTTACCATCCAAATAAGGAGTCTCTAATCCTTTAGCCTCTTCTCTCTCTAGAATAAATCCTCTCAAGACGCCCTGCTCATCTTTAGCCCAAATAATAAATAAATCAGCTATTGGTGAATTTGTAATCCAAGTCTTAGATCCAGTTAATTCGAATCCGCCATCTACTTTTTTTGCAACCGATTTCATGCCAGCAGGATCTGAGCCAGCATCTGGTTCGGTAAGACCAAAGCATCCGATAATGTTTCCTTTAGCCATTTCAGGGAGATAATGCTCTTTTTGTTCTTCTGAGCCAAACTTATAAATTGCATACATGGCTAGTGAAGATTGAACACTAAAAGCTGATCTATAACTAGAATCAACTCTTTCAATTTCTCTAGCAATCAACCCATATGCAACATTGCTTACTCCAGCACAGCCATATCCTTTTATATGAGGTCCTAGCAAACCTAGCTCTGCAAGCTCCTTATAAATTTCTTTATCAAAGAGCTCTTCTCTATTAGCTTTTTGAATTCTCGGCATAAGAGATTTATCGCAATATTCTCTAACAGTTTTTTGAATAGCGCTCTCCTCTTCAGTAAGCTGCTGATCAAAGAGAAGTAAGTCTGGAAGTTTGCTCATACAGGTATTATAAATTAAATTTTCTCAACTCTGATTAATCCGAACCTAATATCTTGATATTTTATTTCATTAAGATCTAAGCACGATTTTGTAATGGAAATCATCTTAACACTATTGCCACAAATTATTACTAAAGGAATTAATTCTTGATTTCTTAAAACAAAATCAAGGACAAGCTCATCGACATTATGATGTCTTACTCCATGAAGGTCTAAATGAGTAATTCCATTCTCAACAAAAGTTTTCATAAAACTATTATAATTTGCTAATGGCTAAGGTTCACTTT
>MDTE01020350.1_pt1 | contig 11044 bp, 6 predicted proteins | sample 811231 | NCBI WGS metagenome assembly MDTE01 (sample SAMN05326651, study PRJNA326480) | marine metagenome | isolation source: seawater | place: Indian Ocean: Red Sea | collected 2010 | reverse complement strand
TCAGTGGTTAGAAACATTCAAAAAGAATTCAAAAGCTTTGATTCCAGTACCGAAAAGGTTCTTAAGAAATTGGAAGGTGCTTTGAAAGACGTCAACAGTCTGCAAACCAGAGTTAATGTTTTGGGTAGAACTTTGGATCGAGGTGCTGATAGTTTGGAAGATGCGTCCGAAGAGGATTAAAAAGATTATCATTAGAGTGTGAAAAATTTTTCATTCATAGATTTGTTTGCAGGAATAGGAGGAATGAGAGTCCCTTTTGAGGAATTAGGAGGCAAATGTATTTTTTCTTCGGAAAATGATATTCATGCAAGAAAAACTTATTCCAAAATGTTCAATGAAGATGAAGATTCTATTTGGGGAGATATTAAAAAAATAAATGAAAAAGAAATTCCCAAGCACGATATTCTATTAGCAGGTTTTCCATGCCAGCCTTTTTCACAAGCGGGTTTAAAAAAAGGTTTTCAAGATACTAGGGGAACCTTGTTTGATGATATTAAAAGAATAATCAAACATCATAAGCCAAAAGCCTTTCTTCTTGAAAATGTTCCTGGGATTTTAAGTAACGATGATGGAAAGACTTACAAAACAATTTTAAGCGTATTGTCTAAAGAACTTGGATATAAACTTCCTGAAGAACCAAAAGTATTAAACGCAAAAGACTTTGGCCTCCCACAGAATAGGAGAAGGATATATTTTGTAGGTTTTAAAAAAAATGTAAATTTTAAATTTCCTCAACCTTCGTATAAGAAAACAAGAGTATCTCAAATTCTAGAGAAGGAAGAATTAGTTGATAAAAAATTTATTATTTCAAGAAAACTATGGAGTTCTCACAAAAAAAGGAAAATAAGAAATCAAAAAAGAGGGGCAGGATTTGGATATAAACTCAGTCAAAGAGATGATGAATATACTAGGACTTTATCTTCTCGGTATTTTAAAGATGGTTCCGAGATACTTATCTCAAGGGGAAAGCTGAAAAATCCAAGATTATTAACCCCCAAAGAGTGTGCTAGGCTTCAAGGCTTCCCAAAAAAATGGGAAAATCTACCAGTAACTAACAATCAAGCTTATAAGCAATTTGGGAACGCTGTGCCTGTTAATGTTGTCAGAGAAATTTCTAAAGAAATAATTAAAGTTTTATGAAACTTAAGACATTTTAAAAGTCAAAAAAAGCTACATCTTGGAAATAATCGTCAGCATCAGCTCCTAGAAATGTTCTTTCTAATCCTGCATTTCCAGTTTCACAAGAAGTTTCAGCTGAAAAACAACAGGACAAACAAGCATGATCACTTCCTCCAGAACGGTCTGAAACAGATGCGCATACTGGATCATAGGTACACCATCTACTTTTTAAAATAGCATTTCTTAATGTGTTAGCTAATCTATAAGGCTGACCTTCTTTAACAAGGCCTCCCAAAGATCCATCGGTATCTCCAGCAGCTGTATAAATCATGAAAGCAGACATTTTAGTGTCACTACTTTCAGAAATGTAAAGTCTTTCCCTCAATGACGCTGAACCGTATCCACATGCATAAACTAGCTCCTTCATAAGAACATGAGCTAGGGTATGAATAAGAAGATGTCTTGGTTTTGCAAGGTGAACTCTGTCTTTTAAAAGATTAGTTTGTAAATAAAATTCTTCAAGTTTTTTTGACCGCTCTTTTACTTTATCCTTGCTTTCCCACTGCAATAAGCTTTCTTCATTTAATTCTATGAAAATTCCCTCGCCTTTTGACTGTCTAGCTAAAAGCCAATCTTTTTCATTTTTTGGAATTTGAGGATCAAAGGTTTCTTGAATATTTTGGTAGCTGTATGGGTAAACCCTTGAAAATCCTGTTAAAGCAGTTGTTTCTGTTAAAGATTTTATTAGGGAAATATGACTAATTTTATTTAGGATTTTTGAATAATCCTCATTAGAATTTTCATCTAAAAAATCTCTGATGTTTGGTATTTCAATGCTAAGCTCTTTGGTATCTTTTGATTTTTTTAAAGACTCAAATTCAAAAAATCTATACTGGATATCTCTTTCGTAACTATTAACAGATAGTTGAACATCTGCATTATCTTGTTTTTGATCTTCATCATCCACTGTATTTTTAAAGGAAAGGATGATATCAACTTCATCATATTGCGGATGATCATTCTTGAAATCTTCTGCTTCTTTCAATAGAAATTCTTCATCCCATTCGCCGCCCGGCTTACCAGAGATTCTCAATAGCTTTCTAAGAGTTTTATATCTTCTCTCATCTAATAGAGAAGAAATCTCAGCAACTATATAGTCATCCGAAGAGGGGATAAAGATAGATGACCTCGTTTTAGGGAAATAAACATTTCCCTGCCCCCTTAGGGCAACAATTGCAGCTTCATTACAAGGTTCGTTTCTTTTTCCCAGCCATGGTAGATGTCCTGGACAATTATACTTTTGATCGCCGTCATATAAGTTATCTGAAAGCCAAGAGGTGTATTCCTCATTTTCTGTAAGCTGAAAAATTTTTGAGGATAGTATCCTCGGTTTTACGTCGCAATTATCGCATTCGATTTGTATGCCTGAAATTTTAGCTGAAGATTTTGTTTTATATTTTAAACTTTTAAGACAGTCAGAATGAATTTCATTTCTTGGCTTTCTATGAACCCACTCAGCCCATGGGAAATCTTGCATGTGGCCTGCCTTACAAATAGTAATAAATCTTACTTGTACAGGATTTGAAGAGTTACATTTTTTACATTCAATTGACTCTACGTCATGGGGATATACCTCGAACAGGCTATTACATTTAGGATTGTTACATCGAAAATATAGAGGAAAATTCAAAACAGGAATTCTGCACCTTTTATTCTCTCCAGAATCTTTCCAAGTAGGAGGAAGTCTAAAGTGATCGACATTCAATTCTTTTTCAAGCCTCCAGTCATGAACCATGAATCTACTAACAATTAATTCATCGATCTCGGTATCATCTACCTCTCTTTTAAAAAAATTTTCTGTACCTCCTATAACTACTGATCTTCCTGAAATTGTGGAAGTAATATTTCCTGTTCCAAAAGGAGAAACTACTTGGGATCTCCTGACTGGATGCTTAAACCATCTACTCATCAAATTCTCCCCCAACGTATTTTCGTGTAATGTCTTCAAAACATTCTGGATCCACATTCCTCATGTTCAGCATTGTTTTCCATGAATTTCCATAGCTGTGTAATTCTGAATCTTGCTCAGAACTAATAAGCGCATCTCTTCTAGTTTCATCAGTTGCTAGAAAAGGAGCTACCCATAAAGACTTTTGCCATGTTTTCAATTCATTTGCTCTAGAATCAAAAACATTGGTGAAATTACTCAAAGCATCTAAATCCGGAAACTGTCTATGAGTATTGATTTTATGAATTCTCTGAAGAAAATATTCTTTGAACTCATTTATATCATTCTCTAAATTTTCATAGGGACGAGGATCGTTATGTCCTTTCATGATTAAAAAAGACGATAAAACAGCATGTAAACATCGGTCTAAGACTTGGTAAGTAAACGGAGTTACACTCGTTGGCTCGACTTCAGAATAAAGCCTTGAATGATAACTTTGAAAATTTTCAAAATGAGACGTGTCTCTAGGTTTATATGGATTATAAATCGTAAATACTATTCCTGACTTGTCTCTACCCACTCTTCCAGAAGCTTGAATGTAAGATGCGGTTGTTTTTGGCTGACCTATTATTGTCATAAGACATAGTCTGCTTACATCCACCCCTACTTCCAAAATATTGGTTGCAAAACAAATGTCTATTGGAACTTGAGCGTCAACATACGCTTTAACAGAAAGTTTTTCCAACATTAGAGAAACTTTGTCGCTTGGCAACTCTCCAGTTAATCTCTCTTCTTTTAAGTATCTTGCGTTAATGTCAGCATTTTTTCCCGGAAGTCTAGTTTTATAAGCAGAAATATATTGTGCTAAATCACTTTGTAATATGGTTGTTGCAGAATTTAGTTCCCTTATAGAATTAAAAAAAACCATATTAGTCCACCAAGGATCTCTCAATTGCTGATCGTATATTTGAAAAGGAGCTTGACCCAATGCATTGAAAATTCTCTTTTGAGTAGTTAAGACAGAACCATCACTTGGGGCAAATACTCCAACATACATTTTGGCTTGGGAAAGGTCTTCTTCGTAACTACCAAAAAAAGAGTCTTCAATATTTAACCCAGGAGAAGGGAATAAAGTGCTCTTTTCGCGTCCAAATAAATTTAGTATCTGCTCTTTATATTCTTTTATAGTTGCAGTTGAACAAATTATTTTGGGTCTAATTTTAGATTCGTTTGTACAAAAGTAATCAATTAAACCCTCCCACAAACCTGCTATTGAACCCAAAGCTTGTGAAATTAGATGCAATTCATCTTGAATGATAAGACTTGGCTGTTTATAAATCCGGTTATTGCCCTCAAAACCAAAGATTTTTTCAAAGTTTCTTTTCCATGGAATAACAGCAAATTTATCAACAGTTGCTATGATCATTGTTGGTGTTTTAGCAATTACAGACTGATCATCTATATAAATAGGTAAGCCATTGGGCTCCTTTTTCCTATGAAATTCACAACTAGAATCAAGACAATTAAAAATTGGTGTTGGGTCTTTTCCTTCCTTTCTGTAACCTAAATCAAATTTCCAAATTCCATATTTATTATCACTTGTTTTTCTTACTGTTTCCTTTGATCTGCCCATTTCCGAACCGCACCATGGACATTGTGTAATAACGAATCTATTTGGTTTCCATTTTATTTTTAAGTTTGCCCATGCCTGAGAAATATCACTAGCTGTATTTGGACTAGCGTCTTTACCAACAAAAATTCCTATTGATATTCTCTTTTGTCCAAAAATAGATTCATTATTTTTTCTGATATTTTCAAGGGCACAAATTAAAGTCGATGCTCTTTGAAATTGCTGAGCAGTTAAAAGTCTCAATGTGTATCTCATTAAAATAACAGTTCCAATCTCTTCATTGGCATCCTTTTTGTATTTTTCCCAGAGAATCAAGAAAGCTGCTAACCCCAAATATGCTTCGGTTTTTCCTCCTCCAGTTGGAAACCAAATTAGATCTACTACATCTCTATTTTTATCTTCACCGTCTATCAAAGATTTTAAGTTAGATAAAATAAAACATATCTGGAATGCTCTCCACTTACCTCGATTATGTTTTGCTTGAAATGGATTTAGAAAAATTGCTTTGTTTGAGTCTTCAGGATCAGGTGTAGCAAATCTCTTTTCAGTGAGACCTCTTAATTGTTGTAAAAGCATAGCCTGATTCATAAACATAAATACTTCCTTTACAGATGCGTCTTCATCTAAAAGCTTTCTTCCTTCTTTTATTCTTGATAGAGAAAGGTCGCAATTTTCAATAATTTTAATTTGTTCAGAAGAACCATTACTTTCACCGCGTTGCTTATCAATCCATTTTTCATAAAAACTTATAATTGAGTCTATTTTTTCTAATCCCAAGGCCCAATTTTTTTGGTCCATGAGTTCTCTCATATCAGGCATTTCTAGTTTTTTACCTCCTGAATTTTCTTTTTTTATATCAGGATTTACTTTGGGTAATCTGTAGACTGGGACAAAAGTTCCAATGATTGTTTCAACTTTTTTTGTATCATTGTTCCTTTCCCAAAGCGCAGCGCAACCATGGCCAACTGCATATCTCTCCTCTTTTGAATAAAGCTGAGAAATCATTTTATTATCTTCTAGTCCAGAAATGAGTTCGTTGTCTTCTGATACTGACGAAATGTCAAAGCTTGGATAAGGTAAAAAAACTGAGTTCCCATTTTGATCAATCAGCTTGATTTCAAAATGAGTTTGAAAAAGAGATTTTTCATTTAAGTTTCCTAAGGAGTGATTTCTAATAGAAATAGTTGCTACCCAAAATTCACGGTCATGATTGGAAATTTTTTTAATAAAGATCTTGGCCTTTATATTTAAGATATCTGACTCTCTTTCACAATCTAGTTCTTTAGAAAAATAAGAACCAATAGGATCGTCCAAATCTAGAGTAAATTTATATTTTTCTGGCTTCCTAGCCCACCATCTACACTTTCTTTCAGCTTCAGGATTTTTTTCAGAACGATAGAAAACGTTATTAATTTTTTCATATCTTCCTCCGGAAAGAAAAACTTCTATAGTTTTCGTATTAAAAGTATCTAAGCAAAAGCTAACCGCAGCAGAACTTTGTCTCCTCAGATTTGAATCATTTAGCTCAAAGTCATAATCTGACCCAGAACTATTCTTGCGATCAGATTCTTCCATATTCTCTTCTTGATCTCTCGCAATTTCGTCGAGATTTTCATCATTATGAAATGACTCTTCTTGGCTTTCTAGAAAGTCTTCATCAACAGCTTCCTCTTTTGGATCTTCTGGGAATAAAATTCCTGCAGAATATCTTGTTGAAGGTTCATCTGGAGAAATTGCACCGCATAGAATTTCTTCATTATTTTCTTCTTGACAATAAATTGTTTCAAAAACTTCTCTTTCATTGAAAATCTGCTTTTGAATCAAATCCAAAGGAATAGAAATTGCTTCGTCTTCAATATGAAACTTTTTTTTATGATAGTCGCTAGGCCCGTAAACATCGTTTAATACCGACTTCAAAACGGTGTTTCTATTTTTATTATGCTCAAAATTATCTGTCATTTTAAAAAATTATCATCATGAAAAATATAAAACCTTTCTAGAGTTCTTGTAAAGGCAGTATATAAATGATTATTAACATTTTCATTTTCACAACTTTGATTAAAATCAACAGCAATAATTATTTGAGATTCTAGGCCTCTAAATTGTTTTACGGAGCTAAAGTTTACTTGTCCTTCAATAAACATATTTTCAGTAGTATTCAATTTTAGTTTTTTTAACAGAAAGAGTTCTATGAGGTTTTCTTTGCATGAATTATCATCGTCATACATAGATAAAATTGTAATTTCTTCAGGAGAAAAATCTATCATCAGTTTTTCTATAAGCTCATAAATTTTTAAAACTAAATCCTCTTTATTTTCATATTTATTAAAAGTTACTGCCTGATTATCTATATCCTGTCTCTTAATATCTTCATATGAAACATCACAAAGATCTCTTAGGTAGTTTACAATTTGTCTCTTATTGCGGTAGTTATCTCTGAGCTTAAACTTGGTATAAATATTTTCATTAACTAATGAATTAAAATTTTCATAAACTTTCCAAGGATCTTTCTCATCAAAATCAACAAGATTTTGTCTGCTAGCATCTCCAAAAAAACGCCAAAAGGTATTTTCGTTTGTTAAGTGTTTTTTGAGTATTTTTTTAATAATTTCTAGTTTAGAAAAATCTCCAAGAATGTCTTGGGCTTCATCAATAATTAAAATATCCTCTTCATTGATCTGCGGCATATCTATAATTTTGCTGAAAGGAATCACATTAATATTGTCATATCTGTCTTCAATAAATTTAAATTTATTTGATAGTTTTTCGGATGGACAAATAAAAATCACTTTTTTGTTTTCTCTTGCGAATTCCTGTGCTTCAGCTTGAGCAAGAACAGATTTTCCGCTTCCTGCATAGCCATCAATAAAGATTTTTTTATTACTCCTAAAATTTTTGAGCATTCTTTTTTGATCCTCTTCTAACTGAAGAAGACTTAACCTATTGAGCTCTTTTGAACCAACTAGCACAAAATCTTGCTTCAAAATTTCTATGACTTTTTCATCATTGAAATTGGGGGAGATCTGAGCCTTTTTTGAGCGGCCTTTATTTTGTCTTTCTAAGCCTTTTTTACTAATAGTTTTGATGGATTGAGCGAATAAATCATTATTACTTATACTTTTAGGTCCAATAAATTGCCAACGATTAAATTCTGAAGGATCAAAACCATTCGGAAGTTCCGCATGGGTAAATATAACGCCATGGAACCAAGGTATGTTTTTTAAAAAGTTTTCATTATGATGCAACTCTTTCAAAAGAGCTTCAGAAGCTGATTCCACTTGCCTAAATGGACTTTCTTTTCTCTTTCCAGAAAAAAACCATTCTCTGTTTCTTACTTCTATATTGTGATGACCTTTAACTTCAAGACATACAACTCCATGTTTAGGTATTACACAGATGAAATCTATTTCACCCCATTTTTTTCTTTCGTGGCCTTTAACATTAAAAGAGTGAAAAATAGTCCAATCTTCAAAGATTGGATATCTTTGGAATTGATCAAAAAGAATTCTTTCGCCTTGAGAGGGATTATTTGTTCCAAATAAAGGAGGAATCATTGTTGCCATATCTAGTAAGGTTGCCTCAGCCTGCTGTAAGGAATTTTCTTATATTTCCTTGAGTCCTCGAGGAGATATGCATGTACCTCCGCGCCATCAAATTCTTCCAAGCCGAAGGTCATAAATAATTCCTTAGAAATTTTGGAAATATCTTCAATGGTAATTGAATTTTTAATGTTTGAACTAACTTGTTTACCCGCATTGACTCTGGTGTTTCTCCATTGCACTAAATCTGACCAGTATTCGAATTTTTTTGCAGATTGGCCTATCAAATCCATAAGCAAATAAAAATCTTCTTGTTTTCCGGGCCCTCCTTGATCGTCATCCATCCAAGCCGGCACGCGATGAATTAAATTTGAGTAACCGGTCATTTGGTTTTCTAAATAATCTAGTCCCTCTTTAGAAACAAACTTCCTTAAGTTTTCTTTCCATTCCAAAACACTTAACTTATATTCAATATATTTAGGCTCAATTCCTTTAGCAACGTTATCGAGATATTCTTTACCTCCTCGAGCAAAATACAAAATACAATCTCCAGATTCTAATTCTTCGGGTAATACACTCTCTAGCTCCAATTCTTGACTATCAAATAACTCATTTGTAAAAAAAATGCTTTCAATTGAGTCTATTTTTTCCTCCTCATCCCAAAAGATCTTTTTTCCAGACATTGTTTCAAAAACATAACTTTCTACTTCTTTTGAAATTTCGGTATTTTGGATAAGGGGGATTACGGAAGCTACATCGGAATCTGTCACTTTTTGCAGCTCCTCAGCAAGATCTTTTGTTTCTAAAACAATAAGTTCCTCAGAGTCTTTCAATTCTTCATCCGTATCATCCCTTATTACATCAAATACATTTATTTTAGGAGGTTTCGATAAAATGATATTTTCAGATGCAGTTTGATCAAAAACTTCAAAATGTTTGATTTCACTTGAAAAGAGTTCGTAATGAAAAAGCATGAGATGATGGATTCTTGAAGAAGAAAGTAGTCTGCTATTTCTTAGTGGGCTTATATTAATGAGATTTCCAATTTTGAAACCAAAATCAAATACTCGATCTGACTTTATCAATTCTCCATCCGTAAAAATTGGTATTTTTGAATCGTCCAATGTATTGTCTAAATTTAACAGCTCTTGCCTTGCATATTTCTTTTGCGAGGCTGGGGCAACTAAAACGAATGATTTTTCTGCATCATACAAAGAAGTAAATTTATCTAAAAATAAGTCAATTAATCGATTCCCGGGTTCTTTGATTTTATTTTCTAAAATTTCATATGCTTGAAATAACTTTTCATATGATGTTGGATATCTTGATTTTGATTTTTCTAGAAGGTCTTTTAAGCTTGATAAGGTGTCCTCAAGATCTTTTGTATCTCCAATAAAATCTGTGAATTTATAAAATAAGCTCAAACTCTTCTGACATGCTAAAAATATAGTTGTGTCAGTATCCTCATTTTGCGATTCTGTCTCTTCTTTAATGATCTTATAAGCCTTTTTTAAGCCTTTATACTCCAAGGGATAAACAGAAATTTCAAAATGCCTCTGAATTTCCATTATTTTTGTTATTTCTTTATAAAGAGCCATTTTTAATATTCATAACCTATTAGTGATGCAGAACTTATGTCTCTAATGCCAAGAGAGGATATGTCGAATTTTTTTAAATCTAGGGTACTTACATCAGAAAAAAATTTCTGCTTAGCTTCGTCTATACTGCTGAATTGCATTGATTTATCAAAAATAACAATTCTTATTCTTTCTTTTTGCAAGTCACTTCCACTAATTTTGTTATATCCACTGTGTGTGTATATAACCAAATCTTTATCTATATCTATGACGGGTGTCTTTCTGGAGGAAATAATATTCGTAAAACTTCCTACCTGTTTTGATTTGGCATCTAAAACTTTACAAATATCCGATAGAGTTCCTGGAATCCACTGTTCAGAATTATTCTTATAGAAAATTTTGTTAGAGGCATCTTCAAAAACTTTAGTTTTTGTATCAACAATCGCCGTTGAAGATATTTCTCCGGCTTCTAAAAACCAGTTTATATCTATACTGGGAAATATTGCTTCAATTATCTTTGGAATTTCAAGTGCACTTGAAGTAAATGAGCTTGATTTTACTCTTTCGTGAAATTCGTCAAAAGGCACAAATATTTCCTTACGTTTTGTCTTTTGTCCCCAAGCTTTAATTTCTTTAGAAAATTCTAAATACGATTTATCTTCTATATTTAACTTTCTCCAATATCTTACCTTTTCGTGCCATTTTCCAGAGTCGTCTTTTACAGTAAATCTCACCACATTCGAATCTATATCATCCATGGACTGAACAGTAAGATTTTGCTTGTTATCTAGTCTTAAGTTGGCCTGTAGATTATGAAGATTTGCTCCTGCAGCGATTAATAATGGACAAAAATTTATAACTGGAAGGGATAGGCCGAATAAATATTGACCATCTTTTGGAAGAGAAACTAATTTTTCTCCCAGAAGAAATAAAAAAGACATCCATTCCGGAAGAGAACTTTGAAAATCTTCTTCATCTAGGTTGATGGAAAAATTAGATATAATTCCTTGAATACTCATTAAATCAGATTTAATACTTTGAAAATATAAAACATGTTCAATGTTTTATAAATTACTTTCAGTGACGTATTTTTTCCACAAAATTCTTTACAGGCGGGAAGTCGCCACAGTTTTGAATGGGTCGATACCTTATCAAATAAATTTCTTTATCTTTGACTCTATGCCATTCCTCAAGAGCTTCTATAGTCCCACCCATGGATAATTGGTAATGT
>MDTE01073332.1_pt1 | contig 11045 bp, 8 predicted proteins | sample 811231 | NCBI WGS metagenome assembly MDTE01 (sample SAMN05326651, study PRJNA326480) | marine metagenome | isolation source: seawater | place: Indian Ocean: Red Sea | collected 2010 | reverse complement strand
TGCTAAAGATACTTGTTCTATGTGTGGTAATTATTTAGATGATGATCTAAACTGCCCTGAATGTGAGATCTGCAATCCTACAATGGGTGGTTATCTTGACGATAAAGGTGGTGAAATATTTACAGGAGAATATGGAGTTATGAAAAACGATCCGGTCAATAATCCTAAGCATTATAACAGGGGTAATTTAGAATGTATTGAAGCTATTGAAGCAATGACAGAAAAAATGTCTGGAGACATTGCACCTCATGCTGCAAATGTACTAAAGTATTTGTGGAGATGTGAATACAAGAATGGTCTTCAAGATATTGATAAAGCACTATGGTATTTAAACAGACTAAAGAACAGGTGGTTACAAAGAAATGAAGTGGAAAAATCTAGAACAGGAAGCTAAAAATTTTCGTAAGCTACGAATAGTAAAACCTACTAGAAAACTAAAACCCCTAACAACTAGACGTTATCTTGCAGGGCAAGCATTAGCTGGTCTAATTGCTAGGGGTAAAAATGATAAAGTAGATGTAGTTAAAGAAGCTTATGAGTGGGCAGACTGCATGTTAGATGAAGAAGATTAGTCAAAGAATTTGTCTATACCATCATACTCACCATAGTTATCTAGAAGATGTTGCATAGTTTTTAAGACCTTTAAAGCATCTGGTCTTTTAAGAATGTCTTCTAGATTATCTTCTTCTAGCTGCATAGTTTTCATTATTGCTTTAAGTTTCTTCTTATCCTTACTACCAAGAACTCTCATAATATTAATAGACTCTGGTACAGATTGTTCCATCTGTTTCAATACGTCTTTCTTTACTTGTTTTGCTATGTCTACAAGTATTTCTTTTTGTACTTTAGGTAGAAGATCAAAGTAATCTGGATTAGCTCTTAGAGCTTCGTCAGCTCGCATCTCAAAAAAAGGATGAGCTATTTGATTCATTTGATTTTTAATAGTATTAGGAGCATCTACTCTGTAGATATCATACCACTTTAAACCTGCAACATTAGCCATTCTTTCTATTGTATTAGGCTCTTCAACAATACGAACACCTAAAGCATTCTTACTAATGTTTAAAGATTTTTCAGTTCCTCTAAAAGGATTTGCTTTCTCAGTTAATTCTTCTGAGAGTGGCTCCATTCCAAACAAAGCAGGTAAATTATTAATATATTTCATTGCCTCACCTTGTAAGAATACACCCTCTTTTAAATTAGGATTCATGTTTGCATCTGTAAACATACCTACAATTTGGTTTGGTGTATCAAAAGGTCTAGTAATACCTTGAAATATTCTGCTCTTTGAAGACTCTAGAAAATCTAATAGTGGACCTGCATCACCCTCTGTTAATTTAACACCAACATTTTTTAAAACCTTACCTGCCATATCCAGATCTCTCCAAGCTTGACCACCTGTTTGTAAAGCTAACTCAGCTATAAGATCATTAGGTACTCTATCTAACCTAAAATCACTAAAGTTATTACTATCACCTATAGCATGTGCAGTAATTTGAGATAATAGTCTGATAGTAGACACAGGCCAGTCATACAACTTATCTTCAATATCTCCCATGTCTTGACCATCTCCAAGAGAATAAGGACCTATCCTTATCATCTCCTCATTTCTCTCTTGATTGTAACTAAGACCTTGATCTATTCTATCTCTTGCAGCAAATACTCCAAGTGAAACTAGACTCATTGTTGCAGCAAATTTACCAAAAGCTTCTGATACTTCTGCCTCAGCAAAGTCTGCTTTCTTTCCAGTCATTTCTCTATAAATAGCTCTGAAAGCATTTATCCCAGTCATATCTCCCATAGTAGCAACAGTAGTATTTAAAAAACTACCGAATGGTATTACATAACCTATTACAGTATTGTTAGTTACCCATTCAAAGTATTTAGCAGCTGTTCTCATACCATTTTTAGCAGGTAATGTTGACCAGTTAACAGATGCAGTTTCTCTCATAGTTCTAAATGCAGCTTTATCTAACAGATTCTGAAACTTCTTTGATGACATCTCTAATGATACATCTACTTGAGAGAAGAATTGTTCTGGAGTCATTCCATAATCTCTCATTATATACTGATTCATATTACTACCAAATGCCCAACGCTTAGTTAAATCATCTTGTAGTCTAACGAATGTTAAAGTTTGTGCGCCTTTAGTCGCAGCATCCATAACCTTACCAACACCATAGGTTATCATATCTCCCTTGTCTAAATTAAAATGTTCAAAGGATTCTCTTACACCACCATCACCTGATATGTCTCTAAATAATTTAGCTTCAAGTTTAGGATTCATTTCTAATATTAAGTTAGCATATTCAAAAGGTATGTCTGGTGATATAACATCAACACCTCTACGCAAAGCACCAAAAACACTACCATAATACTTATTATAAAACTCTTCTGCTTTCTTTGGATTACTTAATCCATATTTATAAAATGCACTCTGAGCTAAATTAATACCACCAGTAAAAAAATCAGCATAAGTATTTAAACTAACTAAGCCCTTAAAACCTTTTAAGTTGGCACCAGTTGTTGACAAGTGAGATGTTAGCAATCTTTTATAAACAGATAAAGCAAATTGAGATCTTCTTACATCATCTCCTTTTTTTGTATTACCTGCTGCAAGATCTATAGCATCTCTAATATCAACCCCTGCTTTTTGTAACCTACTTAACTCAGATGGTAGCCACAAAGTTTCAGCTGCATCACCTATAGATTTTACCCAACGAGTAGATAAACTTAAAGGTGTTACTTTATTAGAGGGTACATGATAAAATACAGGATTACTAGCATCATTATTTTTATAACGCACCTCACTAAAATCTAATTTAAATCCAGTTTCTGCTTCCCATTTTGCCACTATCTTTTTAACTTGCTTTGGATCTAAGAATTCTTTCATTGCATTTGCATACACACCAGTAATATTACCATACTGTTCTATCATTGCAGGATGTGGCACAAAACCTGCATCATTTAATGCCTCAAATAATCCCTTAGTCCTACCCTTACCATTCTTATCACCCGGATTACCTAAAAATAAATATCTATAGAAAGCATTAATCTTATCTTGGGGTGTCATTATCTGATTTTTCTTTTTCTTTGCTCTATCTTTTAATTTTTCCCAAGCTAAGAAATCTTTACTATCACCTTTAATTAAACCAAAGGTATCATCCATTGCATCAACAATAACATTAGTATTCATTCTTTCTTTCATTCTTCTCTTAGCTTCTTTAAAACCAAGAGTAAGTAAATCTGTATCAAACTTTTGATAACCTAAGAATGTATCTTTAAAAACACTTGATCTAAGTTGTTTTACAGAAGCTCCCATAGCTGCAAGTATTGGTATTGAAAGCATTTGTGCGCCTGCGTTAATAGCAGTTTGAGCAGCACTATACTGATCTTGTACACCTACATCTATTAATTGCATCTGAGAAAGTGCATCAACACTACCACCTATAGTTGCATCTATAAAAGCGAAAGGTAAACTATTCTTAACAGCATTACCAATCATTGATTTAGCACTTGCTTTAGTTGCTTGATTCTTAATAGCTTCAGTATAAGCTTTCTTCATTAACTGTTTAGCAGCTTGAGCTGAAGTTTTAGTTGCACCAAAACCTAGTAACTTACCAAGTCCAAAGCCTAATAATGTTGCAGGATCATATACACCTGCCTTAGCATAGTCCCAAGTAGCATCAGCCATTTCTGCCCAACTACCATCACCAGTAAATGCATTAGTCATTTGATCAAATAGTTTATAACCTGCACCAAGTTTAATTTTAGTATCATCATTAGCATTCATTGTATATGCTATCTCATTACCTACAGTAACTGTTTGACCAGCTGAGAAAGATCTTTGGTAGTTCTGCCATATTTCAAATGCTCTTTCATTATCCATATTTGCATAGTCTCTACCATACATACCACCAACATCACCACCTGCTAAACCAACACCAACTCTCTTAGCTCTAGTTACTACATTACCCGGAGTATATCTTGCTGATAAATTATTCTTAATAATATTCATGAATCTTTTATCATTAAGTATCTGTTCTTTAGTCAATCTTTTATTGTCATAGTCACTAGCAAAAATTTGATCTAAATCTGCATAGGCTGTTTCATCTAATTCAACAGGAACATAGGTAGGTTCATAGCTCTGGTCAGCACCAGTAATAGTTAATGCATGTTTATTTGTTTCTGATGTTAATTTATTCCAATCTATTTCCATTTAAAATCTCTTGTTTTTAGAAAAAGGATTACCTAAATTCATTCCTGCAGTAATCTCAGAATTAAAATCTTCTCCTGCAATTAATTGAATGACCTGATCTTTGTGAATAATATTTCCATATAGCAATTGATGTAAGAAACTCTGTTGTGCAGGAGGTACTGATGAAGCTATTCTATCATAACCCTGTGACAATACAGCTTGAACATTTTCTTGTTCATCAAGAAACACAGGAACTCTTAATACCATTCTAGCATCTTTACCTGCTATACCACCGTATAGTTCTATATACTTTTTAACATTAGGTTCATTAAGTAAGTTAGGCATTCTTTCAGCTTCAGATAATAATCCAGTTATACCAAATAATTGAAACAGTCTTAGTGGATTACCCTTACCACCTATAGTATTCTTTTCATAGTGTTCAATCGCATCCTGTAATTGTTGTTGGTACTGCATAAGAAAATCTTGGTGAATTAATTCTTTTTCTGTTAATGTACGACCTCTTGTATTTTGATCTACAGGTTGTGCTATTAATCTAAATTGCTCAAGTACATCACTAATCCTACTATTGGCATTCTGCGCATACATTAATGTATATTGAACAGCTTCATCAATGTAAGGAGATGCTTTATCAGGACCTAAATCTTTTCTTAAAAAGGTATCACCTAATATTACTCTGCCTCTTTGAATACCCTCTGATTGTATCATAGCTTTCATAACAGAGTCCATCTCTCTACCAATATAAGCTTCAACTTTATCAATATCTAATTTACCAGTTGGACTAGCAGGTACTATTGCAGAGTTCTCAACTATATTACTAACAATACTATCTGGTGGTTCTACACCTAATTCTTCTGCATAATACTCAGCTTTCTTTTTAGTTGCTTCATAAATTCTTTGAAAGATAGTAGGATCTCCATTAGCAATTAGTCTAGCAGCAGCATCATCACTTATATTATATTGTTTTCTAAGAAGCTCCAAGTATCCTTGTTCATCCATAGAGACATCTTGTTGTGTAAAAATATTAGACAGATTAGGATTTAAATTATCTGTTTCTATTTCAGAAAAGTCCAAATCTGTAGCTTTCCTTTTTCTATTAAATAAATTAATACCTCTATTATCAACAGTAGAGTTATTAAATATCTTACGTAGAGCTGCTGATCCACCTTTACCATATAGATCCATTATAGTTTGTTCTCGTTTATCTTGACGAGCTTCTACCTTATCTTGATAATTTCTTATACCTCTTGCTGTTAATCTCATTTTATGTCCTCGCCATTAATCCTTTTGGTTTTTTAACTGATGCCTCTCTTATTGGATCATCTTTAAGCATACGTTCGTAGTCAGGTGAATCAGTATCTACTACTTTACCTTTAGGTTCAGGTTTTGGAACATAGCTATCCCTAATTCTACCATCTGGTCCAAAGAAGTTCATGCCTTCTTGTTTAGTTAATCCTGCTTCTGGATCATATGGAAAATCTCTTTCAGCTTTTCTAGCATCAGCCAACATCTTTCTTGCTAGCATAAGATTTCTGCCATACTCTATTTGATCTTCCTCTTCTTTACTACTACCAAAACCCTCATCATAATCTACTTCAAGGGCATCAGCATAACCTTTAAGGTATTCATGTATTACTGGAGCTATAATAAGACTTACATCTATTGAATGCATACCTTCTAGTACAGCTCCTCTAGTGATACCTTCAACTATACTACTTAAATCCATGCCCATTTCTAAAAAGAACATTGCCTCTTTAACTGCTTTTGGATTATCTAGCCTATCTAAATGAAAGTCTAAAGCTTTTACTGGATCAGTTATTTCAGGGGGTCTCTCATAAGGCGCACCCTTTGGTGTACTAGTTAGAGACTGACCGGGTATAGGTCCATCAAATAATGACATATTAGTCTTCCCTTTCAAAATAAATTCTAGAATCAGTATACCTACTTGCATAGTCAGGTTTTCCTGCTACTAGATATTGTCGTTCAAACATCTTAGTTAGTTGATCTAAACTTAAATCACTGTTATTAAACTTTTCCATAAACTCATCAGTAAATCCATGAGATCTATTATTTTTTAACTCGTGTATTAAAAAAGCATAACTTCCTTCATAAGTAGTAGGATCTAAATTATTTTTATTTGTAAAATCTAAAAACTCTTTTCTTCTTGTTGCTGTCCATTGAGCATCACCTAGTCCTTTACCTTCAAGCTCTTGAAAAGCAGTGAACCCCATAGATTCGTGATGAAGATTACCAACAATAGCACTTAATTGTTTTTTATTTAGGTTAGGAAACTCCTTCTTTAAATCTTTAAAATATCTATTAGCTCTATCTGTATTATATTCATCTAACTTAGAATGATCTTTGTGTAAAGTGCTAGGTCTACTAGGTGGTACATCTGCATTTGCTTTTTCTAATTGTTTCTTAAAAGAGGCTTCTTTTAATTTTTTATTGTTTTCTCTTACAGATTTAAATCTTTCATATATAGCTATATTAGCTGCACCTATCCTAGCTATTTGACTTTCAGGATTAGGTATGTCTCTTTTACCTAAAGCCATTGGTCTATCTGGTGGTGATGTAAAAGAACTAGATTCTTCTCCACCCTCCATCATTGATAGATATTTATTATAAGCTTGTTCATACATACTTGCCATGTCTACTTCCTTTAATATTAATAATAACGAAACTAAAATAAATAAAGCTTTATAAAACATATTAACCAGTTAAAAACTGTCCTATAAGACCTTTACCACCGAAGATAGATCCTATACCACCCTCACCAAACATAAGTTGCATTATATTTTCTGTAAACGCATCATCATTAGATGCATCTAATTGTAGCTTTACTGCTTCTAATTCTTTATCTCCTAACATAATACTTAGTATCCTATCTTTTGCACTCTCAGAAGAATTAAAAGCATAGTTCATTAAGTCTCTTTCTCTCTGCCAAATTTCATCAATAGATTTATTAGTTAACCCATTAATATCTTTTGCATATTGAGCATTAGATTTATTCTGAGCTGCAGTATTAGCAGTCTCACAATCTTGTCTCCACTTAGCATTTGCTTGTGCTATCTGTGCAGACATCTTAGCATTGAATTGTTCTCTACCTGATTGTAGTTCAGAGTTAAATTTCTTAACAGCATTAGCTTCTCCTGCATTAAACTGTGCCATAGCATTAGTCTGAGCTGCATTAAACTGACTTACTTGTGCTTCCATAGTTGCATAAAACTGATTGAGTTGATTCTCACTAGATGCATTAAATTGTGCATTAGCATTTGCAGCTGCAGTATCACTCAAAATAGAATTAGTAACTGTCTGAGCTTTAAATATCTCTGTTTGTTGTCTATTATTTAAGTTAGCCATATCCATTTGTAAAAAGTTTTGTGCATTCTGTACTTGAGCTTGCTGTCTATTATTCAAACTAGTTAATTCTAGTTGTGATATTTGAGCAGCCTCTGCCATAACAAGTGCTTGCTTATTGCTTAAGTTAGCGAGGTTCATGGTTTGCGCCATATTAGCATTCTCTAAAGCAATCTGTTGTTGTGAATTAAAATTAAGATTAGCTATTTCACTTACCTTAGCTGCATTCATAACCTTAGTCTGAAAGTTTTGATCAAATTCTTGCTTCATAAAAGATGCTCTTTGTCTAGCACTTTCCATTGCCATCTCTTGTTTATTAGCAGTATTCATTTGAATCAAGGGCATAGAAGCTTTCATCATTGCATCAACAATAGCCTGACCTGCAGCAGATGAAGCAGACAAACCTAACTCATTAAGTCTAGCTTCAGCTGCATTCATAGTATCTCTTGCCCATATAGGAGTACCATCTTTAAATTCCTCTAAAGCTCTTTCTGTTTCTTCAAACACATCAGCAGCTTTAACTTTTCCAGTACCAAATGTTTCTCCTACTTTAGTCTGATCAACAGCACTACCATCAATCATTTCTCCTTCTTCTAATTTCCTAGTTGGCGCACCTTCAACTTTAGCTGCAGTTCCTTGAGCAGCTTGTTGATCTCCAACCTTAGTAGTATCCTGAGTTTGTGCTTCTATTTCTTTAGTTACTGTACCTTGTTGTGCTTCAACATCTTTTAATTCATCTTTGACAGTTGCAGTTCCCTGTGCTAAATCTGCCTTAGCGAGGTTAGGTTTATTAGGTGTGGTAGCAGTAGTAACAGTTGCAACTTGAGAAACATCATCTACAACAGGTGCAGTAGTATTTGCTTGACCAGTAGTAGCACTCATAACTGTTCCAGATGCGTCTGCATTTTGAGCATCTACAGCAGCTGCTCCAACTGTATCTTTAGGGTTTAATATAGCACCAGCTGTAAGATCAGCTTGACCTTGTGCAACTTGTTCTTTTGTAAATTGTTGATTTCCAACTGTTACTGTTGCTCCATCATCCTCAGTGTTAGTTTCTTCTTCTCCATCTACTAACACCCCTTCATCAGCCGTAACTACATTATCTTGACCTGCAGCTGCTGCTTGTTGCATTAGATAAGATGCTCCTGCTTTTGAAGGATAGTAACCTTGAGGAACAGCTTGTGTAGCATTCCAAGTTTTTCCGTCAGGACTGTATTGACCCAATACATAAGTAGTCATACCTAATCTGTTTTGATAAAGTCTTGACTCTAATTTACCTGCTTGACCTACTGCCATCTTTTCAGCTAGGGTTTGAGGGTTAATATTTTGAGCTTGTTGTATACCTCTTTGTTCAAAGTCTGATACTTGATTTGATACTGAATCTCCAAAAGTTTGTACTGGAGCAGTAGATGTTGTAGTATCTACATTACCCTCAGTATCTACCTGAGTCATTTGATTATCTTCAGTTTGAGTACTTACTTTAGATTCTCTACCAGTTGGTAAATTAACTTTAAAAGTACCATCTTCATTTAATTGAAATATTTGACTTGCTGCATCTATTTCTTCTTGACTCGGAGACAGATTTATTGTTTGAGGCATAGAAGAAATAACTGGATCTGTTACTAAAGGATCATTAGTAGTTTGAGTTGTTGTATCTTCTCCACCACCCTCTTCTCCTCCTCCTTCTTCACTACCCTCAGCACTATATGTAGCTTTACCACCAGTTATTAAGCCTTGATTAAAAGCCATTCTAGCTGCACCATAATCAAGTTTAGCTTCTGAGCCATCAGGTGTCTGTAACATAACCTGACCTTTATCATTTAAATAAACATTAGCACCTTGATTAACTAATTGTTGAACCCTACTTCCTCTACCTTTAAGTATACCTTTTCCATAATCTCTAGCAGTTTCATTATGATCACCAAAAGTATCATCAGAATCTATCTTAGGGTTAACAAAAAGATTAGCTAACTTCTGATTTTGATCATCATCTAAATCTACTGTGTCTGTCTTTTTTAAATCAGATCCTAATGTGTGAGTACCTGCAACATTTGAAACAACATTACCACTTGAATCTACATTAACAACATTACCTGCTGCACCATATTTAACAACAGTACCATCAGACATTTCATTCATTAATGTACCTGAGTCATTAATATAACTTTTAGCTACTGTTACACCCTCATTAGCTTTAATAGGTTCTTTTACAAATAATCCTGCATTAGCTGTTACTGCCATCTTAGCTCTAGGAGTAGCTTTAACAAAAGCATCTATTGCAGACCATCTTGCAGGACCTTTATAACCAAAGGGTTCAAGATTCTTTTTAGCTTGTCTTGCTGATATTTCTCTTTTCTTTGCCATTCACTTAATCCTTGCTCAATACTTTGTCTAATTTATCTTCTAGTCTATGTAGTGCATCCATCACCTGACTAAGATCATCTCTCATTTCCTTACGTGTAACATACTCTTCCCTAGTTTTATTAAGTAGTATATCTATACGTTTTACTTCCTGTACTAGACCTCTAAATGCCCATACAGCAGGAGCTATTACTAATGTTAATATAATATTCCAAAACATCCATGCACTAATTTCCATCACCTACTCCTGAATTGATTTTAAATACCATACAAGCCAACCAAGTCCTATTATTGAACAGATTAGAAATAGTATAAACACACCCTCTATACATCTATCTTTAAACTCTTGTCTTCTGTATAGTTGTTCTTGTCTAGCTTTTCTAATCTTACCCTCCATTGCTAACAACTGATCCCAAGCTTTGTGACCATGTGTAAACTGAATGAAAGTTTTAAGCTCATATCTTTGTTCTTCTAGTTTCTTCTTAGCTGCAAATGCTTCTAGTGCTTCTTGCTCTACTGACCCAAATACTTTACGAAAGATAGGTGGGTTTTTTGCAGCTTTTTCTTTTTGTTCTATATCTGACACAGCACTCATCCATCTTGATAAATCTCCTGTCATAGACTCTATATCACGACCTGCTTGAAATGCTTTTTTTAGACCTGCAAATGCCGTACTTGCTGTGGTCAGGCAAGCACCAATCGTAATTGGATCAAACATTATGGTTTAGTAGGCCAGTCAGATTCAGTAATATTAGGCCAGTTACTATGCTTAGATATATCTCTAAGAGCTTGCCTATAGGTTTTCATATCGTCAGACATGGTTACATCTGATAAAGCATAAAAGTCTGTTTCAGCTAATCTATTGTTTCGTATATTTCTTATTCTTTCTTGTTGATTTTCATCAACCTTTTTTAAAAACTTTTCGTCTTGACTAGCTTTAGTTACTACATTACCACTAAGATCTTTTGAATCAGAATGTCTATCTATTTCTTTATATTTTAAAGTCCAACCATCAGCTTCTTTTTTAACACCATCTTCTACTATAATTTTTAAATTACTAGAAGCAGTTGGTTTGTTAGGAAATATTACTTCTTCAAAACCAAAGTCA
>MDTE01069752.1_pt1 | contig 11045 bp, 10 predicted proteins | sample 811231 | NCBI WGS metagenome assembly MDTE01 (sample SAMN05326651, study PRJNA326480) | marine metagenome | isolation source: seawater | place: Indian Ocean: Red Sea | collected 2010 | reverse complement strand
TAAGATTACTTAATTTACCCAAAGAAGTTCTTGATTTTGTTGAACAAAAAAAAATCACAGCTGGTCATGCAAAGATATTAGTAGGGCTAGATAATGCCACGTTTCTTGCAAATAAATTTATTGAAAAAAAATTATCTGTTAGACAAGCTGAAAACCTAGTTAAAATATTCAGAAAAACTAAAAGAAATACCTCTAGTAAAGTGGACTCAAATATCCGAGATTTAGAAAACTCTATATCTGAAAAAATTGGGCTTAGTGTTACTATTAAAAATAATAAAAGAAATAAAGGGACAATTACTTTTTCTTATAAAGAAATAGATCAATTAAATAAGATAATCGAAATTATCAAAGCTAATTATTAGTAGATTTTAAGCTTTCTATAATAAAGTTATTTACAATTAGGCTTGAAATTTGAGAATTATTTTTAACTAAATTTTCCAATTCATTAATTTTGATTATAGTTTTTTGAATTTGATTTAAGGACCAGATATTTAATTGTTTTTTAATAATTTCTTTATCTTTCCAAAATATTGGAGGTTTATATGCAGATATTACAGTATCTGAATTTTTTTCTATATTTAAATTTTTTTTTAATTTTTTTAATCTTTTTAATTTAAACAAAAAATTTTTTAGAATTATAATATTATCTTCAGGTGAAGGATTATTTTCATTTAAAATATTAAAGGTTTTTTTTCTATTTTTAGCAAGACATTGGTCTGTCAATTCTGAAAAATTATAATTTTCTGCTAAATTAGTAATTTTTAAAATTTCATTTAAATCTATTGATAATTTTTTTTGGCTAAAATTTGCAATTTTTTCTAGTTCATTTTTTAAATTAATTCGATTTCCTTTTGATCTTTCAATAATTAAATTAATATTTTGAGATGATATCTTTATTTTTTTTTCTTTAAAAAAGTTTTGAGTTAAATAAGTGAGTGTCTGATAATTATCTTCATAAAAAGGAATAATAAAAGTATTTTCCTTTTTTTCAAAAAAAGCTCTTAATTTTGACTTTTTATCTAAAACTCCAGATTTTAGAACTATTTTCAAATCTTTAATTTTTTCGTCTATAATTTCTTTGATTAAATTTAAAATTTTGTCAGAAGATCTATTTATTATTATAAATTTATCATTATCAAAAAAAGATTTATTGAAAATTTCTTCTTTAAAAGAATTTTCATCAGAAAGAATATGATTCTCTTCGTAATTATATAAATTTTTTGAAAAAGTAGGTTTAAAAACAGAATCTATAGTTTCTTCGATTAGACCAATATTTGGTCCATATAGTAAATAAAAATTTGTATTCTTTGTTAAATTTTTTTTTAGATCAAAGTATTTTAAGATCATTATAAATTTATATATAATATAATATCTTCTATAATCTTATTAATAAGATTATTTTTTATTTCTTCTTGATATTGTAAAAGCTCAAATTTATTATCTTTATTATCGTAACTAAATTGTTCTATAAATGCTTTATTTAAAATTTCTTCTTTTTTATTTTTAACAATCAAATTTATTTTAATTTGAGACCTGTAAGACTTAATTTGACCTTTAGAATTTTTTGAAGTTATAATTTCACTAAATGAAGTTGTTAATATTAAATTATTTAAAGTATTATCAGATTCATTTTCCTTTAGCGATAATGTATTAATTATTTTTTTATTTATATCTACTTCACCTTCTAAGATAATCTTATGGAATTTATTATCTTTTAGACTTTTGTTTAAATAAATTGGTTGATATCCACAACTTGTAATAAAAAATATTATAATTAATAAAAATTTTTTCATTTATTTTATAATGTAATTTATAAGTCTGTTTTTAATATAAATTGTTTTAATCAATTTTCCTTTATTAAGATATTTTTCTATTAAACCTTTATTTTTAATTTGATCAACAATTTCTTCTTCTTCAATTTCTTTTTCTACTGAAATTAAGCTTCTTTTTTTTCCATTTACTTGAATTACAATTTCATTAAATACTTTAAGTAGATGTTTTTTTTCTACATTAGGCCACTTAATTTCTTTATTAAATTTTAATTTTTCTAAACATTCACTTGCTAAATGAGGAACAACCGGCATCATAATTAAAATTATTTTTTCAAAATTGTCTTTTAAATTTTGAAAATTTCTTTTTTCTTCAATTGTTTTTTTAAAGTAAGAATAAATTTCATGATAGCTTGCAATTATTACATTGTATCTAAATTTTTCTAGAGCTTTATTTATTTTGTTTATTATTTGGTTAGTAAAAATTTCTAACTCGTTATTATGATTATCTAATTTATTTTTAGTAGTTTCTAAAATTTCTTCACTTAAAAGCCAAAATTTCTGTATAAATTTATAAGAAGATTTCATTCCCTCATCAGACCATTGAATATCTTTTTCTGGTGGACTATCTGCGAGAATAAAAAACCTTACTGCATCAGCACCGTATTGTTCAATGATATTTTGTGGATCAATTGTATTTTTTTTTGATTTTGACATTGATTCTGATGAGCCAACTTTTACTTTTTTAGTATTGTCATTTTTTTTATAAAAATCTTTTCCATTTTCAGAAAAAACTTCATTTGGACTAAGCCAATTGTTATTATCATCTTTATATGTTTCATGACAAACCATTCCTTGTGTAAATAATCCTTTGAAAGGTTCTTTTATGTTTATTTCTTTGTTATTTAAATTTAGAGCTCTCATAAAAAATCTAGAGTATAGTAAATGTAAAATTGCATGTTCGACACCTCCTATATATTGATCAACAGGCATCCAATAATTTATTTCTGATTTATTAAATGGCTTAGAATTTTCTTTAGCAGAGCAAAATCTTAAATAGTACCAAGAAGAGTCCACAAAAGTATCAAGTGTATCTGTTTCTCTAGTATATTTTTTTCCTTTAATTGTTGTTATCTTCCAATCATTTTTTGCATCTAATGGGTTTCCACTTATATTAATATCAATATTTTCAGGTAGTTTAACTGGTAATTCATTTTCAGGTATTTTAATAATATTATTATTTTCATCATATGCTATAGGAATTGGACACCCCCAATATCTTTGTCTTGAAATACCCCAATCTTTTAGACGATAGTTTGTCTTTCTTTTTCCTAGATTTTTTTCTTCTAATAAATCTATGGTTTTATTAATGGACTCCTCTGGTACTTTTAATCCATTTAAAAATTTTGAATTAATTAAAGAACCAGGGCCAGAATAAGCTTCATTTTTAACAACATAATTATCATCTTGATCATACGGTTTTACGACTGTTTTAATTTCAAGATTATATTTTTTAGCGAAATCATAATCTCTTTGATCGTGAGCTGGACATCCAAAAACAGCTCCAAATCCATAATCCATTAAGACAAAATTTGCAAAATAAATAGGAACTTCATTTTTTTGGTCTAAAGGATTTATTGCTGATAGATTTGTTTTGAATCCAATTTTAGTTGCTTGTGCTATTGATTCTTCTGTAGTTCCAGTTTTAGTACATTTTTTTTTAAATTCTTGAAATTCTTTATTATTAGCATAATATTTTGAAATTGGATGGTCAATTGATAAAGCTAAAAAAGAAAAGCCAAATAAAGTATCAGGCCTTGTAGTGTAACATTTAATTGAATTTACTTCTTTTAAACCATTAACTTTAAAATCTATTTCACAACCAAAAGATTTTCCAATCCAGTTTTTTTGCATTATTTTTACTTTATCTGGCCATTCATTTAATGATGATAAGTCAGAAAGTAATTCTTCTGAAAATTCAGAAATTTTAAAAAACCATTGATTTAATTTTTTTCTTTCAACAATAGCTCCTGATCTCCATCCTTTACCGTCAATTACTTGTTCGTTTGCAAGTACAGTTTGGTCTACAGGATCCCAATTTACATAACTTTCTTTCCTATAGACCAATCCTTTATCATAAAGATCTAAAAAAAGTTTTTGCTGATGTTTGTAATAATCAGATGAACAAGTTGAAATTTCTCTATCCCAATCTATTGATAATCCAAGTAGTTTAAGCTGAAATTTCATAGTTTCAATATTTTTTTCAGTCCAAGTTTTTGGATTTAAATTATTTTCTTTTGCGGCATTTTCTGCAGGCATTCCAAAAGAATCCCATCCCATAGGATGCATTACATTAAATCCAATTAAAGTTTTGTAACGTGATAGTACATCACCTATGGTATAATTTCTTACATGACCCATATGAATTTTACCAGAAGGATATGGAAACATTTCTAAACAATAAAATTTTTTTTTATTGTTTAATATTTTTGATTTAAATTTTTTTTCTTTTTCCCAATAGATTTGCCATTTTTTTTCAATTTTAGAAAAATTATATCTACTAATATTCATTAAATTTGTTAATAAAATTATTCTTAAGAATTAGTATAATTTAAATGCTTAATTTTTCTTTTCTTCATTTTCTTTAGAAAGTTCTGCTGCTCTTTTTAATATGGAAGTTTTAATCTCATTATTTAAATTGTTTATAATTTTATTTGTTCTACAATTAAATTTTTGATCACAAATTCTTTTATAAATTGTAACATCTACTGCATCAGAGCGGATTTCATTTGTTAAAAATGTTAAAGCAATTTTGATTTCTTCATTACTATCTACGTCGTTATACCAATCTGTTATAATAACGCCTCCGGCATAATCTACATTATTTAAGGGCATAAAATTTAATTTTTCTAAACTAGCCCTCCATAAAGGATTTGAAGATGCAAAAGAAAAATTTCCTCCTCTATCATCATTGCCTAAACCTATAATCCTTAAACCTCTTCCTTCTTCCATATTTTTTGCAACTCTATCCTTTGCATTTACAGGAGTTTTTCTTGCATCAGGCATTTTAGAGCAGGAGGTAATAAAAATTAATATTAGAATTATATTGATAAATTTAATCATTTTTGCTTATGTTTTATGACGTTTAAATTTAAGATCAATAAGCTTATATATTAATAATTGGTAAATTATTATACAAAATAGTGTGTCATTTATATCACATAATATTAAAAAATGTTTAAAAATACATCAAAATTAAGGATTTTTGCTTAATTTAAGATTAAATGTCTTCAATTCATATATGAAATAAAGGAGAAAACTTATGAATATTAAAAGAGTAATAGGTTATTCAGCTATTGCAGGATCACTTGCAGCATTTTCAGCTCAAGCAGTTGAAATGAGTGTTTCAGGATCAGCTAAAGTAACTTATAAAAACAATCACTCGTCAGAAGTAACTGGTAATCCATACGGTATGAATACTAGTATGGCATTTAAAGGTTCAGGCGATGTTAATGGATACGAAACTTCACTAACAATTGTATCAAATGACTTGAATACAGGTATGTCTTCAGCAGCTTTAACAGTTGATATGGGAGATATGGGTTCGATTACATTTGACCAAGGAACAGGTGCTGGTGGTATTTCAACTATCGATGATAAAACTCCTTCTGCTTATGAGGAAGTTTGGGATGGTTTAGATGCTGTAACAGGAACTGCTAACGGATTAGTTGGTGGTGGTAACAGTGGTGTATTCGTTTACAAAACTACACTTGCTAGCAATAGTCTATCAATTCAGTATGGTAAAGGTGGATCTGCTAACAATGGTGATAATGGTAACACAGAAGGTGCTAGTGGTTCATCAATTGACTTTGCAATAACTAATCAGTCTATAATGGACGGTTTAGATGTAGGTATTGGTTATGGTTTGATTCAAAATGGCCAAGAAGGTGGAGACGATGAGGATGAACATATGGTTGCATATGTAACATATTCAATGGGTGGTTTCACAGTTGGTTATACTCAATCAGCGCTTGACGAAGGTGATGCTGGTGGACAAAATGAATATGCAATGGGTTGGAGTATAGCTGCCAACTTAATGGAAGGACTTTCTGTATCTTACGGTGAAAGAGAAGTTGAGCATGCAAACGCAGGTTCAGCTGATGTAACTGAAGATATGGATGGTGCGGCTCTTGCTTACACAATGGGTTCAGCAACACTTGCTATCCAGCATAATGAATCATCTAATAACGGTGGAACTCAAGGTAGTGATGATGAAAATACAGAGATTGCTCTGTCTTTATCATTCTAATAACCTAGTAGTTTAAATTATTTAAAAGCCCCAGTCTAATAAACTGGGGCTTTTTTTTTAGAGCTTTTCAAAAAGATTATTTAAATACAATTTATATTTTTCATAACTTTTAACTGATGATTTATATATAGGGTTTCTGGCCTGGCTGATACTTACAGTTTTAATTGGGTTTTTATTTTTTGAGAAATTTAAGCATGCATCATTCCAATTTAATTCACAGTAGGATAACAATTTACCTATTTCTTCTGTTTGATTGTCAACGAGATCTTCATAATTAATATTTAAAAAATTGTTAGGTAATAATTTAGTCCAAAACTGCATAATATCTTTATAAAGATTATAAAATGAACTTAAATTATGTTCTGAATAACAAAAATCTAATTTTCCTTCAAAAAAATTTTTATAAAGAGAAAGACAGTTGTCTTTAGCTTCCCTTGAGCAATGAATAATTTTTGAGTTTGGAAAAAATAATTTTATATATCCCAACCAATAAAAGTTTAAAGGTGCTTTATCAGTAATATAATTTTCTTTAATTTTGTATTCTTTTAAATATGAAAAATATTTTTTAGATATTTCTTGAATTTTATCTTTATTATATAAATAAGTTTTCAATTTTTCTTCAGATAATTCATTATTATCAATAAATTTATCTCTAATAATTTTTTTAATGTAAGGTAATTCTCCACTTCCATAAACTTCAGGATGTGCACTTATAATCTGTTCAACAAGAGTTGTGCCTGATCTAGGCATACCTAAAATAAATATAATTTTTTTTTCATTTTTATCATAATTTTTAGATAATTGGTTCATATTAATTTTGAGATATATTTTTTTAATACTTTCATAAATTTTTTTTTCTTCATTTAAATTATATTTAACTAAATCGTTTTTGATTTTATTTCCTTTTTTTAAATAATTTACTGATTCATTTATATTTTTTAAATCTTCGAAAGCTTTGCTAATAGCAAAGTTTAATTCAGCTTTTTGGATTTCATTCAGTTCTAGATTTTTTAATTTATCAATCATTTTATTTAAATGATTATCATTTTTTTTATATTGTTTAGATCTACTTAAGAGTAAATCTGCTTTAGTAAATTTAGGTTCTAATTTTAATGTTTCTTCTGCATAATAATTAGATTTTTTAAAATTTCCTAAAGATTGATAACTCATAGCTAAGGCATAGTTGATTATGGGATCATTTTGATTGATTTTTAAAGCTTTGTTGTACAGATCATTTGCTTCTTTAAACAAGTTTATTTCTCTTTTTAAATTACCGTAGTTTAAGTAAGCATGAAAATAATTTTGATTTAATTCTATAGCTTTTTGATAAAATTTTTCAGCATTTTCATAATCATAATTATATTTGTATGCATTTCCTAAATTATTTAATATTGCTGTATCTTTTGAATTAATTTTATATCCTTCAAGTAAAATTGTTATTGCTTTTGTATATTCACCTAAATTATTGAGTGCCAGACCCAACAGGTTATAAAAAATTGAAATTTTTGGATATTTCTCAATTGCTTTTTTTGATGTTTGGATGATTAGTTTATAATTTTTTGATAAAAATAAATTTTGAATATTTTTAACTTCATTTTTAATTTTTTCTTTATTCATTAGAATTAAATTTTATTCCTAAAAAAAGATATCGCAGCAAATCCAGAATTTTTAATCATTTTTAATTTTTTAATATTAGTATTATTTATACCACCCAAAGCAATAATTTTAATTTTACTTTTATAACTTAATAAATTAAATTTTGATATTCCAAGAGATCTTTTATTTTTTTTATTATAAAATAAGGGACTTAGAAAAATTAAATCTACTCCTTGTTTTTCTTTAGTTAAAATTTCATTTAATGAATGAGCAGAGCCAATTATTTTAAATTTTTTTTTTTGACCGATATCATATCTTAAAAGTTGTTTATTATAAGCAGAAATATAAACTCCATCGCAATCAAGTCTTTTTGCTATTTTTATATTATTTGCAATAAATAATTTTCTTTTACTAGATTTACAAAAAAATTTTAATTTTTGAACTATCTTTAAGTCAATTTTATCACTATTGTTTCTATAAATTATAGCAACTTTTTTATTTAGTTTTTTTAAAAATTCTTTGTTAAATTTATCTATGAATGTAAAATATTTAGGTAAATAATTATGCATCATTCTATATATAATTTAAAAAAAATTGAAAAAGAAATAAATTTTAAAAAAGAAGTCTCTATAATTGCAGTTAGTAAAACATTTCCAATAAATGAAATTTTACCTTTATTAAAGTATGGTCATTTAAACTTTGGAGAGAATAAAGTTCAAGAAGCACAATTAAAATGGGAAGGTATAAAAAAAAAGTATCCAAATATTAAACTTCACATGGTAGGTAAATTACAAACGAACAAAGTAAAATTAGCTGTTAAATTGTTTGATTATATTCATTCAGTTGACACTTTAAAGCTAGCACAGAAAATTAAATCAGAACAAGAAAAAATTAAAAAAAATCTTAAATTATTCATTCAAGTTAATATTGGTAATGAAAAACAAAAAAGTGGAATTTTGAAAGATGATCTAAAAGATTTTTATGAATGCTTAGTTAAAGAATTTAAAATTAATGTAATAGGTCTTATGTGTATTCCACCTGTTGATTCAGATTCCAAAATAGTTTTTGAATTGATGAGAAATATGAGAGATGAGCTCGGTCTTGATGAATTAAGTATGGGGATGTCATCAGATTATTTAGATGCAGTAGAAAAAGAGTCTACGTTTATCAGAGTTGGTTCAAAAATTTTTGGTGAAAGAAATTAATAAATTTTAATTTTAGTATTTTTATTAATTAATTTTAATAAAATTAAAAAATCTTTTTTTTTTAAAGCTATACAACCTGCTGTTCCTTTATAGTTTTTTGTAAGGTGAAGAAAGATTGCACTACCTTTACCTAAAATTCTTTTTTTTGTATTATATAAAATAGGTATAAAATAATTATATTTATAATCTTTTCTATAAAGTTTTTCTCCTTTAATATTTTTTTTTAAATTAATTAATTTATTATAATATTTTTTATTGTTTACAGCATTGCACCAACCCATATTTGATTTTATTTTCTTAAATGAAATTTTACATTTTAGTGTTTTAACTCTATCAGCACGATAATATATCGATCCCAATTTAAATATTCCTTTTGGTGTTTTATTATCACCTTCTATTTTCTTATTAGTAATTCTTTTTTTTCCAGTAGAACACTGAAAATAAAATTCATCGAATTTAAGAGTATGTTTATTTTTTAGAATAATTAAATTATTATTAGACATGAATAATACAAAAATAATATTATATGAATGCTTTTATATCTATAAAATTCTTTTGGAATTAAATAATATTTTAGATTTTAATTTAATTAATATAGAAAATGAAAAAGATCTAAATTTATGTATTAAAGATTCTGATACTTTCATAATTGTAACAAAAAAGGATTATTTGGATTTTAAAAATCAAGTTGTAATAAGTAATGTTCCTTTAAGTATAGATAAACTAATTGAAAAAATTAATTTAGGAATTTTAAAATATAATTTTTCTTTCCAATCAAATATTAAATTAGATAAATATTTATTAAATTTAAATTCTAGAGAGCTTTCTTATAATAACAAAATTGAAAAATTAACTGAACAAGAGGTAAAGATATTAACTTATTTTAAAGCTGTAAAAGAACCAGTAAATGTAGACAAATTACAAAAGGATATATGGGGCTTTAAAGATGATTTAGAAACCCATACAGTAGAAACACATATACATAGACTAAGAAAAAAAATTTTTAATACTTTTAATGATAAAAACTTAATTATAAGTACTCGAAAAGGCTATAAGCTTAATAAGACTTAAATTCTAGCACCTATTTTTTGAATTATTTTAGCAGAAAGTTCGGTTCCTTTTTGAAGGCTTTCTTGTATGGAAAAATTATTTATTTTTCCATGTAAATATCCTGCTGCAAATAGATCTCCTGCGCCTGTTAAATCAACAATTTTTAGGTTTTTTTTTGCTTTGCATTCAAAAATTTCACCATTATCATCAATAGCAATTGAACCTTTATCACCTCTAGTAATGATAATATTTTTTTTTAGTCTTTTAGAAAATTGTATAACTTCAGAAAATGATTTTGCATTAATTAATGAGAAAATTTCTTGTTCGTTAGCAAAAACAATATCAAGTTTATTTTTTACAAGACTTAAAAAATTATCTTTATGTCTTTCCACGCAAAATTGATCTGATAATGACATAGCTACAATATTTGAAAAATTTATTGCTTTTTCGAATGCTTTTTTAGGACTTCCTTTATCCCATAAATATCCTTCTAAAAAAACAATTTCATATTTTTTAATAATATTTTCATCCACATCATTTTCATTAATTTTACCTGCAATACCTAGATAAGCACACATGGTTCTTTCTGAGTCAGGTGTAATTAAAATTAGACATGTACCTGTAGGAATTGACTCTTCTTTTTTGTTATACAAAAATTTTACGTTTTCATTTGTTAGACCCATTTCGTATTTTTTGCCAAGGTCATCATTGTTTATCTTACCTAAAAAACCAACTTCATTTCCTAATTGTGATATCCCTACAATTGAATTTGCAACTGACCCTCCAGAAACAGTATTTTCTATCGTTAAAGATGAAAGTAAATTTTTAAATTCATTTTCATCAATTAATTTCATTGTACCTTTTTTGAGAAAATTTTTATTTAAAAATTGATCTGAGACTTTACAAAGAACATCTACGATTGCATTTCCGATACCAAGAATTTTCATTTAGGGTTTTTTAGCTTTAAAAGGTTTTTTTCTATGAGGATAACAAGACCTACAAATTTTACAAGTTAAACCATAACATTCTCTTGCTTTACAATACTCTCTTCCATAATAAATTATTTGAAGATGAAGTTTATTCCAGAATTTTTTTGGAAATAATCTTTTTAAATCT
>MDTE01060534.1_pt1 | contig 11045 bp, 9 predicted proteins | sample 811231 | NCBI WGS metagenome assembly MDTE01 (sample SAMN05326651, study PRJNA326480) | marine metagenome | isolation source: seawater | place: Indian Ocean: Red Sea | collected 2010 | reverse complement strand
GACATTCATTCCTGGCTGGCAGAAAATCACGAACTGGTCCGCACCGTCTTCACCTAAAAAGGTAATCCGTTGAGCGTCGTCCTCATAACTGGCTCGGCCGGTCTCATAGGCAGCGAAGCAACCCGTTTTTTCCACCAGCAAGGCTTCGACATTGTCGGGATCGACAACAATATGCGTCAGTACTTCTTCGGCGTAGACGGATCCACAACCTGGAATCGCGAGCAACTCGAGTCAGGGCTGCCCAAGTACCAACACCGCGATATCGATATCCGTGACAATCGAGCCATCGACGCACTCTTTGCGGAGTACGGAAAGCAGATCGCACTCGTCATCCATACCGCGGCCCAACCCTCTCACGATTGGGCCGCGCGTGAGCCGATGACCGACTTCACCGTCAATGCCAATGGCACGCTCAACCTCCTCGAGGCCGTGCGCCGTTTTTGCCCCGACGCAGCCTTCATCTTTACCAGCACCAATAAGGTCTATGGCGACGCCCCCAACGAATTGCCCCTGGTAGAGCACGAGACTCGCTGGGAGATCGACCATAAGCATCCCTATTACGAATTCGGCATCGACGAGAGTCTGCGCATCGATCAGTGCAAACACAGCCTCTTTGGTGCTTCCAAGGTCGCCGGCGACATACTGGTGCAGGAATACGGTCGCTACTTCGACCTCAAGACCGCCGCCTTCCGTGGCGGCTGCCTCACCGGGCCCGCGCATTCGGCTGCCGAACTACACGGCTTTTTAGGCTATCTGGTCAAATGTGTGGTCAGCGGCCGATCGTATACCATCTTCGGCTACCAGGGCAAACAGGTCCGCGATAATATCCACAGCCACGACCTGGTTTCCGCCTTCTGGCACTTCTACCAGAATCCCCGCGCAGGAGAAGTCTACAATATCGGCGGCGGACGCCATGCCAATATCTCAATGCTCGAAGCCATCGAGATCGCACAACGCCTCTCGGGTAGAGAACTCGACTACACCCTTGCGGATGAGGCCCGAGTCGGCGACCATATATGGTGGATCAGCGACGTGCGCAAATTCCAGGCGCACTACCCCGAGTGGGAATACACATACGATATAGAGCGAACATTAGAGGAAATGGTCGAGGCGACCAAGGAACGAGAGGAAGCTTAAATTTCCGGCAGTTCCTTGACCATTAGCTGAGAAGCCGACGTCCATCATCGACAAAGCGGCTAGCGAGTGTGCCACTGGCCACCAAACACAGCGAGAACACATACCACAGTTCCGCAGAGTCACACGAGTGCAAGACCACTCTGTCTTTTTTCAGAATTTGTGCTTGCGCAGCAAAACTGCCCACACGTACCAACGCAGGTAGTCCTTCCCACCTTTCAATATGCTGAACTTAGACTTGCCCGCCGTGCGCCCCCGCCATACCGTCGGTACTTCTGCAATCTTCGCCCCGCGTAAAAAAGCCTTCACCGTAATCTCCATCGAAGAGGCAAAACCCGCCTCCTCGATAGGGATATTCTTAATCACCTCACTGCGGTACATCTTGAAGGCGTTGGTCGCATCGTGGGTCGGCACCCCCACCAAACGACGCAGCGAAAGCCCGACAAAGCGGGAAAACATACCCTTGACCTCGCTATCCTCGTTGCGCTTGCCACCCCCCGGCATATAACGCGACCCACAGACCACATCATAACCCTCGAGAATCTTCTCGTACATCGGAGCCAAGGTCTGCGGATCGTCGCAAAGATCGGCCATCATCGTAACGATCACACCGGCTCCAGCGGCTTCATAACCCACTTTCAACGCATTGCTGAAGCCACGCGGCCCCTCGTTCTTCACCAGGTGCACATTGGAGTGCTCCTCGGCAAAACGGCTCACCACCTCCCCGGTCGCATCGGTCGAGTAATCATCGACCACGATCACTTCGCAAGGCAGGTCGACCTGGTCCTCAAGGCACTCGAGCGTCTGCCCGATATTCTCTTCCTCGTTGAGCGCTGGAATAACGATAAAGAGGGTCGGTAGCTCACCCGTTGTCGAGTCCAAAATTTGTCGCCTTTTCTAGTACCGATTGATCTGCTTAATGGTCCATATCGTCAACGACCCGATAACCTATCACACCACCATGATCGTAGAACTTCTCCAACGGCAAACCCGTTTCAAGATAGCGTCGAATCGGCGCGTACCCGCTGTAGGGCGGATGCACAACAACATACCCCAACTCCACCGCATCCACCAACGGGTGCAGGAAACGCGAGCGCGGAGCCTGATCTGCAATCCGCCGCTCAGCCGAAGTATCGGCGAGAAAGTCGCGCACCGCCCCTTCGCGCATCAACCGCTGGCGCAAAAAAACAGGTAAGTGCTCTAAAAGCTCTCTCAACTGAGCCCTGATAAAGGGCCTGCGGGCCGCTGTCGGCGCAGAAGTTGCAGGCAATTGTTCCTGCAGTTCCAGAAGCCGACCAATGCCCGGTAGAGCGGCCATCCGCCGCAACTCGTCCTCGGGAATACGCGAGGCAAAGCCACCGAGTAAACGCTTGCCATGAACAATTTGATAAAGCTGCTGGTGGTCGAGACTACGTCCAGTACTGCCCCAGCCAGTGCGCCAACCCAGGGGCACGTCCATCACCACCCGGTCACCGCTTTCACCAGCAATGGTCCGATAAGCACCGGGAATTTCCACCGCAGCAACCGGATAGGGCACCCTAAGATACTCCAAGGCAACCAGAAGGACAATTGCCACCATCCAACGTGCGGGGTATTCAACCCGACCGAGCCAATAGCGCACCCCGTAGGCACTGAGCACTGCCAATCCCATAACGACCATAATATCGAAACGCGCCGGCACTCGAGCTCCCTTGATCAGAGGCAAATAGCGCACGACCACATAGGGCAATGGCACGGCAAATCGAAAAGGGCCGATCCCGAAGACGAAGTCTCCGCCAACGTGCAGCAAGGGCCCAAGTGAAAGCAGAAAAAACACCAGTGTCAACCACAACCAGAGCCGCACTGACGCGTCGCCCCGCAAACGCCAGATGCAGATTGCACTCAAACCGAGCACGACATAGCCAGTAAAGACCGTGCCCTCTACCGCATTTCCACCGGAAAACGTCTCATAAAGCCCCGCGCTGATATCGCCGTAGAGCAGGCTTCCCGGCGGGGGCGAGAAAAAAGCCAATAAATCCGCCCCCAGTTTGGCCGAAGCCCCCCACCCACCATATATATAGCTGCTCTGTGCCGTACCAAAGAGCACCCACAGGATCGGTGCAAAACCCACCACAGCACCAGCGCCCATCAGCGCGAAACGAATGAGAAAAGTCGAGTTCAAGAGCTCTTGCCGATCGCACCGAAATCGCCATCCCAAATAAAAAACGGTGAATAATGTCAGATAGATAAGATAGTAGTATTCGCAGTACGCTGTTAGCAGCAGACAGAGTCCGCCGCCCCAAGCCCAACGCTTTTCGCGCGTTTGCAAAAGGCGGATCAGGCAAAGTGCATAGAGGGGCATCCACTCGCCGCTGAGATAATTGAGATGGCCTGTCCCGCGGGTCAGCATATAGGGACTGAAGGCGTAGACCAACCCCGCCAGCCACGCCGCCCGAGCATCGCCACTCAGGTGGCGCGCCAGCAGAAACATTGTCCAACCAGAGAGCGCAAAGGTCGCCAGGATCAGAATATTGTAGGCAGTCCAGGCGGTGAAAAAATACTGCAGGGGAATTGCGACGAAGGCCTTGAGAAAAACGAAAGCGTGAAAAGCCAACGACACACCATAAGGAGCGAAAATATAATCGCAAAAGAGCGGCGAAATCCCCGTCGATAACGCCTGCTGCATCCACCACAGATTCCAGATATAGACCGGCACATCACCCGCGACCTCACCGGGCACGTGGGTCGTCAAGTGCAACACCAGCGGATAGGTGAAGATGAGACTAACAACTAGATAAGAGGGAAATACAAGCAGCGAAGAATGTCGAATCACGGGCACCGACGGCAACTGGAGGGAAAAAAATACAGGGCATCCCAAGTATAGATACTGGACGCCGGAAGAGGCAAGCGGTCTATTCGTTCAAGAACCGCAGGACATAAGTCGGCAGCGCCTGGTCCTGCCACTGAACCTCGAAGCGATCCCGATACGCATTGACGGTCGGAACCAGATACTGCACGGTCTGCGGAAAACCCAAACTCTCGAGCACGACATAGTCGACCGCTTCGCAATCCATATGCGCGAGCACAATTTGAGGCTCTGCGAAAGGAAAACCGATACAGCGCCGACCCGAGACTACAGACATCCAGTAGCCCTTGCGACAAAGCACAATAGCATCTTCCGGCGCATGGGTCTTGAGCCACTGGCCAGCCTGGTAGTAGCGGCTCCATTGGGGCGGATAATCGGCTTCGCTATAGTCGGCCAGACGTTTGACACCACCGAGCGTAGCGAAAAAAAACACCAGGAAGATTCCCCATACCAAGAAACGACCTGCTCCCGCATTGTGCACCGCCACTTTGTCGTGAATCCACAATACAACCCAGACGGCTAGAAAGACCAACACCGGCACGACCGGCATCAGGAAACGATCGCCCGGCCAGGGCCAGAGCAGCACTATCCCGATGAATAAACCAGCATAGAGCAAGAGCAGCAAATTTTCGCCGCGCTTGATGCAAAGCGCTGTCGCAGCGACCGCGAGGCCGACCAGCAAGAGTACAGCAGGGTGCAAAAGCGTTTCAGCGCCAGCAAAATAGGGTACCAGTGTATTGGGCAATTCCCGCGTCAGGTAGAGCTGAACGTGGGCGAAAAAGCGCTCGACAAAACCTCCGAAGTCGATCAGACCGCGGTCCGGATGGTAGGGATTGACCATAAACAACTGCTTGATATATACACTGCCGCCACCCACCGCTCTATTGCGCAGAGTCCAAGGCAACCAGCAGGCAAAAGCCGCTACTGCAAACATCAACCCACGGCGAAAATCGCGACGCAGAAGCAGGTACGCCAGCACCGCCGCCACCAGCGCAATGCCGACAGTGCGGATATAATAGGCCCACATGGTGCACACAAATCCAGCAATCAGCCACCAGTTGTCCCTAACCCCCTCGCGCCCAACGCCTCGTTCGATAAGCCACAAGGCCAAAAGCGAAAAGGTCAGATAGGGAGCCTCGGACATCACCTGATGCGCATAGTGCAATAACAGGGGACCATAGACGATACCGTCCGGCCCGTGGGTGAGATAGCTCTTACCCGCCGTCAGACTCAACACTACCGTCGCCAAGGCTGGCAAAGCGCCCGCCCGCTCCTTGACCAACTGGTACAAGATCCCCATCCCCAATGCAAAAATCACCAGCACCCAGGCCTTCATCGGCACCCAATCACCTGGAAAAAACCACGCCAGTGGTGCCAAGAGAAGCGGCAATCCGAACGGATACTTAGTTGCCGGTTGAGGATCAGGCACGTTGATATGCACCAAGCCCTCGCCCTGAGCCAAACTGCGCGCCAGAATGATGAATTCGGTGTTATCACCGCTCAAAGAAAGCTTGGGATCGAAAGTCCAGATGCCGAGCAATAGCGTCGAGATTACGACGAGAGCCGGCAATACCAGACGTCCGCGCGAGCTATCGGCATAGTGGTAAAAACGAGCAAGCGGAGTGCCCTCAGGAGAAGAACTAACTGGGGATTTTGCTTGCTTTTTGCCCTTGCGGTGCCGCTCTTTCATAAAGGGCAAATGAAGGGCCAAAGATATCAGCGGTCAAGCCCGAGTCGACTAGCGAAATACGTCTCGGCATCGTCCTGCGGCTCATAGCCGAGCACGGCCCGCGTCTCCTCCAGGTCAAAAACGCGACGGCCGTTATTGCTCACCACGTAGGCCAGCGCATAACGGGTATCGACCTGAAGAGCACATTTGTGTGCCGCAATACAGTCCCTATGACTCAAGAACATCGAGCGCAGATAATCTTCGGCCGCAGTACCGCGCATAATGGTTGGATCGTTCTCGGCAACGATCCAACCGATCCTCAATCCGACAAATTCGATATTGAAACGCTCACTGTAGAGCTTACCCAAATGTTCACCGAAGAGTTTGGATACAGCGTAGAGCGAATCTGGATTGGGCAGATCGTCCAGTTTCATCCTCAGTTTCTTCTCTGGATCCAAGGTCTCCGGCGTTGTGAGAATGGTGTTGCCATGCTGTGTGTGATTCGTCGAAGCGAAAACCAGACGCCTGACTCTGGCGCGTCGGCATTCCTCCAATACCTGGTACATCGCCTCGATATTGTGCTCGCGCACCGCCTCCCACGGCGCCAGCGGACTCGGGTCGGCAGCCAGGTGAATGACCGCGTCCAATCCCGCGAACGACCCCTCGACCTCAGCGGCATTTTCAAAGTTGACGATCGCCGAGGCAAAATCGACCTCGCGCCGCGTAAAAGCCCGAAGCTCGTACTCGTTGGCCAACCCCTCCATCAATACCCGACCGATCGTGCCATTAGCACCGGTAAGACCCACTTTTTCGATTGAACGCATATAGACTCCTTTATGGTCACACAGGCCGCAATAGTCCGGGGGCTCCTACCTAATTTTGCGATTAGTATCCCCGCAAATAGCAAAGTACTATCGAGATGGCTATAAAGCATGGTGAGATTGCCAATCGCTGGCAAGTCGCACCTCAGTCTTGACCAGGTCCGATTGGACTCCTACTTTTGCGGCTCATTTACCGTACCTCATTCCAAGGTTGAATAATGAGCAAAGACACCCGTCCCAACCTGCTCTATATCCACTCCGACCAGCACAACCCCTTCGTCACAGGTTGTTACGGCGATCCCCTGGTTGAGACTCCCCACCTCGATGCTCTGGCCGCGAGCGGAGTAGTCCTCGACAACACATACTGCCCCTCACCGATCTGCGTACCCTCGCGGATGTCGATGCTCTCGGGCCGCTACCCCTGCGAAAATGAAGTTTGGACCAACTCCCACATCCTCGATTCGGGAATTCCCACTTTCGCCCATGCCATGGGCGCTGGCGGCTACCGACCCGCGCTGATCGGCCGCATGCACTCGGTTGGCCCCGATCAGCTGCACGGCTATGCCGAACGCCTGGTCGGCGACCACGGCCCCAATCAAATGGGCGGCTCCGGTGTCGACCACGGACAGCTCTCGGGCACCGCCGGTCCGGGCAGGGTCAGCCTGCGCCTCTCTGGCCACGGCCAGAGCGCCTACCAGGTCCACGACGAAGACGTCACCGCCGCTACGGTCAACTATCTCAATCGCCTCGGGGTCCAAAGGCGCGCCGGAGAATCGACCGACCCCTTCTCGCTCTCGGTCGGTTTCATGCTTCCACACCAGCCCTTCGTCGCCCGACTCGAAGACTACCGTCGCTACTACGAAAAAATCCCCCCGCCGAAAAACCACGAACCCTTCGGCGACCACTTGCACCCGCATATCCAACTCTGGCGCACCGCCTGCGAAATAGAGGAGGTCAGCGAGGAGGAGATCCGTCGTGCCCGCGCCGCCTACTGGGCACTGGTCTATCGCATGGACGTGATGATCGGTCAGATATTCACTGCGTTGCGCGAGAACGGACTCGAGGAAAACACCCTTATCGTCTATTCGTCCGACCACGGTGAACAGGTCGGCGAGCATGGACTGTGGTGGAAACAGACCTTTTATGAAGACTCGGCCAAAGTTCCGGCGATCCTCGCCTGGCCCGGCCACCTTCCCGAAGGCACCCGTTGCGACAAAGTCATATCTTCGCTCGATCTCAATGCCACGATGATCGACGCCCTCGACTGCCCGGCCCTGCCCCACTCGCGAGGGCGCAGCCTGCTGCCGCTCTTGACCGACCCGCAAAATACCGAATGGGACAATGTCGCCTTCTCCGAGTTCTGCCAGGACGCCGCCGGCGCCGGCGGCCCCTTCCCCGATGAAGGCATCTTCCAGCGCATGGTCCGCCGCGACAACTTCAAGCTCAACTACTACCACGGACAACCCTGCCAGCTCTTTGACCTCGCCGCCGACCCGTGTGAGCTCAACGACCTCGCCGCCGATCCAGCACACCAGGGCACCGTTGAAAAGCTCAAAGCTGAAGTTCTCGCAGGCTGGGACCCCGCGCAAATCTGTGAACGCATGGCCCAGCTCCGCGCCGAACGCCCGATCCTCGCCGAATGGGGCCGCAATGTGCAGCCGCCGGACTCGATCCGCTGGAACCTGAAACCGGAGATGGACTACCTGGACGAAGAGCAGATCTGAGCGACGACGGTATCTGCTTCCGCTCGGATCGTTTTGCGCTACCGATCTATGGCAGAAACTTCGTTAGACAAAGACAGCGCTCCGACATCTCTGAGAAGCAATATTCCAAGCCTTTAGCAGACTGGGACCGCAGGCTCGGATCGCTCAAAAGAAAAAGTCCGCCGCCGTATCGCGGAGAATCTGACCCCTATCTTCCTCCGCAATAAAATCCAGGCGTTTCTCTATCAGCTCGACACTTGAAGCATAGGTGTGACCGCCCTGGACCTGGTAGGGACAATCGCTGGCCCACATCAGTCGCTCCGCGCCAAAGGCCCTGTACACTTGACCGATCATATCCTCCAGGTCCATGTACGGGGCCTTTTTCTCCCCCAGCGCATAGAAGGCCGAAACCTTGACCATCACCCTTGGATACTGCGCCATTTCGCAGAGGGCGGTGATCTGATCGGCACAGATCGGTTCGTTCTCCCCGATCAGACAGAGATGGTCGATAATAATCGGTGCGTCCGGGAACTGCTCGCAACGCCGGGCCAGTGCGGGCAAAGCCCGCGCAGTTATCAACGGACACACCGCCAGATTCTCATCCGCTGCGCAGGCCAGAATCCGCTCGTAACCCGACCCATCCATCCAGCTTTCAACCGGTTCCCCCTCGTAGACGCGGTAACCGCGTACTCCCTCTTTAGCCAAGCGCCGCATCTCATCGTCGGGCCGTTCGGCCTTTGGGTCTATTATTGCAATCCCGGAGAACACCCCCTCGTACTCGCGCATTACATCGAGCATATAGCGATTGTCGAAACGATAGTAGCTCATCTGCACCAATACGATACGATCCACACCCGACGCCGCACCGTGGCCAATGATCTCCTCGGGGAAAAACGTCGGCGGTTTCATATCCTCGGCGCGATAGCCCTCGGCCAGTGGATATTTTTCAAAATCGTCGGTCCACACATGCACATGCGCGTCAATATAATTCATCTGTCCTAGTCCTCTGCAAAAGATGGATCATTCCCTGCCCACTTCCCACCCACAGGCCTGAGTTGTCCCTTGCCCGTCACGGCAAAATCGCGACCATCACGGCCTTGTACTACAAAGCGCTCAAACCAATCTTCCAAGCGCGCGTACAACGCATTGATCCGCGCACGCTGCTCTGGATCACCCACCAGATTAACACGCTCGTCCGGGTCGTTGACCAAATCGTAGAGCTCACAAGGCCCGTCTGAATAGCGATGCACATATTTCCACTCCTCCGTGCGCACCATCCGCGTCGAGCCGTACTCGTCGTAAATCACCACCTCATCCCGACCGGTATCTCCTCGCCCCAACCAGAGTGGCAACACGCTATCCCCGGGCAGGTCGATCCCCGCGGGCAGCGGCAACCCGAGATAGTCCAGCAGGGTCGGCATAAAGTCGTAGGCGCTGACCATTGCACCTTCCACACTCCCCGCAGGTACCCGCCCGGGCTGGCTGATCACAAAGGGCACCTTAATCGAGTTCTCGTACATATTCGGTGGATAGGTACCATTGCCCTTACCCCAGAAACCGTGGTGGCCGCAGCTGAAGCCATTATCGCTGACGAAGACCACCAGCGTATCCTCGCGCAGGTCCTTCTCCTCCAGCTTATCCAGGATCCGCCCAATATCCCGATCCATCGCCGTCACCGCTGCGAAATAGCCCTTGAGCATCTCGCGCTTGCCCAGACAACTCTCGCTCAGCTGGTGTCCCACTGCCCACGGATGGATCTCCTCCTGCGGGCAGGAAGCGAATGCGCACTCGTCATACTCATCGACAATATCCTGCGGATGCCCGGTCCACGGACTGTGCGGCGCGGTATAGTGTACACTCAAGTAAAAGGGCACATCGCAACCGGCATGGCAATCGATAAAGGCTAGCGCATCATCCGTGATCGCCGTCGTCACATAGCCCGGCTCCGTCACCGGCTCTCCGTCGCGTACCATCGGCGCGTCGTTGTAGGGGCCACCCCCATACTGGTGAGTGTACCAATGCGAAAAACCGTGTTGTACGAGCTGACTATGGCCTAGGTGCCACTTGCCGCTCAAGCCGCAAATCCAGCCGTGTTCGGCGAGAATATCAGTATAGGCTATCTCCCCCTCGAGATAAGCGGCAACATTCTGGCCCATATTGCCTTCGCGAATCCAATCATGCACCCCGTGCTGCGAGGCAATTCGCCCGGTCAAAAAGGTTGCGCGACTCGGCGAGCAAACCGGAATGGCGACGAAAAAATTGTCGAAGCGCATTCCCGTCCGGGCGATACGGTCTATAGCAGGAGTGCAAATCTCCTCGTTGCCATAACAACCAGCCGCCCAGGGCCCCTGGTCGTCGCTGAGAATAAAGACAATATTGGGTCGAGTATGCACGATCTATCCCCGCTTCTTTTATCTAGCCTGTTCTATCGGCAAAATTATTCGTTCATTTTCTCACTCGGTTCGCCCACAACCAGCGGAAAACCAGCAAGTGTCCCAAGAACGCCGCCTGCACCAAGACCGTCGGCAGCCAAACATAGGGCACATAGGCCACGAAGGTATTGGCCGGCTCGACCGTAAAAACGCGGAACTCCGTCGGCATAGAGAACACTGAGATCGCAACGATGGCGAGCAAGAGCATCAAGCCAAACATATTCCACAACCAGATGCTGTAGCGACCGACCTGCCCGCGCCAGACCAACCAGGCCATCGCCGGCGCAGTCAAACCGGAAAAGATGTCGAAATTGAGACCCGCGTAGGTCATCTGCACCGGTGTCTGACCCACCTGATACATCCCGTGCAAGAAGACCTCCACCGGCACGCGAAAGGTTTTCACCCTTCACATGGAATCCGTCAAAACCCAGCTCGTATTCT
>MDTE01042607.1_pt1 | contig 11046 bp, 11 predicted proteins | sample 811231 | NCBI WGS metagenome assembly MDTE01 (sample SAMN05326651, study PRJNA326480) | marine metagenome | isolation source: seawater | place: Indian Ocean: Red Sea | collected 2010 | reverse complement strand
GGCGTTGATATCGTCAGAAGAGCAATCCAATCTCCTACAAAACAAATAGCAAATAATGCTGGGGCAGATGGTTCAGTAATTGTTGGTAAACTTCTAGAGGGCAAAGATAAAAATACTGGTTATAATGCTCAAACTGGTGAGTTTACAGATTTGATTAAAGATGGTGTAATTGACCCTACAAAAGTTGTAAGGTCTGCAATACAGAATGCTGCATCAGTTGCTAGTTTATTAGTAACTACTGAGGCAATGGTAGCAGAAAAAGATGAACCTAAGCCAGCTGGTGGAGCTCCTGATATGGGCGGCATGGGCGGCATGGGTGGCATGGGCGGCATGGGCGGCATGATGTAACCTAAATTAATTTTATAAAAAAGGGCGTTTGGTTAAAACGCCCTTTTTTTATATTTAATTTTAATTTATAAGTGTTGTTGTAAATTTAAATTTGATAAATTATGAAAAATACTAAATACCAAAATTACAATAATATTAAACAATGGCCATTTCTTGAAGCTAAGAAATTGCTTGATAGAATAATAACAAGAAATATAGATAATAAAAAACAAATTATCTTTGAAACTGGGTATGGTCCCTCTGGATTACCACACATAGGAACATTCGGAGAAGTGTTTAGAACAACTTTAGTAAGAAATGCTTTTGAAACAATTACTGGGAAAAAAACAAAATTGATATGTTTTTCAGATGATATGGATGGGTTAAGAAAAGTCCCAGAAAATCTTCCTGAACAACATAAATTGGAAGAATTTATTGATTACCCTCTTACAAAAGTTCCAGATCCTTTTAATATTTATGAATCATTTGGTGAATATAACAACTATAAATTGAGAGAATTTTTAGATGAATTTGAATTTGATTATGAGTTTGTTAGTTCAACTAAGATGTATAAATCTGGTAAATTTGATGATGCATTGATCAAAATCTTAAATAATTATGAAAAGATTATTAATGTTATATTACCTACCCTTGGAAAAGAAAGAAGGCAAACTTATAGCCCCTTTTTGCCAATTTGTGACGAAACAAATAAAGTTCTGCAAGCAAAAGTGATAGACATTGATATTAAAAATTTACAAATTCAATACTTGCACCCCATTAAAAATGAGAAAATTATAACTGAAATCACAGGTGGTAAATGTAAACTACAATGGAAAGTTGACTGGGCAATGAGATGGTACGCGTTGGGGGTTGACTATGAAATGAGTGGAAAAGATTTGATTGAATCAGTTAATTTATCTTCAAAAATATTAAAAATTATTGGTGGCTTACCACCAGAAGGTTTTTCATATGAGTTGTTTCTTGATCAAAATGGTGAGAAAATCTCAAAATCTAAAGGGAATGGTATTACAGTTGAACAATGGCTGAAGTATGGAAATAAAGAATCTTTATCACTATTTATGTATAATAACCCTAAAAGAGCTAAAAGATTATATTTTGATTCTATCCCAAAATCAGTGGATGATTATTATAATCTAAGAAATAATTTAGATAGACAAACAGAAGATGAAAAATTTGAAAATCCTACTTGGTATTTTTCAAATTTAAATGATAGTAATTATAAACATGTTCCGGTTAGTTTTTCATTGATACTAAATTTAGTATCTGTGTGTTCTTCAGAAAACAAAGAAGATATTTGGTCCTATCTGAAAGATTATAATAGTGAAATTAGCATTAAAACTCATCCACATATTGATGAATTAGTCAAATATGCAATTATTTTTTATAAAGATAGGGTTAAACCTTTTAAGAATTATCGCAAAGCTACTGAATTTGAGAAGAATTGTATCTCAATACTTCTTAAAAAAATGAAAAATTTAAGTGATAATGTTACATCAGAAGAAATTCAATCTATAATTTACTCTGTCGGAAAAGAGAATAATTACACAAATCTGAAAAATTGGTTTGTTTGTCTTTATGAAACTTTGTTAGGTCAGAAAAATGGTCCAAGAATGGGCAATTTTTTTAAATTATATGGCATAAGTAAATCTCTGAAGTTACTTGAAGATGTAATTAATGATAAGTTAATTTTATAAATGAATTGGAACTTTTTTTATAAATTTTTATCTTTTTGTCCTCCTGAACTTGCGCATGATGTAGCAGTAAAATTTCTTAAATATGAATTTAATTCGAATTTAGAAGTAAAATATTCTCCTTTAACTGTTTCAAATCTTAGATTTAGGAATCCAATTGGTTTAGCTGCAGGTTTTGATAAAAATGCTGAATGTATTAATGGTATTTCTAAATTAGGTTTCTCACATACTGAAGTTGGAACAATAACAATTAACCCTCAATATGGTAACTCTAAACCAAGGGTGTTTAGATTAAATAATGATGAAGCAATAATAAATAGATATGGATTTAATTCTAAAGGAATTAAAAAAATACTTGAAAATTTAAAAAAAAATTCAAAGAAGATAGTTTTAGGGACTAATATAGGACCTAATAAGAATAGCACTGATAAAATAAAGGATTATTATTTATTATCAAAATTATTGTCAAAATACTCTGATTATTTGACTGTAAATATTTCATCACCTAATACTATTGGATTAAGAAATTTTCAATATGCAAAATCGCTAGAAGAAGTAATTCAGGCAGTGAACACAGGATTAAAAGAATCAGGATTTATTAGACCAATTTTTTTAAAATTTTCGCCTGATATAAAAAATAAAGATCTATTAGAATCTATTAATTTAGCTTGTTCTTGTAAAATAAATGGTTTTGTTTTAACAAATACTACTACTTCAAGACCCAAAACCCTATTGTCAAGAAGTAAATTTCAAGAAGGAGGACTTTCTGGAAAACCAATAAAATATTTAGCATCTGAAAAATTATTTGCTGTCAATAAATTTTTAAAAGAGAGTAATATCAAAGATATATCTTTAATAGGTGTTGGAGGAATAGGAAATGCTGAAGATGTTTTAATGAGAATAATACTAGGTGCAGACTTAGTACAAATTTATACTTCATTAATTTATCAAGGACCTAATTTAATACAAAAGATAATGAATAAATTAGATGATTTTAAAAAAGTAGAAAGAATTCAAGATTTTAGTGAAATAAAAGGAACAGCAAAGTCTGTTTCAGATGCAGAGAAAAGAGTAAAGAAAATTTCAAATGAAATTTACAAAAATAATTATATTTAATTCCTTGACGTAATTTTTACATTTTATTATAAGCCTATTAGAACTTTTAAGGGTTAATTATGTCAAAGAAATGTCAAATTACAGGTAAGGGAGCACTAGCTGGCAATAACGTAAGTCATGCTAACAATAAAACTAAGAGACGTTTTTTGCCCAACATTCAAAAAATTACAACAATGTCTAAGATCCTTGATAAGAAAATGTCTTTTAAGGTTTGTGTCAGTACAATTAGAACTATTGAAAAATATGGTGGAATTGATGAATTCTTGGTTCAAGCAAAAAATAGTCAATTAACTGATGAAGCTAAAATTTTAAAAAAACAAATTACTCAAAACTTGCAAAAAAAATAACCTAAAAATCCTACACTTAAAATTATTTCTTTTGTTCTTCAAATAAATCAACTAATTCAGAAATGACAGTATCACCAAGCTGTTCTACATCAGTTATAGTAACAGCTTTCTTATAATAACGAGTAACATCATGTCCTATTCCAATTGCAATTAATTGAATAGCTGATTTTTCTTCTATCATTTTTATAGTCTTTCTTAGGTGTTTTTCTAAATAATTGCCGTTATTAGATGATAAAGTAGAATCATCTACCGGAGCGCCATCAGAAATAACCATAAGTATCCTTCTATCTTCAGTTCTAAAAAGTAATCTGTCATGAGCCCAAATGAGAGCTTCACCATCGATGTTTTCTTTTAAAATTCCTTCTCTTAGCATTAAACCAAGGAATTTCTTCGACCTTCGCCAAGGAACGTCAGCTGATTTGTAAACAATATGTCTAAGATCATTTAATCTACCAGGAAACTTTGGTTTACCTGAAGATTGCCATAATTCTCTTGATTTACCACCTTTCCATTGTTTTGTAGTAAAACCTAAAATCTCTACTTTGACGCCACATCTTTCTAAAGTTCTTGCCAAAATATCAGCAGTAACTGCAGCAATTGTTATTGGCCTACCTCTCATTGAACCAGAATTATCAAGAAGTAGAGTAACTATAGTGTCTTTAAATTTTGTATCTTGCTCTTGTTTATAAGATAAAGGACTTAATGGATTAGTAACGACTCTATACAATTTTCCTGAGTCTAAAATACCTTCTTCTAAATCAAATTCCCAACTTCTATTTTGCCAGGCCATTAATTTTCTTTGTAATTTATTAGCTAATTTACCAATAACATTTGTTAAATTTTCTAGATGTCTATCTAACATTCCTCTCAATCTATCTAATTCTTCTAAATCACATAAATCAGATGCATCTACAATTTCATCAAATTCTGAAGAGTAAATTTTATATTCATACTCTTCTTTATTTACAGGATAATTTTGCTGATTTTTTTCACCGCTTGGTGTCTCAGAGTCAACAATTTCTTCAGAGCTAACCTCTAATGATTTCTCATCATCTAATTTAACAGTATCTGCCTCTGCTTCAGCAGAATCAGCATCTGTATATTCTCCTTCTGTTTGTATATCTTCATTACTTTGTTCGTCAGTCGTATTATTATTATCATTACCCTTTAAATTATCTTTATTATCTTCATCATTTTTAATTTCATCAGTATCAAGTAAATTTCCAAAATCATCCTTGAGTGCTTGTATAAGTTTATTTGTACAAAGCGCAAATTCTTCTTGGTTATTTTCTGTATTTTTTAGATTTTTTAACAACTTTAAAATTTTTATGGAAAGTTTTTGCTTTAATAAGATAATTTCTTTTGGAGCGGAATTAGAATAATTATCTCCAAAAAGGTTTTCTCTTAATATTAGCGAAATTGTATCAACTATAATTTCTTCTTCGTCATTTTTTTTTGAATATTCTTTATTTGAAATTTTATCTTTAAATAATTTATCTAAGTTATTTTTGACACCGGATAAATATTTTGAACCAAATGACTCAACTCTATTTCTTTCAGCATTTTCAAAAATTTTTTTACCAAGAGAAGAATTTGGAATTAATTTTGAATGAATCTTTTCATTGTGATGCGCTAACCATAGGGCAACTTCATCTGATTCTCCTCTACTTCTCATTATAGCATTTTTATTATTCCCAGAATCTAAATTAGGAAGTCTTATTTCTGTTTTTCCTATAAACGAGTCTTTACCAGCATATCTTACTGATTTATTAATTCCACCAGCTATTGCTCTTAAACTAGCAGCATTAGCTTTTTCAAAATTTGACTGATCTTTATTTTTTTTCACAGTATTTTTTATTCATTTTTATCAATATCAGTTTCTTTAGAAATGTCTATTCCAAAAACCCTTTGAAAATATTCTACCACTGTAGGTCTTTCTAATTCATCACATTTGTTTAAAAAACTTAGTTGAAATGCAAGTGCTAAATCATTAAATATACTTGTGTTCTCTGCCCATGTTATTACTGTTCGTGGTGACATAACTGTTGAAAGATCACCAGATGCAAATCCTTTTCTAGTCAAATCAGCCATTTTCACCATTTTTTCTATAGTCTCTTTTCCTGAGTTATTATTATATTGTTTAACTTTTGAAAGAATAATATTTTTTTCTTGATTTAATGAAAGATAATTTAAGGTAGTAACTATTGACCATCTATCCATTTGACCTTGATTGATTTGCTGAGTGCCATGATATAAACCAGAAGTATCACCTAAACCAACTGTGTTAGAAGTCGCAAATAATCTGAAACTTGGATGTGGATCAAGAACTCTACTTGTGTCAAGTAATGTTAACTTTCCTTCTAATTCTAAAACTCTCTGGATAACAAACATTACATCAGGGCGGCCAGCATCATACTCATCAAAAACTAAGGCAACGTTATTTTGGAAAGCCCATGGTAATATACCTTCCTTAAACTCAGTAATTTGTTTTCCGTCTCTTAAAATAATTGCATCTTTGCCAATTAAGTCAATTCTGCTTATATGACTATCTAAGTTAACCCTAATACATGGCCAATTTAATCTAGCAGCAACTTGTTCTATATGAGTTGATTTTCCTGTCCCATGGTAACCTTGTATCATTACTCTACGATTAAATGAAAATCCAGCAAGAATCGCCAAAGTAGTTTGTTTTTCAAAGCAATAATCTTCATCAATTTTTGGAACATATTCTGATGAGGTTGAAAATCCTTTAATATCAATCTTACAATCAAATCCAAAAACTTTTTTTACATCAATTGTTTTATCTGGTTTTAATTGACTACTAAATGGTTTGATTGCTTCTAAATTTTCTGGCATAAATTTACTCCAAATTATATGAATTTAAATTATTGAATATTGTCCTTGCATAAACTATTATTAATGATTGAATATGCAATATTAATTTCTTTTAACAATTCTTCTGCTTTAGGATTATTTTTATTATGGTCAGGGTGAAACCTTTTAGCTAATTGGTTATATCTTTTTTTAATTTCTCTCTTAGATGAATTATAAGGGATTCCAAAAACTTTCCACGCTTTCTCTTCTTCATTACATATCACTTTATTTTTTAAGGAAGAATCATCTTTTGACGTATTTTTTTCTTCTTTTAAAAATCCAAAAATATCATCAACGCCAACATTGTAAACGTTTCTTGAAAAGTTATTAAGACCAAATTTCCAACTTGGTCTTTCCCATGTCATTGCGTTTTTAATTTTTTCATTGAACTCATTTTCACTTAAATCAGAAAAAAAATTCCACTCTTTATTAAAAATTCTAATATGTTTAATACAAAACCAAATATACGTCCTTAATTCAGTCTTGTTTTTAGGAGCTTTATATTCAGCCTTTTCACTACAATTTTCTTCCATACATAGTCGTTCTCCAAAATCATTGTAGACTTGGTTACCAAATTTAATTTTAAAATCCTTTTTATCTTCTTTTTTCATAAAAAATATATGTTTACCTAAAATAATCTATATATATAATATAAGAACTATTTTATCAAAGTTAAAATATAATGACATTATGCAATGAGATAAAAAACAGACTGATAACAGAATTAAAACTAAATGATGTCTCTGTTAAGGATGTAAGTTATAAGCATAGAGGTCACGTCGGTTATATTGATGGTAAAGAAACACATTTCGAGCTGAAAATAAAATGTGAAAATTTATTTAAATTAAAAAAAGTTGAATCTCACAGAATAATTCATAAAACGCTTAATGATATAATAAAAAAAATCCATGCTATAAATATTAAAATTGAGAGAGATTAATCGTTTTCTGAATAGGCAATGCATGTATTCACTAATTTTTTTGCCCTTGAAGTAACTTCTTCTTCAATACTCGAATTTGAGTTTTGCCTATGACTTTTTGAATTTTCACCATAAAGAGTTTGGAAAGCTGTAGTTGCAATAGGACCAAGTAATTCAGTTATGTGAGTGCATCCTTTTCTGCCACCAATTGCCTTCTTTACTTTATTTCTCCAACCTGGACCGATTACAAGACCAATTATTCCTTTAATGTTATTTGCGCCTAATGGACAAATTTTATAAGGTCCAACAATAGTAATAGCTTCAGCATCCAAGATTTCCAAATTTTTATTTATTGTTATTCTTACTTGCATGTGGTGAATAGGTGTCCCTTTTTTCTTAGTTTGTCCATTACTTAGGGGGAAGTCATATTCTTTAGTATCAATTAATTCTCCTTCTATATCCAATAATTCATCAATTCTTTTAAATCCAGTGCAATTAATTTTTCTTAAATGACTTTCTAATCTTTTAATTGGTTTTGATAATTGTTTTTTGTTATTCATGATTAAGCTCTCTTTTAAGTCCATATTCTTAGTGAGGTAATTTTATTTCCAGAACGATTGTGAATTCTAAATCTTTTCTCATGAAATTTAAATTCTTGTCCTATCTCTGGTATATTTCTGCTTTCATAAATTATTAATCCTGCAATTGTTGAGGCCTTTTCGTCAGGTAGTTTCCAATCAAGTGTTCTATTTAGATCTCGTATTGTTACATTTCCATTTACAAGATATGATCCATCTGCTTGTGGACGACAACCAGGTAACCCAATATCATGCTCATCATCTATATCACCAACTATCTCTTCCAAAATATCTTCTAAAGTAACAATTCCTCTTAGATCACCATATTCGTTGATTACAATAGCAAAGTGCTCCCTTCTTGTTCTAAATGCCTGAAGTTGAGAGAATAATAGAGTTTTTTCTGGAATAAAATATGGTTCTGTTGCAATATCTGATACATTTAAATTTTGCTTTTTATTTTCGTGATTAGCTTTAATTGATCTTAACAAATCTTTTACGTGTAAAACACCTATTATATTTTCTGGTTTGCCAGAGAAAACTGGATGTCTAGTATGTGGCGAAGATAAAATAAAGTCCAATATTTCTTCAGGACTATCATCAGAGTTAATAACAGTTACTGATGCTCTATGTGTCATTATTTCTTCAATAGTTATTTCACCAAGATCAAGTACTGATGACAACATTGCTCCAGTTTCTTTTCCATCTTCATCTGTTTGTTCTGAATGTAATTCAATTAATCCTCTTAGCTCCTCTTCTCTATTATTACTATTTTGATGTTTGTTTCCTAATAAATTTACTACTAATTTACGTAATGCCCACGATATTGGAGAGAGGAGAAAAACAATAAACTTTAATGGATAAGCAATCTTTAAAGACAGTTTATCTGCATGGTTAAATGCATAACTTTTTGGAAGTACTTCCGCAAATAATACTAAAATGAATGTCATTAATATAGTAGCTAAAGCTACTCCTTTATCCCCAGTGAGAGCAATTGCTGCAGAAGTTGCTAATGCTGAAGCTAAAACATTGACAGTGTTATTTCCAATTAAGATTGTAGATATAAGTTTTTCCTTGTCTTTTCTTAAATTTTCAACATTTTTTGCTTTCCTATTACCTTTAATTGAAAGTTGTCTAATTCTGGCTTCAGATGCTGCAGTAATAGCTGTCTCTGCACTTGAAAAAAATGCAGATATTAATATTAAAATGAATATAAACGTAAAAAATATAATTATTGATAGTAGTGTCATAGCTGTTTCTCTAAAAATTTTTTTATCTTATCTTCAACAATATTTTTTTTAATAAAAGCTTTACCAATCTCTTTAAGTAAAATTAGGGTTATATTGTTATTTGTGTTTTTTTTATCTTTTTTCATATGAGAAATTAAATTTTTAAGAAAGAATTTAGAAATGGATAAAGATTTAATGTTATTAGGAACTCCAATTTCATCAAGATGATTTAAAACTCTTTTAGTGTCTTGTCCTGAACAAAAACCATTCTCCAAGGAGTATGACAATGCAAGAGAAATTCCTATGCATACAGCCTCGCCATGTAACAAATTATTACCAAATTTTGTTTCAGTTTCAAGTGCATGTCCAAAAGTGTGTCCTAAATTAAGGAGTGCTCTTTTGTTTTTTTCCTTTTCATCTTCTTGAACAAATTTTGATTTAATTTCACAAGAAGTCTTTATTGCATAAACAATTTCTGTAGTATTTAATTTAAAAATATTAATGTAATTTTTTTCTAACCATTCAAAAAAATTTCTATCATAAATTAGACTATATTTTAAAATTTCTACATATCCTGATTTTATCTCTCTTGGAGGTAGTGATATAAGAAATGAAATATCAATTAGTACTAATGTAGGTTGATAAAAACTTCCTATTAAATTTTTACCATACTTAGAATTAACACCAGTTTTTCCTCCCACAGAACTATCAACTTGGGCTAGTAATGTTGTTGGTATCTGAACAAAATTTACTCCTCTTAGAAGTGTAGAAGCGACGAAACCTGATATATCTCCTATTACTCCTCCACCAAAAGCAATTATGGTAATATTTCTATCAACATTTAATTTTAAAATTTCATCACAAATAAAAAAATAAGATTTTAAAGATTTTGATATTTCTCCTGGATTAAGAGATATTAGATCTATTTTTTTTGTAAATTTTGCTAATGATTTTTTTAATTTATTCCAATGTAAATCTTTTACATTCTTATCTGTGATTATAATTAGATGCTTATTTTTAAAATGATTTTGCATTAATGAAGAATGGTTAGAAAAAATATTCTTACCAATCAAAATATCATAAGAATTTTTACCAAGTTTTACGTTTATTTTTGTATCTTTACTTTTCATTCTATGTTAATTAGACTTTAAAATCATTAAAGGTTTTTTTACATTTGAGAATGTAAAGAATTTTATTAATAGTCTCATTAGTTGTTAGATTATCTGTTTTTATTTCAAAATTTGCTTTTTTATATAAATTTTCACGCTCTAATAATATACTTTTAAGTTTTAATAAAGGATCCTTAGAATTTAGAAGAGGTCTAGATGAAGTATTTTTAATTCTCTTAAATAAATTCTCTGGTTTAACATTTAACCAAAAACTAATTGAGTTTTTAGATATAAAATTTCTAATTTTATTATTACAAAAAGCTCCGCCACCTGTCGAGAGAACAATTGGTGATTTTTTCAAAATATTAAAAATAATATTTTCTTCATATTCTCTAAATTTTTCTTCACCTAATTCGAAAAAAATATTTGAAATTGAAGTTTTATATCTCTTTTCTATTTCTTTGTCACTGTCAAAGAATGGTAGATCCAATATCTTTGATATTTTTTTACCTACTGTAGTTTTTCCTGCACCCATAAGTCCAACAAAAATAATATTTTTATTAAATTTTTTTAAAAGATTATTTGTTTGGATATTTAATGTTACAATTTCTCGTTGATCTATTTTATTTGTCATTAATAATATTTATAATATAAATTATTGGGAATATAAATAATGATTTTTAATAAAAACTAAATTTAAATAGAAATTTTGCTAAAATGATTTTTTTAAGTTTCATAATTGCCTAAAATAAGCCATATTTAATAATTATTTCTTACGATTATTATAGTATTGGAAAGAATGAGTTTTTATGAAAACAATTATTTTAAGTTTTTTAAT
>MDTE01026661.1_pt1 | contig 11046 bp, 7 predicted proteins | sample 811231 | NCBI WGS metagenome assembly MDTE01 (sample SAMN05326651, study PRJNA326480) | marine metagenome | isolation source: seawater | place: Indian Ocean: Red Sea | collected 2010 | reverse complement strand
TTTTCCCACTCCGGGTAGGTCACAACTGCGCTACCTATTCCGTAAATTAGATCCTCTACTCCCTTGATAGAGGGATCCTCAGGAATATTAACCTTCCCCAGCCCTATGTCCTCAATCATCCTTGCAACAGTCTCTTGCGCGCAAGTCTTGTTTGTTCCTATCACTCCGCTAGGTCCTCTTTTTATCCAGCCCGCGGTGTACAAGCCACACACTGGAGCGCCATCTGCCTCGACGACTCTGCCGGACGCATTCATTATTGTGCCTGAGTTTTCATCATAGGGAATATCAGGCAAGGGTTTACCTTTGTAGCCGACACTTCTAAAAACTAAACCAGCGGGAATATTATCGGTCTCATCGGATGCTATTGGTCTAACTGTTCCATCTTGATTTTCTACTAATTTATTTTTGACGACTTTTACAGACTTCACTTTTCCATCTGCCCCTAAAACCTCCACGGGCGAAACAAGGAATCGTATCGTCAAGAGTCTAGATTTCCCTTCAATAGCACGTTCAGCATATTCCGAAATAAAGTTAATATTTTTTAACGCATTTTTGTCATTTTCAATCAGAGCTAGGCTTGCCGCATCAACCTTTGCTTCCTCATATGGCACGGTGACATCAGCGTCCTCAAATTCTCCCAATTCTTTTATTTCAGGCGGAGTGAAAGCTGCTTGCGCGGGGCCTCGCCGCCCGAGGATATACACATTTTTAACCTTGCTGTTCTTGAGCGCTTCGAGGGCATGATCCGCGACATCGGTCACAGAAAGCTCCTCATATGTCTTACACAACATCCTAGCCACATCCATCGCAACATTGCCGACTCCGACAATCACCACATTTTCTTGTGATAAATCAAATTTCCGCTCTGCAAAATCGGGATGTCCGTTGTACCAAGCGACAAACTCAGTGGCAGAAAAACAACCGTCTAAGTCCTCTCCCGGGACGCCTAAATTTCTATCAAAGGGTGCTCCAGTTGAAAACATTACCTGATGGTAATGCTTCCTTAAGTCGTCCAAAGTAACATCAGAACCGTACTCAACATTCCCAAAAAAACGAAAGTTCGGCAATTGAGCGCTTTTATCGTATGCTTTTTGGACTGATTTATCTTTTTGGTGATCCGGTGCTACCCCAGCCCTGACCAGGCCAAAAGGCGTCGGCAAACGGTCGTACATATCAAACTCCACTACGAGTTCTTTATTTTTCTGAAAGTTGCTGACGGTATAAAAGCCAGCAGGCCCAGAACCAATAATCGCAACCCTCAAAGGATTTTCTGCCGTACCGATTTCGTCCATGTTGCGTCCTTTTTTTTTTAAGTAGAAGATTAACAGATAAAATAAGAAAAGTAGTTGAGTACATTGAGATTAATCTAAAGGTTTTGGCGAAGAGAATCCATCTGCTCTATGAATTCTGCACTTAACAGTTGAACCAATATGAAGAATTTTTCTGAAAAATTATTAAGATGGTTTGATGCCTCGGGGAGAAAAGACCTGCCTTGGCAAACAAATAAGACTGCCTACCGGGTGTGGATATCAGAGATTATGCTCCAGCAAACCCAGGTAAAAACCGCACTCCCTTTTTTTGAAAAGTTCACAGCTCGTTTCGACACCGTAGCAGATTTGGCTAAGGCTCCAATTGACGAAGTATTACATCTTTGGAGCGGGCTAGGTTATTATGCTCGCGCAAGAAATTTGCACAAAACCGCCAAGATAGTTACTAACAAGTTTGGGGGCTCGTTTCCGACAAACATTGCAGAGCTTGAATCTCTCCCTGGCATAGGGAGGTCTACTGCCGGCGCCATCATAGCGCTCAGCATGGGGAAAAAAGCAACAATTCTTGACGGAAATGTAAAACGGGTTTTAAGCAGGCTCTTTGGCCTTACAGCTTGGCCGGGAGCGAAAAAACAGGAATCCGCTTTGTGGGAGCTCGCCCAAAAGTTTACACCAGACTCAAGAATTTCTGATTACACTCAGGCCATTATGGACTTCGGTGCAACATTATGTACTCGCGCTAAACCAAATTGCCTTGGTTGCCCTTTCAAAAACGACTGTAAAGCACTCTCCCAAGATATCGTAGAAAAATGTCCGGGAAGCAAACCCAAAAAAAAGCTACCCGTGAAACAAAAGTCGATGATTTTGATCTGCTGTTCCACAGGATTCTTATTGGAAAAAAGAAAACCCGACGGTCTTTGGGGCGGGCTTTGGACCTTCCCAGAATGTGACCCAGAGGATTTGGAGACTAAACTCACTGAAATGCAGTTAAACCAAAAGCAATACGAACTCCTCCCAACTTACAGGCATACCTTTAGTCACTTCCACTTAGATATAACCCCAGTTAAAATAAAGACCGAGGAAACGAAAATAGAAAATAAAGCAAATACCATGTATCGCTGGGTGGCCGCGAAAGGTCTAGCGAAGATTGGAATTCCTCGTGCGACAGAAAATCTTATGAAAAAATATTCGGCGTAAGGAACCTGTTTTTGAGAGGCCATTAACTTAGATATTATTTGCCTGCTTCAAAAAAAAAGGAAAGAAGTGTATGACTAGAATGGTCTTTTGTAGGCGTTTCAAAAAAGAAATGCCAGGCCTTGAGACCCCTCCTCTCCCTGGAGCAATGGGAGAAGACATCTTCGAGAACGTGTCAAGGCAGGCTTGGGAAGAATGGCAAAAATTACAAATAATGCTCATCAATGAAAAGCATCTTAACCTCAGAGAGAAAGATGCGAGGAAGTATATAAACTCCCAGAGGGCACTTTATCTGGAGGGACTCCCTACCGACAGGGCAGAGGGATTCGTTCCCGAGAGTGATTTGTAATTACGTAAGTTAAACAACCGATTCCTTGACTAGACCTAATGGTTCCGTTTTAATCACGGGCACCTGCAGTGCTTAACGAGGTGGGAAAAAGGCCAGATAGCTCAGTTGGTAGAGCAGGGGACTGAAAATCCCCGTGTCGGTGGTTCGATTCCACCTCTGGCCACCACGGTCGCGCGATTTAGATTTTATCCATTACGATTTGTTGGCGCTCGGTCCAAAAACTCATCTCCCAATCTAAGAAGATTCCAAAGTAAACTAGGATAAAGAAACACCTGGCATTTACACGCGCCGTAACGCCCACTTAAGAAAAATACCAAAACCGGACATCGTCCAATTAAGCTAACACAGGTGCAATGGTTTAAAAAATATAATAGCTACGATTCTCAGAGGCTGGTATTTAAACAGCGGTCAATAGGCACAATCGGTAAAAAATTTCAGAGCCCCCGCACAAAATCTTTGATATGCAGACACTATAAACATTATTCACCAACGGATAAACGGGCCTCCGCTAACCTGTTTGAGTGATATGATCCGATCCATATCGATCCATTATGAGGCAAACCAACTGTTCCAACCCCCATGTTCTTGCTCTTGAAGTTATAGGATGAGATCAATGAGAGGTCCTCCAGAGATAGTTGATTAACTGAAAAAGGAAGAGGGCAGTTGACATTTGTCCCACACTTCATAGGGTCGCCAATTGAGTGGTCATGGTTGGTCACCCACGCAGACCCATCTTTTATAATTACATTATCAGGGGAGTTATGCTGATACACCCCCAAAAGCTTCTCCGAGTCGAGGTCGAATAGAATGGTCTGATCACCCAAGTTATAATTCACGATTAGATGCCCATTTTTTTGGTCAAGTGCAATGCCATTAGGAAAGGATCCAGCGGTGTAGTCGAGCTCCTCAAAGTTCTCACCTTTGTTCCATTTGACAACCACACCCGTGTCTGACTTTGAGAAAGCATTCCATATCAATCTTGCTAAAGAAAAGTCTGCATTAAACATATGAGTCGCGTAAAAATTTCCACTCTTATCCAATGAAACATCATTAAAATAATATTGGCCGTCGACATCTACACATCCTTTCCACTCCAATATCCAGCCGTTGTTTTCCTTCAACTCAAACATCTCTACGGTCTCTGTCGGATAGTGGCTGACCACCGCAAGTTGGAGCCTGCCATCTTGTCTTTTAACTAAGTCAAGACCGTGTGGACCGAATGGGGTGTTTACATCTCTATCGCAATCAGAGGAACCCCACTCTCTGGTTCCAAGTAAAATATTCGCTGGATCTTTAGTTTTTTCTCTGATGTTAAAAAAGCTTAACTTGCCTGGTCTCATCTCAACTAGTGGAGCCATTCCACCAAACTCGGCAACTATTAAAAAAGTGTTGTCCGGGGTAAGAGCTAAATCCTCTGGGTTAATAAAATCGCAATAAACGTAAAGCTCCTCATTGTTTTCGCATCCGGCTAGAGGCGCGAAAGACCCAGGCTTTACAATCCAGGCTGCAGAAAGCGTCAAAGCTATTAGTATTCCAGCGATAATTCCAAAAATTTTCTTCATCTGTTTGATCTCCGGAGTTCGAGTTTGCCAATGTATAGCAGAAACACTTTGAAATAGATGATCTTATATTTTTGATTTTGTGGTAAGTCCTGTCTACCGGTTTTAAAGTTCCTAAGTTCTGCCTAAATCCAGGCGAAAAATCCTAAACTTAATTTATCTACTAATCCTCACTTAACATTCATTTAAGGAGATTAAACACAAAATAGCGTAAGATTCCGATGTTTAGAGTTTACGAGGTTCCAAAGTGCAGTTCGATGATGTTGTTCTCGGTCGCCGAAGTATAAGAGGTTATAAAAGTGACCCAGTACCGAAAGAACTAATAAAAGAGGTGTTAAAGCTTGCGATGCGTTCGCCCTCCTCAATGAACACTCAACCATGGAATTTTACAGTCGTCACCGGCAAAACCTTGGATCTTATTCGAGCAGGCAACACCGAACGTAATCTTGCAGGTGTGCCCCATTCCCGTGAATTTCGGATTGGCGAACCCTTTGCTGGAGAGCATCGCAATCGACAAGTCGGTGTCGCAAAGCAACTGTTTAGTGCCATGGGCATAGCACGGGAGGACAAAGAGGGTCGCCAAGACTGGGTCCTGAGAGGATTCCGACAATTTGATGCTCCTGTGTGTGTCATTATCACCTATGATCGTGTGCTAGCGGACAGCGATGACACGGCGTTTGATTGCGGCGCGGTGACCACAGCGCTTGTAAACGCCGCTTGGTCGCGTGGCTTAGGCGCAGTTATAAATAGCCAAGGCATCATGCAATCTCCAGTAGTCAGAGAGCACGCAAAGATTGCAGAAGACCAGGTGATCATGAAGGCGGTGGCATTAGGCTGGCCCGACCACAGTTTCCCTGCAAACGCTGTTGTGTCTGAGCGTAAAACTCTTGAGGAAGCCGTTACTTTTTTAGGCTTTCAGGATTAGGATCATTTATGCATAAAATTATGTTATAGCCCAAGAAGTAAAGGCCCTGGGCTATAACATGGTCAGGGGTCAGTCACCAAAAGCGTACCGCAAGGTAAGCGATACGGTAGGGCCTTCAGACGGTTTCACCACCACCGACTCAAACAAATCAGCCGACGTATAATATTCCTCGTCGGTCAGATTATTTGCCTGGAGGAGTGCTGAAAAACGATCATTTATGTAACCGACCGAGCCAGTCCAAACGACATAATCTGGAAGCAATACCGATCTCATCGCGTCCATATGAGTTTCCTCAACCCAAGTAAAACCGAGCGAGGCATTTACCTCTCCTCCGAAAAGCTCTTGAGTCCAAGTCCCATAAAGGCTGACTATATTGTCGGGAAGACCGCCACGCTCGAGTTTTGCGCCTGGACCGGTAAGAGTGTCACGGTCGGCCGAAATCCTACCGCCGTATACCTGATCGGGCGTAAGCCCATTCTGGGCTGCAAAGTCGGCGCCATTAATGACAGTAAAGATGTTGCCTATTTCGTCAATTTCCGAGTGAGTGGCAGTCGCAATGATCGAAAGTTGATCAGTAATCAGAGCTCTTAACTCGAATTCAACGCCCTTGGAAAACGTTTGCGTAACCGAAGAAAGCTGTCCGGATCGCTCGGTTTTCTCTTGGTCATAATAAGTGAGTGCCGCATATATGCGATCGTCAAAGCCAAGGAATTTGAACCCAATCTCTGCCAGTTCAGATTCGGCGAGATACTCGTCTGTGGGAACTGACGCGGGTATGACACCGCCTAACTGATTTGCATTGAGGGAGTTAGCAACTGCATAGGTTGCATAGGGGACGAATCCTGACTCACTTCGATAAGAAAGGGAAACGTTGTAGCTCCACTCTCCAACGCTGTCAGATACCTTTCCTAGATCGCTCCACGGATTGTTCAGCAGAGTTACAGCAATGTCCTCAGCTTCCACGTCAAACTTGTCGTACCGAGCGCCTAATAGAATAGTCACATCCTCGATCTCGATATTAGACATAAAAAATACGCCAACCGTGTCAGCAACGGAAATCTCTTCTTGATTAAAGTTCCGTCCTGGATCGCCGGAGGCAATTGTGGTGTTGTTTCCAGCCTCATCAGTGTTGTATACCACTCCTTCGAGCGGATTCTCCACTGCAGGGGCTATCCGATCGTCCGGAGTCGGGCCGACAATCATGTCCCTAAAGTCGAAAGTTTCGTCGAAAAACGCGTGTTTTTTGTCAAGGTCTTCCCGACGGTAACTTAATCCAATAATATTTTCAGCTAGAATCCCGTCGCTCTCGTATTCAAAGATAAGGCTACTTCGGAGCTCAAACACTGTGGCGTCAGGATAGAGCGCTGTGAAACCCCAACTCTGATACTTCGTGTGGTCCATATAATCGAAGAAGAGCTGGTTCTTCCATGTCACATCATTTGAAAAGGTGTGCGTAACGTCAAAATAAACCGTATATACATCTGTATCAGCATAATCTTGGGGATCGATAAAGGTGACATCATGACTAATCTGCGCGGTACCAACGTTAGTCAGAGGAGAGATCCACGGGGTACTATTGCCACCCAAACAAGTAAGTTCCTGGCCATTATATGTAGCTCGGTTGAAGCCAATAAAGGGAATGCAAAAAGTTCCAACACCTGAGAATGAGTTGTTAATTGATACACCCGCGGCGGAAGTGGGGAATCCAGACTCATTAGGGCGTAGATCAACCCCCCCGTTTCTGTTTCTCACTGGCGGCGCGCCCGTGATGACAGTCCCGTTATCCACCAGATCCTGAGTTACCCTAGTCCATCCGGGAACCTGGATGCTGTCACTCGACTGGTATTGCAGTCCAAACTCCAAGGTTGTACTGTCGCTCACATCGATGTCGAAGGCCACTTGTAAGAGCTCGCTACTTGGCTCATACAAATCGTAAAAAGATCCGGAGTCTTCCACCTCCGCGAATATTTGAAGACCCCCTTGACTCTCACCAACGGTGAATGGCATGCCAAACTCACCGAAAACGATCTGCTGGCTATAGGACCCCACGGTAACACCGAGGTCTCCACTTGGGCCGCTGATATATTTAGAGCCGTCGCTCTTGGAAGATTTCGGAATATAGTTTAACTGTCCACCAATCGACCCGGTTCCGTAGAGAGGGGATACCGGGCCCCTTAAAATTTCTAATCGCTCGGCGCCACGCACGATTGTGTTAAAGGCTCCTGGGTTAGCTATTCGACGAAACCCTCTGAAGTAGTTATCAGCTGGCTCACCGCGGATATCCATGGCTCCTCGGATACCAAAAAAGGAACTGGTAAAAGCTCCAGGCGTCAATCGGACTAGATCATCTACACTACGCAACGCAAATTTTTGTATCAGGTCTTCTCTGACTTCCGATACTGAACGCGGCGTATCAACAAGACTCATGTCCAATCCAAAAGAACTATCTGAAGCCTGGTTTGGTAAAATAGAAAAGTAATCCCGTTTTGCTGTGACAACTACTTCTTCAATATTTTCGCCAGAGTCAACCGCCTCGTCTCCAAACACTGGCATAGAAAATATAACCCAGGCTAATCCGAATAATTTAGCTGCGGTCTTACACCGAGCTTTTGAAACTCCCCTTGGTCTAACTGACATTTTTTTCCTCCCGTTTAATGTCTTAATTTTTCTACCTATCAGCCGATTTAAAGAATTCCATAAAAGCTGAGGTCTGCTCCTCCCGGACGCAGGATCCGTGCCAATTTCTTTCTCAAAAAAGAATATCTTGCAAAAAGTCTCTAAGAAGTTGCATTTGCAAGAGGGAGACGAGTCGACTTAGGCTATAATCGATAATCTCAAAAAGTTTAAGGATGCCAGCGTAGACTCGACTCGATTGGCAATGCACTTTTTGCGTGCAAGAACTTGAATAGGGCACGTATCAAGGGCCTTTTTTTGAGAGATAATCAGATGGGTAAAAACCATATATAGCTTTTCTTACTAATTCAGCTTTAGTTTTTTGTGGTAAGTAAGGCCCTAATTGAGCTAAATAGATTCATGCAGAAGTCATATGATTACATTATTGTGGGAGCCGGCTCATCAGGCTCGGTTATTGCCAATCGGATTTCGGCTGATCCGAAAAATGAAGTATTACTGCTTGAAGCAGGGCGAGTTGATAACCACCCCTACATAACAATTCCAAAAGGCATCTCTAAACTTATTAAGCATCCGACTTACACCTGGACTTTTCCTATCATTCAAAAACGACGCCCCGACCTTCCCTCAAAAGAAATCTGGATCCGAGGCAAAGGGCTTGGTGGATCGAGCTCAATAAACGGCATGATTTATTCGCGAGGTCATGCTCAAGACTATGAGGAGTGGAATACCCTTGGGGGTCCTGGCTGGGGCTGGGAAGAGATGAAAAGAGTATATTGCGAAATGGAACAGCATGAGCTGGGATCGAATGGGCACAGAGGGGGACATGGCCCTTTATCGATCTCCTCAGGAAAGTTTCGATACCCATTGGCAGAGAGGATGATTAAGGCTGGTGAAGAGTTCGGCCTAGAAGCAAAAGAGGATCTAAATCATCCCAGCCTGGAGGGAATTGGCTACTACAACCACACAATAAAAAACGGTCGTCGAATGAGTGCCGCAAAAGTTTTTCTCCATCCTGTTATGAACAGGCCCAACTTGACGGTAATCACTGGGATTCACGCGAACAAAGTTGTTTTTAAAGATAGAACAGCCGCTGGAATAGAATGTTCTAAAGGTGAAAAAGAAATTGTCTTTACGTGCAAAAAAGAAATAATCCTGAGCGCTGGTGCTCTTCTGTCACCAAAAATTCTTCAACTATCTGGTATTGGGCCAAAAGAATTGTTGGATTCTCTTGAGATAGGAATCGTTCAAGAGAGTCCAGATGTAGGGAAAAGAATGCGAGAACACCTCGGTTTTTCAATGCCCCATAAATTAAAAAAAACACGAGGGCTCAATCATCGCTTCAGAGGCCTAGGTTTGGTCAGGAGCCTCCTGCAATATTATTTCTCAAGGAAAGGCCCCTTGGCAACCGGTCCATTCGAAATCGGCGCCTTTGTTCGGTCCATGCCAGGGGCAAACAGACCCGACACTCAGCTATATCTTGGAGCATTCAGTTACGCGCGATCTAGATCGAGTGATAATTTCCCTGTGCAGCTAAGCCATACGGATTCGGCACCGGGGATAACGATATATGGCCAATTGCTCAATCTTACAAGTGAAGGGGAGGTCCGCATCCAAAGTAAAGATCCGAGGGAAGCTCCTGCGATTTCACCCAACTGGTTAAAAACAGCTTACGACAAGGAAGCGATGGTTGAAATGGTAAGAACAATGCGACGCTTTGTAAAGCAAGAGGCTATTTCCGAATATTTTGGAGAGGAACTCATTCCGGGAGATCAATGCCAAACCGATTCTGAAATATTAGATGCAGTGTTGCGCCTTTCAACCAGTGGCTTGCATGCAACAGGCACATGCCGAATGGGTAGAGATCCTAAAAGCGTTGTTGACAATCAACTTCAGGTACGAGGAGTCAGAGGGCTGCGGGTCGCAGATTGTTCGATCATGCCTGCTTTGATTTCGGGAAACACGAATGGTCCCGCAATGGCAGTTGGCTGGCGAGCAAGTGATCTGATTTTGAAAACGGCATAGGAATAATATTAGTAGAGCAATGGCGATTAACTCTGGATGCTCTGGTGGTTTAAATAGAGCTCAAAATCCAAGAGTAAGCAGCCCAAAAAAAGAAATAATGAAACAGCAATAAAATTTTATATATTTGGGGCAGTTGAACCCGGCATTGAACTAACAGCACGGAGGGCTATTATGAAAAAGAAAATAGCATTGATTACTGGCGGATCGACAGGCATTGGAGCCAGTGTGGCCGAGGAGCTTTCTGAGGCAGGCATTCGCGTCGCCATATGCGACGTAAACGAAAAAGCAGGAACAGAGCTCTCCAAGAAATTATCTGGGGAATTCATCTTTTGCGATGTGGCTGATCTTTCTAGTGTCGAAAAAGCCGCCCAAGTTTGCATTCAAAATCTGGGACCGCCTAGCTTTGTCCATCTTAATGCAGGAATCATGAGCGTGCCGACTGGCTCCCCTTTTCTTCCCATCGAGGATCTTTCTTCAGATCAGTATAGACGTATAGTGGGAGTAAATTTGGACGGAGTCTTTCACGGGCTAAAAACTTTTTTACCAAAAATGGAAAAGCAAGGTGGAGCCATTACCGTAACAGCTTCGACGGCTGGCCTCGGCGTCGTTCCTGTCGATCCAATGTATACGGCTACAAAATATGCGGTGATTGGCATGGCGAGAGCCGTCGCGGCAGCTAACGAAATGTCAAACATTCGTGTAAACGTGATCTGTCCCGGTGTGACGGACACTCAAATAGTTCCGGAAGAATATAAGGCTCCAGAATTCGAGATGATGCCGACCCATGTCATGGCCACAGAAATTGTAGATCTAATGATGAATGGCTCTAACGGCGAAGTAAGGGTAAAAGTCGCTGCTGACAGGCCCGCTTTCGAAGCAGAGATGATTTCCCTAGTTTAATGTCGCAGCTCCAGCCATCGACACCAGTCGAGTTCTCGGACTACGTTTAGTGCTCCGTCTCGAAAAGCGCCATGCGGCCAGACTGGGCCTAAAATATTGAGTTAGCTTTAAATTTTTGCAACCTAGGTAAGCGGCGTTCAATGCATTTGAACAATTCCACTCGTATCTCTTCTCAAAACCATCTGATAAATTTTC
>MDTE01151672.1_pt1 | contig 11049 bp, 7 predicted proteins | sample 811231 | NCBI WGS metagenome assembly MDTE01 (sample SAMN05326651, study PRJNA326480) | marine metagenome | isolation source: seawater | place: Indian Ocean: Red Sea | collected 2010 | reverse complement strand
TGTAAAATCCAATCTATCAAGCATTTCGAGGTATCTGTCGGCGAGTTTCTCATCGGGCTCGCTCATCACATGCTTCCAGTATCTCCACGCTGCGATTGATAACGTAGCATACCTGTGCAGGGCGGGAAGAGCTCCCCTTTCAGAGTCCGTTAATGGTCGTTCAGATTCGTAACCGTTTAGCAGAGCATCCCACCGCTTCCGAACCGGCACACCGTCCTGCCAACCGAAACCGACGAATGCCATCATGAGGTCGAATGCGCAGGGCCCTATCCAAGCCTCCTCAAGATCTAGAATGGCTGTAACTAAACCATCACCAATCACATTGTCAGGAAACAAATCACCATGGAGTACGCCGAGTGGTAAACCATCGGGAATTTTACCCTGCAACTTACCAGATTCCTGTTTGAGACTCACTAGGAAATCCGTCCACTCTCCCGACTCGTCTGCCATCATGTACATTCGGTCGAATAACGACCACCCCATGCGGTAATCGTCCGGAAAACAGTCGGCTAGGGGGATTTGATGGAGTCTAGCCATGATCTGACCGAGATTTTTCAGAGACGACTCATCCGAACCAAGCATACCTCCCTCGATGAAAGGAAGGAGTGTCCAAGCAACACCATCTCTCTCGGCGTGAAAACTCCCACCACCAAGTTCGATAGGCACCGCGGTTGGTATACCGTACCTGTCTAGATGGCAATGACGCTTGATTACACGAAGCACTTCTTCCACGGTATTCGCATTCCAAACTTTCAGGACAACCCTAGAGCCGTCAGAGAGCCCCAGTAGAACGTTCGTGTTGTCCCAACCGCCTTGCAGTGGTTCGATAGTCCGGACTTCCGGAAAACCTGCGAGAGACACTAACCACCCCGCTTCCAACTCAGTTACTCTGGTTTTCACGGGACAACGCTAACTCAGACCCATATTGCTTCTTCTCTCCAGTTAGGACTTAACATAGCGACCACTACGGGGCCGCGTGAACAATCCCATAGTCGTAGTCGGCATGCATCGCAGCGGCACCAGCTTGGTGTCTCGACTTCTGGATGAGTCTGGTATCCTCATGGGCAAGGATCTCCAGTCCGACCACGAGTCGAAGTTCTTCATCGGCCTGAACAAATGGGTCTACGAGAACGCCGGTGCCGACTGGGCTCGACCGGCAGCAGTGGCAGAGTTGGTAGACTTCGAACCAGCTAGGGAGAAAGTCGAGCAGTATCTGAGAGACCGAGTATCGAGCAGCGCTAGTAGGAAGTATTCAGGCCAGTCCCATAGAAATGGCTTGTTTGACCTCGATTGCCCATGGGGCTGGAAGGATCCCAGAAACGGCCCAGCACTACCATTCTGGACCTCTATCTGGCCTGAGATGAGGATAATCCACGTCGTACGCCACGGGGTTGATGTCGCAGCTAGTCTGCACACTCGGAGTAAGAGGAACTGGTCCGAGGACGTCAACAGATTCGAGAGGTGGCTACCATTCTTCGGATGGAGGTCCAACAAGCCACCCATTAGGAGAGGACAGAGGGCAGCGACCCTGTCGCACGCACTCGATTTCTGGGCCGAGCAGATGGCAATAGAGCAAACCGTCCTTGAAGGCAGAGAGAACATTCTAGCCATTCGCTATGAGGACCTACTGACTAACTCAGAGCCTATTCTGAGACAAATTCTGGAACATATCTCGGTGACGGCCGACCCAGAACTCCTGAACCATCTTGAGGGAATGGTTGACTCAAGCCGTGCCTATGCATACAGAGGGGACGACAAACTGACCGATTTCGCTGAGCAGAACTCACAGACACTCCAGAGATTTGGGTACTGATCTCTATTCCCGTGGCATTACGCTATCTCCGACGCCCACATACAAGTCGAGATACGCCTATAACTCACAGTCTTGACAATCAAATGGTAAGATGCACATCCTTGTCTTGACACGTTCTACCCTCGCGCATGGTTTCGGGGGCTTCCAGAGGCAGTGCATGGACCTGTGCGAAGGCTTCGTCAAGCACGGCCATAAGGTGACAGTAATCACTACCCCGCACCCAGAGGGAGAAAAAGTCGAGACGCAGTCTGGTTTCACAGTGCATTATCTGACCCAGTCTCGCCCAAAGAAGCTCTCAGGGGCCTGGTTCAAGGAGTCTAGGAATCTCGTCGATGAGATTCACCAGAATACCCCTATTGATGTCATCCACAGCAATGAGTTCGCGGGATACGGTATCCTGTCTTGGGCCAAGAGGAACAACGTGCCCTTCGCTGTGGTCTGCCACGGCTCACTGAGGACCGAACTAATGTCCTTCTTGTCCTCTGCAGACAAGAGGCCGAGGTATTGGCACTGGCTTTTCCTGACTCCGGCATTCCTACTCAAGAGGTGCCTGATGTGGGAGATGCCAATGCGGAGAAAAGCATCCAGCATCATCCTTGTTTCCCCAACCCTCGAGCGTGACTTCCGAGTTTTCTCGAAGGGCAAGGTCAAGGTCATAGAGAACGGGATTAAGCTCCCTGAGCGCCAAGAGTACGCACCTCAGGGCGACAAACTACGCCTACTCTGCACCGGTAGAGCAGACAGCCAGAAAGGCTTCCAGCAGGCGATTAAGGCGGCTTCAAAGATTGATGATATCAATCTTCATCTGGACATCGTCGGAACTGGTCCTTATTTGGAGGATCTGAAACGTCTCTCTGACAACCTCGACCTGCAAGACAAGGTGACTTTCCACGGCAGGGTCGACGACGAAGAACTCTCGAGACTGTACTCATCAGCCGATATCTATCTCATCCCTACTCTGCGGCACGAGGGACTACCCCTTGCTCTTCTGGAGGCGATGGCCCACGGCCTGCCCACCATCTCCTCTTACATCGGCGGGAACATGGACGTCATTACACATGAGAAGGACGGGATGTTCATCGCTCCTGGAAACCTAGACGAGCTTGTAGATACAATCAGGAGGCTGGGGGCCGATGAGGATGAAAGAACAACCATCTCTAAGGCCGCGAGAGAGACCGCTGAGAGAAGATTCGACAGAGACAGGATGGTGTTAGAGACGCTAGAGATCCTGTCTTCGATTTCCGAACAATCCTGACTACCAGTCATCACTCCAACCCATGGAACGTCCCAACATCGCTTCGAGCCTCTCGACCTTGGGGGTGAAATGCTTCTGGAGCCGCTCGCGTATCTGCAATTCTTCCTTGTCAGGAATCTTGGCCACTGTCGAGTTGAGTGCAGGAAAATTCCCGAGTTCAACCATTGGCAACCCCAGAAACTCAAACAATCCGGCAATAACCTTCTCGGGGCTATTGAACAGATCCTCGCTTCGAATGATATGGATTTGAGCTCGATCGAATAGCGAGAACCAACGCCCCAATTGAGAGGCATAATCACCTCTTGATGTGTACGAGAAGCGATTGTGAGCCTCCTCGTATACCGAGGCGCCAGAAGACAACCTTTCCTCCGTGCCGGCCAATCTAGACTCCTCCAAATCCCACGCGCTTTGGAAGTCAACCTCCTTCTCAGAACCATTCTTCCTCTCATGGCGGAAATGAGACAGAGCCCTATCCACTGGATTTCGCAGTAGCACTACTAACCTCACTGATGGAATCGTCTCACGAATGCGCGAGGGCACTTCCGGGTGGAACAGGTAGTAGGGACTGCATTCTCCAACCACCATTTCGTACCCTAGATCATGAGAACGCTTCTCGACCCAACTTCGAGTTGGGAAGTGCGAGCGGTACCAGTCGAGACCCTGTTCTTGGTAATTGTCGAAGTAATGAATTTCCTTAGTTTTTGAGAGACAGACTCCCGGGTGCCTTCCTAGGTGCGCATGGATGCTAGTGGTCCCAGCCCTCTGAGCGCCCAGAATAATCATGTTGGGGAGATCCCGCTGGCCCGCAGTAACTCTTCTGGGCCACGTCAAAATATCTCGACGCAATCGCTTCCACCTAGTCAGTGGTGGCATCTCTCGAGCGTCAGGACCTGGATTCCTCATGCCATCCCCACCCAATCTAGATGAGTATTGGAAATAGTCGTGCCGCCCGTAGTTGAATCAATTAGTCGCCAAAGTTCAAAATAACCCCTCCGACCCTAGGAATGTGACACCCGCCAAGTCCACCATTACGATTTTCTTACTCATCTTCCTATCTTGCTTTTCAGGAATGGTGGTTGGCAATGACGCAGGTTCAGGTGTTGACGCAGGAGGTGGTCACCAGACGGCTATTTGGCTACATGAGGTAAACGGGACATACTATGGCAACCTATCTTGGTCAGCCAATGACACAAACGATTACTATGGAATCAATATGTCCAGTGGTAATGGTATTGCAGCAGGACTCACTTCTCCTGTAGGTGCCGATTTTGATCTAATTCTTTATGATCACACCAATAGCACTCTAGATGGGAGTTACAATGGTTCCTCTAGCAACTCCACATCATACGACAGCGTTTCCTCAAACGGTACAAACACCAGTGGGTCAGGAAATCAGGTGTATCTCAGAATTCAGAGATGGTCAGGCTCGGGGACATATACCCTTCAGATTTGGATTTTCCCAGTCTCAACCACTGGTGGCGGCAACTCGAGTGGAGGAGGTAACTCGAGTGGAGGAGGTAACTCGACTAACCAGAACGATGCCAATACCGGAGGTGACGCCTCAGATTCACAGTCCAACGCTACCCCCCTTAATTCAACAGATGCGTCGTACTATGGATACATCCATGAGTTCGCCGATGAATACGATTGGTACAGTATCGCTATGCCCGCATATCACGCCATCAGTGCCCAGGTATCTTGGACCAACACGAGTGCCAATATTCATCTTGAGCTGTTCGACCAGAATGGAAATAGCCTCGACTCAGGGTCGAACAGCAACCCTGTCTTTGCTAATAGCACAAATCACACCATTGGGAACACAACTGTAACCCTGTCCATCCAGGCTTCCTCAGGTGAGACTGGCTACACATTGAGTCTACAGTTCAGCAATATAGCCTCGGCTCCAGTGTACAATCAGAACGATGCTGGAACAGGAGGCGACGCCTCGAACAATTACTCCAACCCGACTCCTTTGCCCGTCTCTGTGAATGGGGTAAACGGTACTGGAGGGACACACTTCACCGGCTGGCACTCTGAGGTGGGAGATCAAGACGACTACTACAGCGTCTATGTGCCCCCAGACTATGGCATAGCGATCGACCTCACATCAAACGGCTCTGAAGTACTCAGTTGGATATTGCTAATCAATTCGTCCTCAGGAGGGTACATCGGCTGGTCCACAAATCAGCACGGGCAGCAGAACACTCACTCAAATGGTTCAGACGTTGGGGGCCAGAACGTAATTCTCTGGATTGTGACTTTCAATGGAGCTGGCTACTACAACTTCACTGTCTGGCTATTTTCTTTGGATTCTGATGGGGATGGGTGGAACGATGATTCTGAGAATTCGTGCGGAACCAATCCCAATGACAGCAGTAGCGTCCCATTGGATACTGATGGGGATGGTATATGCAACCTCATAGATGACGATGATGACAACGATGGATACAATGATTCCAATGATTCATTCCCACTAGATGACTCTGAATGGAGCGATATCGACTCAGATGGAATCGGCGATAACGCCGATACTGATGATGACAATGACGGCTGGACAGATACTCAAGAGTCCATATGCAACACATATCACAATGACTCTTCATCGGTTCCGAGCGATTTCGACGGAGACTGGATTTGTGACTCAGAGGATGACGACATAGATGGAGATGGATATGATAACAACATCGACAATTTCAACTTCAATCCTAATGAGTGGAATGACACGGATTCTGATGGAATTGGTGATAATACAGACACCGATGACGATGGAGACGGTTTCGATGACTCTGTCGAAATCACATGCCTCTCAAATCCACTATTTTCGAACGACACCCCTCTTGATACAGATTTAGATGGAGTCTGTGACGCAGAAGATGAAGACGACGACAACGACGGAACCCCAGACTCTCAGGATCAATTCCCCCTCAATGCGAATGAGTGGACAGACACTGATGGGGACGGAGTCGGAAACAATGCGGATGATGATGATGACAATGACGGGGCTGTTGATTCAACAGACGCATTCCCTCTAGACTCGAGTGAGCAGCACGATTTGGATGGCGATGGCATAGGCAGGAACGCCGATCCAGATGACGACAACGATGGCTGGTCAGATTCTGACGAACAGTTATGCGGAACAGATCAATGGTCATCAATCAGTCTGCCTAACGACTACGACAACGATGGGGTCTGCGACCAAATCGACACCGATGATGACAATGACGGGACACCCGATACCGACGACCCATTCCCATTTGATGAGAATGAGTGGGAGGACAATGATGGTGATGGTATTGGCAATATCGCTGATGAGGATGACGACAATGACGGCTGGTCGGACCTAGACGAGCCAAACTGCGGAACAGATCCCATGGACCAAAACTCAGTCCCAGACGATTTTGATGGGGATACAATATGCGACCCAATTGATAGTGACGATGACAATGATTTGGTGATTGATACCAATGATGACTTCCCATATGATTCAAGCGAGTCTAGGGACACAGACGGAGACGGATTTGGTAACAACGCCGATACCGACGATGACAATGACAACTGGTCGGATAACTTTGAGGAAATCTGCCAAACAGACCCACTCTCAATCCTTTCTATCCCATTAGATACCGATGGCGACGGCTCCTGCGATCTGGTCGATGATGATGATGACAATGACGGCCAGGCCGATGAGAATGACGCATTCCCACTTGACTCTTCAAAATGGGCTCAGAGCGAGGATGGCTTTCCCATGATTGTAATAGCATCTGTTTTGGCCTTTGCCGCAGGTGCCGTTTTCGTCCTAATAAGTCGCAGCAGAACCTGAAGCGGCGGATTCGGAATCGTCTTGAGCATCCCACCATTCGCAGGGACATGGTCGACCTAGCTTCACCTGTATTGGGCGGCTTCCAAGACTCTCTTGATGGTGCGTTTGGCGCTTCTATAGGATGGATTGCAGGACACCTGATTCTAGTCGGTGCAGTGGCTATATTCACCCTCGCTATCAGGAACCGCGACCACATCGTCAACCGGTCCGGATTCTCCAGAGACACTCTGGTCGATGTCGCGGCCACCGGGGCAGCTACTCTGGTCCTGTTTACTATCTTCTCGAACACTTTCGGTTGGCCCCAAGCACCAGCATTAACTCTAGGGTTAGTGGCAGCACTTTCCCTAAGGTGGCACGTTCTAATCGTCGAATGAGCGCCGCCTGCGCCGAATTACAACCACTGCGATAGTGAGCAATAGAACTACGGCGACCCCCCCAACGATAATGGGGACCTCCTCTTCGTAATCGCCGAAGATTGAGTTATTCCCAGTTAGCTCCAATGTCCCTATACCAACACTCTTTGGCTCGACCATAAGATCAATCACATTGCTTCCTGGACATGATTTTGGAACCGATTCCCCAGACTGTACCACTACTATGCAACCTTCCCAATTGGATGCTAGATTCGAAGGAGTCAATATTGTGAACTGACAGTTCTCGGATGTTCCACCGTCAGGAATCAACACATCACAAACCACGCTCTGGTCAACGAAACCACTCGGCCATGAAGAGGAGCCAGATTTGTCTATCATAACCGAATCGTATGAGGTTGATGAATCCGTGTTGCTATCACACGATATTGACACCGAGAAGGTCACTATTTGTCCTGCCTCAACGGTGCCCCCGCCCTGACCTATGCTGTGTTCACATGTTGTGAACTCAGAGATTGTGACATCGATCTCATCGGAGGCGCTGGCCATGCCTGTCACTGGGATTCCAGCAGCTGTGGTGACCTCGGCAGAGACATTGACAAGATAGTCTCCAGCCTCGTCGCTCTGCTGAGCAGTGACTGTAATCAGAACAGTCTCGGATTCCCCTGCAGCAATCTCCAGACTGTCTTCGTAGGTGCCATCGAGTTCCTCAAACTCGACATCAATGCTGATTTCCTCGTCCCACATTGAGTCATTCTCCACTTCGCAACTAATCAGGGTAGAACCACTGGAAGAACCAGAGACATCGATTTCGACTGAATCAACACACTCCAGTGCCACACTTGGCAGCACACCCTGTGCTGAAACAGACGGAATCAGTGCCATGAGGGGCACTAGAATGAGCAGCGAGGCCGCTACTACAACCCTCCTCGTCATGTTTTCGGCTACTGCTTCAATGGGATAGATATTCTCCATCTCCTCACCCAACCTGAGCCAATTTGGTACTCAAAGCATTCATGGCGACCCCTAGGGTCGCCCGAAACCATGAGTGAGGGCGCGGGCAAGCCTCCAGTAGTCATCGTCAACCCTGAGACTACAGTTACCAGTGGCACCGAGGTTCAGGAGAAACTGATTGCCGCAGCAAGGGTGTTCTCCGACCTTCTCAAACCTACTCTGGGACCCCGTGGCCTTGACAAGATGCTGTACAAGACCGATGGAAATACTGCCATAACCAACGACGGTGCCAAGATTGTCGCCGAACTAATGGTCAAGCACCCCGCTGCCAAGATGATGGTTTCTATGGGCAATTCCCAAGAGGAGACATGCGGAGACGGAGTGACTACGACCATGCTGCTTTGCGGCGCACTTCTTGAAGAGGCCAACAATTTGTTGCGCAAGGGATTGCACCCACTGACTCTCGTTGAAGGTTACAGATTGGGCCTTGCGGCATGCATCGGGCAGATGGACACCGATACTCGTGAGGCCTCCCAAGAGAGCCTTACAGCGGTGGCTGAGACCGCCCTACGCGGCAAGGGCGCGGAGGCCGCTCTAGACCACTTCTCCTCGATCATCTCACAGGCTCTTAGTTTACTTGCGAAAAACCGTGATGACGCAGGCGCCGAGCATGTTTCCATGTTCAAAACAGGCATCGGCGGCCTGAGGGACTCAAGACTAATTAGAGGCGTGGTAGTCAATCGAAGGGTGCTGATGGACACCCTACCTAACCACATTGAGGATGCCAATGTGGCGGTATTAGGTGGCGACTTGAAGATTCGATCGATGACTAGAGACGCGGAAATCAAGATTACCAACGCAGAACAACTAGATTCCTTCGTTGACGCAGAACGATCTCGTAAGGATACAATTGCCGAGGCAATAATCTCCAGTAGGGCAGGGGTGGTACTCTGCTCTGGCGAGGTTGATCGCGACATACTGCATAGACTATCAGACTCAGAGATTATCGCAGTCGGAGAACTAGACGAGTCGGAACTCAGAAACGCTGCAGAGGCGACCGGTGCGAACATCATCGACTCAGTTCTCGATATTGGGGCCGATGATCTAGGGGTATGCGGCTCGTTAGATTGGGAGAGGAGAGAAGCCTCCGACCAGGTTGAGGACATAATACGAATCGACGGCTGTCCCAACCCCAAAGCAGTCACAATTGAGGTCGGGGGCGGTGGAGACACTGCTACCGAGGAGATTATCCGAGGCCTCCACGACTCCCTCAGGGCCACTTCGATAGCTTTGACGAACGACGAACTACTCCCAGGAGCAGGCTCGGCTCACGCTAGGATGGCAGCAGCAGTACGCCGTGCATCGGAGGCCGAACCGGGTCGAGCTAGATTGGCAATGGATGCCTATGCTCGAGCCCTTGAGACCATCCCCGCGACATTGGTAGAGAACTCGGGCGGCGACTCTCTTGACCGCATCCTTGAACTGCGAGCAGCATCAAATGATGACGACTTCGTTGGCATCACACCAGAGGGCACCGTGGGACCGGCAACTGGCGTCTGGCACCCTAGAGCAGTAATCGAAGAGGGACTTGAGTCAGCTACCGAGACGGCAATGAGTATGCTCCGGATAGATCAGGTCATCTCTGCTAGGGGCGACTAAATCTCGTACGAACTCTTCAAGTCCCTCGCACACACGCATCCACATGGCACAACCACGTGCGCTGCTCAGCGTTTGGGACAAGGCTGGCATCACCGATTTGGGCAAGTCACTCTCGGATATGGGTTGGCAGATTCTCTCCACTGGAGGAACCGCCCGGACACTCAGAGAAGCAGATCTAGATGTAACTGATATCTCTGAGGCGACCGGCCACCCGGAAGTCTTCGATGGCCGTGTCAAGACCCTTCACCCAGCAGTGCATGGAGGCATTCTAGCACGACGCAGGAATGAGGAAGACATGACCACCTTGTCTGAACTAGGATATGGCACCATTGATCTGGTCTGCGTCAACCTGTACCCGTTCGAGGAGACCGCCGCACGCAACCCTCCGGCTAGTGATGCAGAACTCATCGAAATGATTGACATTGGTGGGCCAACCATGGTCCGCTCCGCCGCCAAGAACCACTCGGATGTCATCGTACTGACCCATCCGGATCAGTATCCCGGTGTTTTGGATTGTCTCTCGGAATCAAACGGCGACCCTTGCGGGGTCGACAATACCACTAGACAGTCTCTAGCACTCGCCGCCTACCAGAGCACCGCCGCCTACGACACCGCAGTCTCCAACGAGCTTGAGAGCAGATTCATCCCGAGCGACTTACCCACACGCATTCACCTCTCGACGGTAGGACAAACGAGTCTGCGCTACGGTGAGAACCCGCACCAACCTGCTGCATTCTATCCGGCAGCGGGTGTGCCAACAGGCCTTGCCGCTGCCGTTCAGCACGGCGGTAAGCCACTTTCGTACAATAATTACCTCGACTTAGACGGGGCACTCAAACTGGCCCGCTCACTGCAAGCGACTTGCTCCAACGAACCCCATTCCTGTGTCATCATCAAGCATACCAACCCATGCGGGGCTGCAGTCGACCAGACTCAAGTTGTAGCTTGGGAAAATGCGCTGGCTAGCGACCCCGAGAGCGCCTTCGGATGTGTAATCTCGTTCACCCAGACCGTTGAGAAGGCGACCGCCGAGGCCATCGGCGGGCACTTCTTCGAGTGCATGATAGCCCCCGGGTACGAGCCCGAAGCACTCGAGATTCTTTCAACCAAGAAGAACCGCAGGATGCTCACTCTGGACCCCGTCGAGCCTCGCGTAGACGAGGTCAGGATGCGTCAG
>MDTE01143426.1_pt1 | contig 11049 bp, 11 predicted proteins | sample 811231 | NCBI WGS metagenome assembly MDTE01 (sample SAMN05326651, study PRJNA326480) | marine metagenome | isolation source: seawater | place: Indian Ocean: Red Sea | collected 2010 | reverse complement strand
ATTGTATCGATAAGTATGTAACTTCCCTGTATCAAGAACTCCAGTCCTACTAACAGCAGCACGAGCATAAGAGTCTGCGGCTTTACGGCACTCGAATTCCTTGACGAGGTAGTTGACTTCTTTCTGGGATTGTTTTTTGAAGAGTCGATACTCATTGTCTACTTCTGCAAAAATTTCATTAGCAGCTTCTATTCCATACTCATTCTTCCTCATTTGAAAAGTAAGTTCATAAAACTCATTTAGAGTCTCATGAATCTCAGAATTTTTTGCAATTACATTGTCAATTTTGATTTCTGGAATCTCCAAGTAATTAATATCACGACGAGATGGGCTGTCACTGTTCAGTTCTTCAACGGCGTCATCAAAGTTCTTATCAGTAACTGTCTCAAACTCAGAACCACCTTTAGGTTCTTCTGGAAGTTCATTGGAGAATTCGCTGAAGTCATTGTCAGTTTGTGGTTCTGATTCTGATTTAGACTCAGACTCATCATCCTTTTCGTTAGATCCCTCAGGAGAACTTTGAGGAGAAGGAGTGCTATCAGAATCCTGTTGATTTCCAGAAGAAGACTCAGACTGAGGAAGAGCAGGAGCTTCTACTTCTGTTTCTTTCAGGTATTCAAAGATTTTGAAAGAAAGTTCTAGAACTTCTTCAAATGTTTCAGTGTGCTCAACTTCTGAGACAAGGCTCTTTTCCTTTTCAGTGAAGTTTACATCAATAAAATTACCGATTTTGATATAGAGATTGATACGATCCATGAAAGACATGGAGTCAACGTCTTCATCATCAATCCCAAAGAAGTCCTGATCAGAAAGTTCATTATATCCACGATAGAAAGTCTTAATCATTCCAGGAAACTTCCTCTTGATCAGTCTTTCTACTCTGGAGTCTTCCAAGACATTAACGAAGCTACCAGGAACATCAGGATAGTCTTTCTTCCAATTAGAATCTGGGGTATAGAGCGCATGTCCAACCTCATGACCCACCAGAAGGTCGTATACGGTCGCAGAAGCACGTTCCCACAGGGGAAGGGTAAGTACCCTTCTATGAACGTCAAAGGACGCAGTAGAGACGGTTCTGTTCTCAATGATAAGGTCTTCAGTTGCAAGGAGCTTTGCAAGTTGTCCTTTAACTTCGTAATTGACCATTGGAGTCGTTTCGTATATGAATACTATACATCACCCCAGGGCATGGTCTAGTCCCAAATGGACAGTTGATCAACTGGTTTTTGAAAATCCATTGACCTTACTGAAGGTAATCATATTATCAAACTTGTCCTGTAGGTCTTGAGTATTGTGAGAAATGATAAAGACATTAGCGTCTTTGATCGCATATCGCACAATCTTTGTGAACTCATCTGTGCCAGTTCCATCTAGAGAACTATCAAAGATTTCATCAAGAATCAATAGATTAGTAGAAGAAGAGTTCTTTAACCTAGCAATATCTCTCCAAGTAAACAGAAGAGCAAGATCAATTCGCATTTTCTCACCTTCAGAGAAGGAGTCATAACTAAAGTTCTCATGAATAGGAGACTTGATGTTTTCCTTGAACTCCTCATCCAATGTAAAATTGATATAAAAGTCCATATGTTGCAGATACGTATTGATCTGCTTATTCATCACTGGGAGATATCTTTTAATGATCTTAGATTTAACTCCACTATCCTTCATAAGGGAATGAGCAAAATCTAGATAGGAAACACTTTCTGTTTGTTCGGACTTGTTTTTCTCTACAGACTTAAGTTCTTTTTCTAGCAGTTTAAGAGCATCTCGTTCAGAATTTCTGTTTGCAATTTGTGAGGCAATCTCTTGAATTTCAGATTCCAAACTTCTTGTTTGTTTTTGATATTCAGAGATTTTAGTATTGTTAGTAGAGATGTCATGCGTTGTGTCTGAGATCAGTTTGGAGAGCTGAGCAAACTCTTTCTCCCTATCCTGTTCATCAGAGATAGTTTTCTTGAGTGCTTTGTATGCCGTATTAATTTCTTGTACTTGATCTTCAATCTCTCCTACTTTATTTACACGGAACTGCTCTTCAATATCTTGCCCACAAGTAGGGCAAACCGAATTATCCTTGAAAAACTTATGTTCTTTAGTTATGTTTTGTATCTTTTGTTCCAGTTTTGCTTTGACTCCATTCATCCTCCTGAGCGATTTTGTAGGGTCACTCAGTTCTTGAAGTTGTGGTTGATACACATCCGTAATATTTTCATTAAGTGTACGGTTATCCGCCATCAAGTTGTCAATATCTTTTGACAGATCTCCAATTTTAGACTTCTTATTTTCAATATTAGCCTTACCTCTCTCATCAAGATTTTTGATGAAACTCTTTTGCATAGAGATTTTTTCTTCTGTCAGATCTTTTTGTAGAGATAATTCACGGATATCTTGATTCGCTTGTCTAATTTTATCTTTAAGAATACTTCCCATACCAGAGAAGATTTTAATATCTAAAAGATCCTCAACAATATCTCTCCTATTGGAAGAAGAGAGTTGCATGAAAGGAACAAATGTAGCTGAACCCAAGATGACTGTCTGGGTAAAAGACTTATAGTTTAGTTTGAGTATGCCTTCTTCAAGATGTTTTTGTTGATCTACAACAGAAGCTTCTTGGTTCCAGATTTCCCCATTACAGTGGATCTCAAATACATTTGGTTTGATTCCCCTAATAACCTTATATTGCCTATCGTTTATATCAAATTCAATCTCAACAATACACTCTTTCTCATTTACGCTATTGACCAACTGACCTTTACTAATCTTTCTGAAAGGTTTGTTGTAAAGAACGAAAGTAAGAGCATCAAGTATAGTAGATTTTCCAGCACCATTTGCTCCGACAATTAAAGTCGTTGGAGCGCTTCTAAAGTCAACCTCGGTGAAACTATTTCCTGTCGAAAGAAAGTTTCTCCATCTAATCTTCTGAAATACTATCATATGGAGGGAATACTATATCTTGAGGTGTCACTATCACGTACTTGTAATTATACCTGTTACAAGCTTCTATGGCAAGTTCCTCGTCAATTTCTACAACTGACAATTTGTGATAATCGTCTGCTTCTAAAAGTCCTGCATATCTCTCTGCATCATCCTCATCCTGAAACATGTAAAGTTGCTTAGTTCCTGTCTCGTCTTCTAACGAGTAGGCACCTTCTCCTTCATGTCCCATGAGTGAAAGGATATACATCTTTACTCCATTTCGCAGGCTTCGAGATAAACTTCACGAAGCAGGTCTTTGACTCTATCTTTGTTTAAATCAAAGTCAGAATCTTCAATATATTTATTGAGAAGGGTAAGTGTATCTTCAATCTTTTCTCCATCAAAATCAACTTCAGAATCATTTACATCAAACGACTCAATGATCTTGATATCAACTGCTTTGGACTTAATAAGTTTATCAACAAACTTATCAAACTTCTTTTGATCTGTCTTCTTTCTGACAATTAGTTTGACAATTTTATTCTCATACAAATGAGCTTTGAATAATTCGGCAGGAGTATCTTCGTAGTAAACCTTTTCAAACATGCTGTATGGATTTTCGATGAATTCCATTTCATATGTTTCAGTATCAAAGATGTTGAATCCGCGAATGTCACCTGCATCATTCCAATACATTTGATATGGATTGCCTAGGTAATATACCTGTCCATCATTACTACGTGTGTGATAATGTCCAGAAAAAACAAATTCAAATTTCTTGAAAAGGTCTTTACTAATTCCACCCTGTTGAATACATCCAGGATATAATTGAAATCCCGTAATTTCTAAGTGACCAAAAGCAACATTGGTCTTAGTTTTCTTTATCTTTTTCTTCGTCTCGTCAATATTCGCATCACAAATCCAAGGAATCATGAAAGCTTTATATCCATTAATATCATACTCATCTGGGGATGAAATGGGAATGATATTATCGTAATCCTTCAGTAGAGAATCAATTGAATTGACTTCATTGGTATTCTTGAAATAGGTGTCATGGTTACCAGCGAGTTGCCATACCTTCACACCCAGATCTCTGAATCTGTCATAGACGTTCTTCCGCGCCCAATCAAGAGCCCAGAAATCAATACTCTTTCTATTATCAAAGGCGTCTCCCATATGGATACACTCCTTGATACCCCTCTTTTCTAATTCGGGGAAGAAGATGTCGTCATAAAATTTTTGAAAATAATCATGAAAAGGCTTGGACGACCTCCTACAACCGTAGTGAGTGTCCGTAATAATCGCAATCTTCATTGATACATCTTAGACTGAATAGCGTCCTTAATACTATTATACTCGAAAGAACTACCGTAGTCATCATCGACTGTAAATACTTCATCATAACCAGACTTCTCAAGAATCTTGGTTCTGATTTCCATCTGCTTCTTCTCTTTTTGAATACGTCTCAGAAAAGCGTAGTGGATAATCTGAGTGAAGTAAGCAAAAGGATTGGTAGACTTTTCTGGATTAAAATTGTGAATGTACTGAACACAGTTTTCAATACCGTCACAAATCATGTCCTCACGGAACATGTAATTAACAAAGTTTGGTTTGTAGGATAGGTGGGTTGCAATCTTCAAAAAGCATTCCCCAAGATAGTTTGTGATACGAGGTTTTGGTTGACCCGCTTCCTCAGCATCCTTCACATCTTTCTTATACTGAACGATAGCATACAAAAATTCTTTGTTGTTTACATAATGTTCAGACCTCTTTCTAGCAGCCATTTCATTGATCCCCTGTAAATATTAATATTGTATCATGAAGTGCAGAAACTGACAACTTGACACGGCTCTGGATTTTGTGTATGATTACTCTGCCAGAGTTCAGAAGCACTATTCAGCTTCTTTAGATTCTATATTATAAAGCTTCTCAAGTTCCTTACGTGCTTTTTCTACCGTTGTTTTGAATCCTCCAGTCTTAGGAGTTTTCTTGGAAGAAGACTGCAATCTGGATCTAACGAACTTCATATAAGACTCTACTACTTCAGAATCTTCTTCTGCTTCTACGACTGTGATGACGTGTTGCATTGGAACTACGACAATACTATCACCAGCATTTGTTTTTACCCAAGGGATCATCCGTAGACCCTCTCCCGTAGCGATATGAACTGCTTCAATAGAAACGGGATCACTTAGAATCAAAATGCTTCTGCCATTTTCTTCTGCAGGAAGAATCTCGGAAAAGACTTCTTCTCCACTGACCAGCTTTATTGTTCCATAAAATTCTTCCATATTAGTTTTTGAGTTTTATCTGAGTGAATTCATAATTAAAATCTTCTTCTGTATAGATCTTAATTCTTTCGATCAAGTGATTCAGAGTGTAGTTTTTTCTACCTTGATAAGTAATATCATCTGCAATGTCATAAAGCATTGCTTTTGTTTTGTTGTTTCCTTTTCTTAAAACCCTTCCAATAGATTGGAGATTTCTAATTCTTGATTTACTTGGTGATGCAAAAACTACATTGTGTAAGTTTTTAATATTGATACCTGTAGAGAAAGTACCGTATGAAGCAACAATAATAGAGTCCGTTTCCTGCTCTGTAATTGATCTAACTCGTTCTCTCTCTTCCGCATCTACTCCACCATGAACATAAAATACTTTTCTAGTATCATCCACTGAGTTATTTATTAACTCATGAATAATCTTTCCATGGGATTCAACTCTTTGGAATAGAATAAGACTATTGCCTTTCAGACTTAAAGCTAAATTTTTGATGAAGTTTGTACGTTGTTCATGAGAAATGATGTATTGAATTTCATCTTCATAAGTCTCAAATGTCCTAGGAGGATGCTTCAGTAATAAAACTCTAATGTCAAGTTTGGATAGATGTCCCTTCTTAATTAGATCTGCTGTTTGTGTAATCTTGTAACTTGGTCCAAACAGTCCCTCTAGTACCCATTTATGTGTCTGTGATCCATCTAAAGTTCCAGTAAATCCATATCTAAACTTTGTATCTCTAAGTTTACTCATAATACCCACCAGAGACTTTGACTTAAACTGGTGTGCTTCATCACCAATGACCACATCATATTGTTCAAAGAATTTTTTATCTAACTTGTAGATAGATTGCCAAGTTGTGATGGTTACCGTTCTTGGATCGAATTTTTCTTTTCCAGAATAAATCATATGACAATGGGCATCAGCATCCCAACCATAGTCAATGAAATCCTTATACATCTGTTCAACCAGAGAAGTTGTGGGAACCACTAGAAGAATTTGTTTTTTCTGTTCCGTAAAATATCTGACGATGGAATAGATCATCAGAGACTTTCCAGAAGCAGTTGGAGATATTAATAGTCTTCTGTTATATCTAAGAGCGTCATATACACCTTCAACTTGATAATCTCTGGGTTTATGCCTAGAAATTGATGTTATATAATCTTTTACTCCTTCTCTAGAAATATTATCGTTCTTTTCAAATGGAGTTCCATAGAACTTATTGTCCTTAAAACTTACCGTATAATTAGACTTCTTAGCCCATGCACAAATTTTATCGAGTAATCCAACATAGATCTCTCCAGTTGCGGTAGAGAACAGTCGAATCTTTCCGTCCCAATACTTACTTCTGTATTGAGGCATAAATTTTGCACCAGGAACTTCAAATGTAAAATGATCTGCAAGTTCTTGATTAACATGAGGTTCTGCTTGGATCCTCAGAAACACCTCATTCTTTTTCTCAATGATTAAATCAGTCATAACCTCTGATAAACCTCTGCCACTCAATAGCATTCTTAATTTGGTATGTTCTGTTTAGAATCACCTTTAGAATACTTTCTAGGTAATCCAATACCATTTGATAATATTCAACTTTTGTCAGACATTTAATGAGTTCTTCATCCGAATCAAGATACTTGTCTATATCCGATTTCAATACCTTGAAGTCAAATGGTTTCTCTACGTATACCTCTGGTCTTGCTTTACCAGTGTAATACTCCCATTTTTCTCTCCTTAGCACTTTGAATTTATTTTCTTGTCCTTTCTTTAGGAGAAGAATATTGTTATAGATTTTATAATACTTTGAGTGTAAGGATGGAATTTTTGTGGACTCTAAATGAAGATCGTCATTATCAATTTTGGAATCTTTTTCCCAAAGATCCTCAATCATTTCAAGATTCATACTACAATAAGCTCTCGATATCAAAGATAGTGTATTTGAATGTGGCTTCCGCCATAATATAATTTATATCAGTTGCCTTAGCGTCAAATTGAACTGGGGATAGTGATACTGGGAATAGATCTTTGAAAGTTACTTTTGTAATTGGAATATAATTACTATTGTAAATGATCATTGCACCGTCAGAGAATGCACCTGCAATAGGATCAACATTACCAAATGGTAGTGCTTCTGCCATACTCTCTGGATATCCAAGACCTCTCATCCAGTCATGAATTTCCAAATAGTTCTCCATGTTCTCGTCTACCATGAACTGGATAGAAAAGTCGTTATACACCAACTTATCACCAGGAATCATAAGATCCTTAAGTGGAGTTGATTGGACAGCTACACCCAGATTGATACCTGGGATGTTTACCGAGTTGGCGAAAAAATCTACCTTGGGTGCTTTTTCCAAACTAAATTTAAATCCAGTTGGAGATAAGAAGTTTTTATTTTTAATCTCCCTATCCCACTTGGATAATCCATATTCTATTGGCATGGAATGAGATGCAGTTCGTATTAGTATTTAGCAGTCATTAAATACCGCACCTACTTCGGACCCCAGAGCCGATCCTGCCTGTTGTCCTAGTAGAAGTGCCCAACCACCTGCTAACCATCCAACGTAGGGGATACTGGACACTGCAGGGACTGCAACACCAGCAGCTATAGCACTACCTGCCATTGCACCTTGACTCCGTGCTCCAGCGTCCGCCGCGATACACTCTGCGCTTTTTGCATTCGACTTTCCCTCGGCGTCTGAGACGTTACCTCCGATATTACGAGTACCATCCATAGTGAACTGATCACGACGGAATTCAGTTCTCTTCTCAGTTCCTCCGCCAAACAATCCTTTCTTTTCTTTGTCAAGTGTCAAGGACTTACTAGACTCTAAGATGGCAGGATCGTTAGCTTTATATTCAATCTCATATCCATCTTTTGTTGCTTTTAATTTGTAAGAAGAATAATCACCGCTAGGAATATTGATTGTCGGTACTTGTGGAACTCTGGGTGGTTCTGGTCTTCTTACAACATAACCTAGTAAACCAATGTGTGCTACTGCAAATACTGCACCAACAGTTCCTACAACTACTTTGAACCCTGATAGTTTACTTTCTTTTTTAGGTTCTTCTGACATGTCAACCTCCGATGTTGAATTAATTAAATCACTTAGTCTTCCCACATTTGAATATTAAAAAGCAGCCCTATTTATAAAAAAGCATAAAAAAAAGGACCCCGAAGGGTCCTTGGTGATATGTGAAACTTGGATCACATGAGGTTCTTGACGGTGACTCTTCTGTAGTAACGGTTGGAGTTGGCGAGGAGTCTGCCCATGCCTTGAGTGGTTCCTTCTGCGAATGGATTTGCGACCATGCCGTAGCGAGTCTTGAATCCAATTTTTGGTTGGAAGGTGTCCTGACCAACGGCGCGAACCATCTGGAGAGGAACGTAAGGGCAGTAGAACATACCTGCGTCGTAAGGGGAAGTACCCTTGTAACCAACAACGTAGTACTGATTTGCAGCGTTGTTTGCAGCAAATGGGTCGATGTAGACCTTGTACTTACCAGCAAGTGTACCAGCGAAGGTATTGCCAGTGTCATCAACGTTGAGGTTAGCGTTGAGTGCAGGGGTGTAATCCAGGATGCCTGCCATCGTGAGTGCGGAAGCAACGTCTGCGGAGCAGAGAACAACGTTGCCCTTCCCTCTACGAGTTCTTTGGGCGATCTGGTTAGCGTCTCTTTCGATTTGGAAGAGTAGACCCTTGAACTTCTCAACCGACCAGCGTCCGTTGGAGTCAACGTCGAGGTCGAACTCACCAGCGGTAGCGGTGTTAAGAGTTGCACCCTGTTCAGCAACCTTGTAGATGGAACGAATGACTTCGCGGTTGATTTCAGCAAGAATCTCTGTGGAGAGAATGTTTGCCAACTCAGCCTCAGCATTCAGACCATGGATTGCCTTGAGGTCTTGTGCGAGTTCTAAGGAGTACTCAGCTTTCAGTGCTCTGGACTTCGCAGTAACGGTGACCTTCTCGATCGAGAATGCCATTTCGTTGAAGTGGTTGCCAGAACCATCTCCGAGAGCTTCCGACTCACCAGTGGTCATACCCTGACCAACGTTGTAAGCGGAGGTTGTTGCGGAACCAACAGGGTTCAGAACTGCAGGGTTAGTACCTGCCTGAGCACCTGTACCGAAACCAGCAGCCTGATCAGTTTGACCAGCGGTAAGAGAACCACCGTCGTTCTGACCTGCAAATGCGGTGTTAGGCTCGTCGAATAGTGCCTCAGTGCCGCTCTGGTTGGTGTAGCGGGAACGCATTGCGAAGATGAGTCCAGTAGGACCACTCATTGGTTGAACGCCTGCGAGGTCATAAGCGACCAAGTTAGGCATTGCACGTCTGATCAAGGAGATCAGAACTGGGTCGAAACCAGCAACAGGACCAGTGTCAGTAGCGGAACCACTGAAACCACCTGTACCTGCAGAGTTGGTTGGAGATGCTTCACCGAGGAAAGATGCTTCTTCCTTCAGCATTTGCTCTTGGTTCTCAAGGAGAACAGCAGTGACGTTACGTCTGTGCGAATCCTTGATGTTGTCTAGACCGTCATAGTCTAGTAGAGGTGCCCACTTTTCAGTGAGCTGTTGATAATTGATGTTTTGTTGCATTGTTGGATACCTGTGTTGAATTAATAATCTCTAAATCACTGCTTGACGTTAGAGAGTGCTCTTAGATACGCAGCCATTGAACCAGTAGGTGCTTCTACGTGCTCAGCTTCTTCTTTAAGAACTTCTGTCTCTGTTGTCTTGGAAGAACTAGTCTTACCACCGAAGTAAGATTCCTTCAGTGTCTCTAGTTTTTCACGATAGCTTTCTTCACTTTCAAACTCAACACCTTCTGCGAGGGTAGCGAGTTTCTCTTTCTGAGAAACTGCAAGTCCTTCAGCAACATTATTCATGACGGTCTCAGCAGTCGATTGCGACAGCTTACTATTCAGAGCAACATTTCTTTCGATTTGCTCGTTGAGTTTAGTCTCCATTTCATCAAGTTTGTCTACCATGCTCTCAAGTACATCGTATCTATCTTCAGGAAGTGATACATAATGTTCTTCAAAAAGACTCTTCATTCCTTCAAGGAAGGATTCAGTCATTTCTGTCTTGATTCCACGCTCAACGGAGAGAGCGTTTTCCTCAAGCCATTCTTCAGCGACATACTCAAGGTACGAATCGAGTCTCTCGGTAAGTTCAACCTTAATGGTATCAACTTCCTCTACGAGTTTCTTTTCGTAAGCCTCGACGATTTGATTTTCGATATCTGTGATCTTAGCGGTAATAGAAGCTTCAAAGATCAGTTTAGCCTTCTCTTTGAATTCTTCTGAGAGTTCTTCACCACCCAGGAGTGCTTCGACATCTTCTGCAATTGCAGCGTCAATGTCGATGATGCTCTCCTTCTCTTCGGTGGTCTCCTCTTCGGAGATTACCTCTTCTTCAGCAGATGCTTCAGTTTCTTCAGCGTACTTAGGTGCTTTTGGCATGGGTTCAGCAGGTTTAGCGCCCTTGTTGACTACATCCTTAACTTGCTTAATAGTCTGGGTAGGTGTCTTAAGCGCGTTAGAATTATCGTCTGGTTTAGAATTCTCGGGGGTTGGACCACCGAGATCCTCAACGGCACCGTTGTCGGGAACATAGTTAGGCGCTTTTGGCATGGCAGAATCACCAGCCGCAGCACCACTGTTGACAGCGGTTTTGGATTGCTTAGTGCCTACTTCCATTTCTTGTAAATCTCCACGAGACATTTGAACTCTCCGTTTTTAATCGTTGTAGATATCGTAATCTGTATTTATTTATTAAATTCAGAGATTTGATAGGAAGTTCTGGAACAATTCCAGTTTCTTCTCATCTAGTCTCTTCTGTTCAACTAATTTATTTAT
>MDTE01035679.1_pt1 | contig 11049 bp, 10 predicted proteins | sample 811231 | NCBI WGS metagenome assembly MDTE01 (sample SAMN05326651, study PRJNA326480) | marine metagenome | isolation source: seawater | place: Indian Ocean: Red Sea | collected 2010 | reverse complement strand
TTATTAACCGGAGATTATAAAAAGAGGAATGCATGGCTGAACTAAGAAAAGACGTTATTGACCATATAGTCGACTGGGCGGAAGTTCACCGAGATGCAAAGGAATTAGTACGAAAACTGGTGGGTTCGGGTGAGTGGAATGGAATAATCGCCGTAACTAGAGGAGGGTTGGTCCCAGCAGCAATAATTGCCAGAGAAATGGGAATTCGCCACATCGATACACTATGCATAGCTACCTACGACGAGCAATATATAGGCGACGTAAATGTAATAAAGAAGCCAGCTGAGGCCGTCAGGGACAAGGGCAAAGGTTGGCTTATGATCGATGACCTTGTCGACACCGGAATGACTATGAAAACTGCAAGAGAATTTCTCCCAAATTGCCATGTGGCTACGGTATATGCAAAACCTGAAGGACTAAAATTTGTAGATACGTACGTTCATCAAGTCCCTCAAAACCATTGGGTATTTTTTCCGTGGGACACAGAACCAAAGTATGTAGCACCTATTGTTGATCCAGAGAATAATAGTTAAATAAAGACTATTTATTCCACAGCTCCTTTACCAATAATCCAACCTCATCCTCTACATCTTGCGCTATATCCAGACACTGTTCCTCATAAAAACGACGGCCAATTAACTGCACGCCAGTTGGAAGGCCATCCGCGGTTCCAGTAGGTAGTGATACCGAGGGTAACCCCAAAAAATTAGCCATAATAAGCCAACGTTGAAAATTTTCCATTTTTTTGTATTGATCCTTACCTCCAATATCTCCGTTAGGTTCTAATGGGGGTTGCAACGAAACTGGTGCCAATATAATTGGGAATTTTTCCATTATAATGGCCCACTCCTGAATTACTTCTACTCGTCGAGCCAACGCCATAATATAATCCTCTAGAGAAGATTTAGATAAATTGCTTATCTTACTATCTATGATTGAGACTATGTCTTTAGAGCCAGACTCTCTGATAAGATCTAGCTGAAAGACCCGGATATCATTAAATAGAATTGTACCCCATAGATCTACTAGTTCATCTACTGAAGGTAGGTCCATGGTTTCTATTAGGTGCCCTTTACTTGAGAGGATGCCTGCAGCCTTTTCAATAGCGCCAGAAACAGAAGGGTCAACATTATTTCCCAGAAAATTGGGAACAGCGATCCTTAATTGGCCTTTGTTATACCCATCTGTTTTGGTCTTTGGGACAGACCATGGATCTAGCACGGATGGTTGTGACATTACTTCAAAGGCTAGTCTTGCATCTGCCACACTTCTTGTAATCGGACCCTGAGCAGCCATGATCTGGAAACCCATTGGTCTTTTAGCACCGAAAGACGGATTGTAATTTGGAACTCTGCCAAAACCCGGTTTAATGGTTACCACCCCACAACAGTAACTGGGATAACGAAGTGACCCCCCAATATCATTGCCATGAGCCATCGCCCCGATGCCCATAGCTACAGCCGCCGCCGCACCGCCACTGGATCCACCCGGGGTCCGCGTCTCATCCCATGGATTTTTTGTACCCCCCCGCATTGGATTTTCTGTAAACCAACGCAATCCAAACTCCGGCATATTTGTTTTACCAATTATTATAGCACCTGCTTTCTTTAGAGAATTAACAACAGGAGAGTCAGAGGGAGCCAGGTTATTTGTAAACTTCTCAACAGCTAAGGTGGTTGCTTCACCCTTTAAATCAATATTTTCTTTTAAAGTAATAGGCACACCGAAAAGTGGCTCCATATTGTCACCATCTGACAGTTGACTATCTAATCTACGTGATTGTTCCAACGCCTTTTCTGACAGGTCTATTGTTACTGCGTTTATTTTTGGATTAGTTTCGTGAAGACGGCTTACATTAGCCTCAACAACCTCATAACAAGTATATTGTTTTTTTCTAATTGCAGTTGCTGTACCATCAATACCCAAACTCCAGATTTCCTGTGACATATTTTTTCCTATATTACTGTCTATATAATGCTTTAGCCGTCTGAATAACCCGCAAGGATTTGCCTAGCTATTTTGGGATTTTCAAGGGCGGCCTCTCTTTGTTCACAAAAGGAAATAACATCTGCTTCGTTTCCCAATAGAAAATCTAAAACCCCAATCAAAAAGTTTCTATCAGTTAGAGAAGACTTCATTTGACTTGGAGTTACGCCAGACATAGCCAAGAATCGATCCAGAAGAACTTGATCAGCTAATATAAACTCGAGAATAACAAGAGCTAGTGCCTCTGCTTCCTGCTCATTTTTTACACCCACTTTTTCTACTGTCATTGAGCTATTTCATACTTGTTAGTTTTCTTCTTAACCTAAATTCCCGCAATCAAATAACTATAATCTAAAAAACATTTAGGTTTTATTCTAAAAATCTGACACCTCAGATAGCGGCAACGCAATCTACTTCGATCAAATATTCTTCGAAAGCTAAGCCTGCCACGATCACAAGTGTGTGCGCTGGCTTATGATCCCCAAGAATTTCTTTCCGAATCTCCCGCATGGCTTCAAGATTACTCCTATCTGTCAAATATGTGGTGATTTTTACTAAGTTTGTCAGTGTCATGTTGGCTTCTTTCAAAACTGATTCGATGTTTGCGTAAGTTTGGCGAATCTGACCCTCAAAACCCGGCAATATTTCTCCATGAGGAAGACCGCGACCAACTTGACCAGACATAAATAGAAGCGTTGAGCTGGCTTCAACCTGCACACCATGACTATAAGGTATAGAGCGGGTTGAGACGTTTTTTGGATCGAAAAATCGTGTTGGCATATTACCCCCCATTTAGTGTCGTGCTGGTTCTTCGAAAAACATAAAATATTGATATTGTATCGGAAAACAAAAGTGCGAGGAAGATATTTAAAATTAGACCTTTAGAAAAATAATAAAACTCAATTGGGGTCAAGAGGCAAACGACCGGCTATTTGTGGAGAATCTGGTGCGTAGCGATAACAGCGAAAAACAAAATTGCCTTCTGCATATGGAACGTCTTTTCCATTAAAATATGGTGACACATAATCCCAGACTATTTCGCCGGCATTGGTAACCTCAAACAAACGTCCCCATTGCCCCTCACAAATTAGAGTATTTCCGTTAGCCAAACGCTCCATTCCACTTATAAAAGGGCTGTGGAATGTATATGGTGGCGATCCTTTATATTCCCAGACGACTTCTCTAGTCTTAGGATCAATTTCATGTATACGAGACCCAAAAGCCGGTCCATTATAAATACTATGAGCTCCATTCACAAAAACGAGAATATTACCATTGGCTAGCATTGTCGCATCATGTTGATGACCAAGAGCCATTTCAGTCATTGACCAGGAAAATGTCTTTGTCTGTCGGTCAATAATAGCAATCAGATGATTATTGCGGCAACTGATTAGGTAATCACCATTTTCTAAAGGTTGAACGGAATTTATGTGAGCAAACTCCCTCCGGGTATCAATATCACATAGGGGAAATTTTTCTATTTCAATATCCCTCGCAAAAATCCATTCCCAGACAAGATTGCCTTCGATATCAACCTCACGAACCACATCACCATACATACCTTTTTTATGTTCTGTATTTGGGCGCCCGCCCCGCACTCTAGACGCAGATTCCGGAGACATTAATTCCCAAGCGGCATATACAGTATTACCATTTTTTAAGCGGCGAAAATCGTGATTCTGAAAATGGTCTGTGTACTCCCACACTATACTACCATCCCAATCCATCTCAATGAGTTTGCCACCTTTGCCCGGAAGATCCACTGGTCCCTCTTTGGTTTTCTGTGCTGCCAACAAATTGCCATTAGGTAAAAGATACGCGTAATTACCAGGCATTGACGGCAATTTCCACTCGTGGACGACATCACCTTTCATATTGATTAAAAAAGTTGAAAGCTGCCCCAAAGGTGAAAATATAGTATAACCGGAAAAAGCTTTGTTTATATTATGGGATATTAGCCCAAGTTTATTGTGAAGCATTCTAAGCCTTCATTATCAGAACTATAATAAAATATAAATCATACCGAAGGATATGACCACCCTAGGATCATAATTGCCCAAGGATATTTATTAAAATACAGCCAAAATTTGAAAAATATTAAACTCACTATTTGCCGTAAAAACGTAGATAAAACATTAGGGTATCTTCTTGATTGCAATTGGTTCTTTAGTTAATGATCGTTTATGCATAAACTGCTAGACAGTTAACTTGTAGGAGGAAACTCGGAAAGGACTCTCAAAATGGTCAAACGGCTCCTTATCGAATGCGGTTGGATTGTCTCCATCGATCCAACTATAGGTGACCTAAAAGACGCACAAATACTGATTGAAAACGATAAAATAGCTGAAGTCGGTACCAAGATTAATGTTCAACCCGATGAAGTTATAGACGCCTCAGATTTAATTGTGCTGCCAGGTTTAGTAAATGCCCACCTTCATACTTGGCAAACTGGCACCAAATCGATCGGGTCAGAGTGGATAAGCTCGGACTACCACAAGAACATGCATTCAAATTTAGCAACCCGTTTCACAGCAGACGATACATTTCTTGCCAACATCATGGGTGCACTTAACCAAATAGATAATGGCACAACCACTATTTTGGATTGGTGCCATAATCTGCGCGATATCGAAATGGCAGAACGGGCAATAGATGGATTAGAACAGTCAGGAATCCGGGCAATATTCGCGCACGGCACAGCAAAACCTCCATCGGTTGAAGGTGAGGTGCCATACACCCACGTACCCCACCCCAGGGATCGGGTAGAGTATTTGCGTAAGAATCGACTCTCAAACGATAATAAATTGGTTACTCTCGCGATGGCTATTCTAGGACCTGATTTTGGTAGCTTTGATGTAGCAGTGCAAGATCTAGAACTTGCCAAAGACTTGGGTCTTCTCTCCACCGCTCATGTCTGGAACGGTTATAACAAAAATTTACCTAAGAATGAGCAAGTAAAAGACGCCTATATTAAACTCGGGGGAATGGGACTATTGGGACCCAGTCATAATCTCGTTCATGGCTGTTATCTGCCCGAAGATCAAATTCGTTATGTTCTAGATCAGGGCTGTTCCATAACATCAACGGTTATGTGTGAGATGCATGGCCATGGAGCATTTCCACTTATGCGGATAGTTCGAGATATGGGATCAATCCCATCAATAGCTACAGATACAAATACACTAGTTGCTGAGGATATGTTCGGAGAAATACGAGGAGCTCTATTCGCCCTGCGATTTCAAATTAACCAACAGGCACGTTCTCAAGGAAACTACCCGTTAAAAAATATGCCTGTAAACTCGAGGGAGGCACTTGAATGGGCTACTTTAGGAAATGCCAAAGCATTACTTTTAGATGATAAAATTGGCTCTCTCACTCCAGGTAAGAAAGCTGATATAATCATGCTGCGTGCTAATGATACAAATCTCTATCCTGTTCATGAGCCAGTTTTTGCAATAACTGATCTGGCTAATGGGTCAAACGTTGAAAACGTTATAATTGATGGTGAATTCCGAAAGCGTCACGGGAAAAGGCTTTACCCAAAAAAAAGTTATGAAAAATTGCGCAGAGATCTATTAGTTTCGGCAAATAGGTTAATGGAAGAGTCCAACTATCACCCTAGTGCGGCTTAAATTATAGCCCGGTTATCAAGGCTTACCATTCCTACTATTACTAGCTAAAATCATTTTTTATTTAACTTCATCGGTTCCTGGGGTTGTCGACTCTATTCCAGATGCATTATTGAGTATTTTTGCTCCTATAAAAAGTGCTGCGATTAAAACAATAATCCCAGATAAACTCATTGCAAACTGGAGCCCTATATACTCTGCTAAAAAGCCAATTGCTAATGAACCGATAGCGGGTATACCAACGGATATAGCTAAAGCTATACTAATAACTCGAGCTCTATACTCATCTGCAACTACATTTTGGATTAAAGTCATAATCGCTAAGTCAGTGGCAACAACAACCCCTCCTAAAACCGCCGAGATTAGAAGAACTTGAGGCCAATATGTACTGAAGACAAATAGAATTATAGTCACACCTCCCATTGCGGCTCCGTAAGTACATACTTTCGTAAGTCCATGAGTACGACCTCGTCTTGCAAAAAACAGAGCAACTAATAATGCTCCTACCCCTTTCGCCGCAAATAGGTTTCCGAGCCCTTGCTCATCAAGACTGAACAAACTTTCGGCAAAACCAGCCATCAAATTCTGGTATGATCTTAAGCAAAATGCAAAAAATAATGACAATCCCATGAGCATCAATAAATAACGACTTTGGCTCACATATTTAATACCACTTTTAAGGTCCTTTAATACGCCCAATACCAAACTGACTCCCTCCAGATTTTTGGATGGCATTGGTTTCACATTTACCCGGCTAACCCCAACAAGCATAAAACAGTTGGCAAATGCAAATGTAGCATACCCTAAAGCCGCACCAGCTGTAGGATCTGCGGCACTGTTACCAAAGGCTAAAAGGGACCCACCTATTATTGGTCCTGTAAAACTCGATGTATTATACGTGGTAGTATTCATTCCAATTGCGGCTGATATATCAGATCTCTTTACCATTTGAGGTATCAAGGCCTGACGTGATGGGAAGTCAAAAGCAAAGAATATTCCTTGTATAATCGTAAAAACAAGCATTAGTGTGGGCGTGAGGGTGCCAAAATAAATTACACCTGCAATGGTCGCAGCGAGAAGAATTCCGATAACCAGAGCCACTATAGCTGTGCGTCTTTGTCCAAAACGATCGGCAATGGCGCCCGCAATAGGCCCTATAAAAAATAAAGGAGCTAAATAAGCGAAACCTATTGCGCCCAACCAAGCGGGAGATTGGGTGAGATGGAATATCAGCCATTGAGAGGAAATTACGTAAATCCACACCCCATTAGATGAGAACAGATGCCCATACCAATAAACTCGATAATTACGAGAAGACAGTGCTCGCCCAATACCACCAAAGTACTGTTCCAATAATGTCTTGGAAATCATAAAGAAAAGGTCATCCTCTAAAATTAAATTAGTAAATCAGAAATTTTTCACAAATTTTTAAAAATAGTTAGTTTGATAGGCGCTTCTTTATTGTTCTTTGGGCCCAAAACAACAAGATTGCAGAAACCACAACGATATAGCCTAAATCCCACAGTAGGTGCAAACCCCAATCACCATTAAAAATTGAACGAACAATTCTCACCGGATGTAACAAAGGAAAAACTTCTGCCGCATTTAACCAAAACCCAGTTAGTCTCTCACTAATGGGGAAAAAAACATCTGAAAAGAGAAATAAAGGTGTAAGAAAGAGCGTGAAATAAAAACTAAAAAATTCAATGGTTGGCATATGAAGTGAAAAGGTTATGCCTATACTCGCAAAAAGAAGGCCTGTTAAGGGAATAACAAAAATGGCAAGGACCGCCATCATATTCGGCACTAAGCCAAAAAGACTGGCTACAATAAAAAAACCCCCTCCATAAATTGTTGCCCGGGTCACAGCCCATAACACCTCGCCAAAAAGGATATCTTCTGGTGTAACAGGTGTCGTAATAACTGCACTATATGTTTTTTCGTAAGCGAGACGAATATATACGTTATAGGTAACTTCAAAACTTGCCCCATTCATAGCAGCAACACAAACAAGACCTGGAGCTAAAAAAGCTACATAACTTAAACCGCCGATCTCGGAGATATAGGCACCAACACCTATTCCTATGGCTGTTAGATAAAAAACAGGCTCAAAAAAATTTGGTAATAGGTTAAGTTTCCAGGTTCGCCTATACATGCTCGCATTGCGATGCCACACTGATAATACATGGCGCACCGAAACACTCATTGACCCTCTCCCAGGCGTAACCCTGTCACAGATAGAAAGACATCCTCCAAGTTTGCTGGACGAGAATAAACTGGGCGACGAGAACCACCGTCAAATTGATTGATAGCCTCCAAAACTCGTGTCGCGTCTTCCATAAAAACCATTAATCGATCTCCTGAACGAAGAGCCAAGGATTTCTCCTCTATATTTTCAAGTATTTTCATCTCTTCTGTTTCAGAACAATCAAATTCGGCTACTTCAGGCATTAATTCGGATTTGATTAGTTCCCTCGGATGCCCCTGTATCACAGATTCTCCATTCGCCATTATCATTACTTGATCACATAATCTCTCTGCCTCATCCATATAGTGGGTGGTTAATAGAACGGTCTTACCTTCGGCCTTTAACTGCCTAATTTTGGACCACAATACGTGCCTTACCGCTGGGTCTAGCCCTGTTGTTGGTTCATCGAGTATGAGTAATTCCGGGTTATTTAAAATAGCCATAGCAGCTGCCAACCTCCGCTTAAATCCACCTGATAAATTTCGAACCTTTACGTCAGCGTGAGAATTTAGCTCCATAAAATTTATAACCCAGTCGACCCTTTTAGATAGATCCAGTTTCGTAATGAGATGATATCTGCCAAAGGTTTCTAGATTCTGTCTGGGTGTCAACGCATCCGTCATAACATCTTCCTGTAACATCACCCCCAGTCTAGAGCGAGTTTCTCTTGTATACTTGGTCACATCCCTACCAAATACTCTTATGTCTCCTGAATTCGGTGACGTCACCCCGTATACCATTTTTAGAGTGGTACTTTTTCCTGCTCCATTGGGCCCTAACAAACCGAAGCAAATACCAGCTGGTATCTCCATGCTCAAATTACTCACGGCGACCTTTCCAGAATAATCTTTAGATATATTTTGAACATCTACTACTGAATCTAAATTAACTTTATCAATCATTGACTTGAGAGCGCCCAAAAATGCTATTGGTGTGATCAGACATTGTCTAACTTTCTAATTTGCACTTGGCAACCGTATAAAAGTTTAAGCCTTCACTATCCGCGAATAAAATCATCCGTAAATCTCCTTCATCGCATCACTAACCAGAAGAACTATCTCTTTTTTTGTCTTTGCTGTACCATATACGTAACGATCTGGTCGAACCAAGACAGCTACACAACTTTTCTTTCTCATCCAATCATATATTTCCTCTGGGAAGTCAGACAAAATTCGAACATCTAATTTTTTAAAGTCTTGTTCTATCCTTTTAATATTATTTTGAGACAATCTAATTTTACTAAAAAGTGCCCATCGCAACCCTATGGCATCATCCATAAGCAGGCCAGATTCTAGCTGTGCCTGAGGAAAAATGCGCCCCTCCCAATCCTTCTCTCTTTTCCCAATACCGTTTCCTAGTGCTGGTAGTAAGTTAGATATTCGCTGTGGTCCCTTTATTGAATTTTTTACTGGACCGAGTAGCAAATCCGTTCGGGTCCTATTAATTAACTTTCCCATATCAATAGTTAACTCAATGAACTTCCTAACATGGGCTTCCCGCTCAGTTTGATAACTGTTTAATAGTGTGTCCCCAACATTTTTATTAATGATTTCATTCAGTTTCCAACTTAAATTACATGCATCTCTGATCCCAGCACACATTCCCTGGCCCATAAACGGAGGCGTTAGATGGGCAGCGTCGCCTGCAATTAGTAATCTTTTTTTTCGCCATTGGGATGCTATTGAAGCGTGGAACGTATATACCACAGCTCGTTCCAGCTCTGCTTTACTAGGACTGATCCACCTACTAAGTAGTTTCCAAACATTTTTAGGTTCAACTATCTTGTGAGGATCATCGTCTGGATTAAGCCGGAACTCCCACCTTTTCCTTTTTTCTCCGAGATATACTTGTGTGGATGAACGCTCTGGATCACAGTAATGAAACGAGTCCTTAACTTTGTTTGATTCTGGTTTCTTTATTAAGAGATCAACAACTAACCAAGGTTCGTGAAAACCTAGATCAATATAATTGCCTCCTATCTTTGACCGGACAAATGATTTTGCTCCGTCACAACCCACCACATACTGTGACTTAAATATGATGTTTTTCCCCAGTGTGGCATCCTTAACTTCAACTTCTACACTGTTTTCATTTTGCTCCAAATTTACAACTGTTGACTCAAGGTTAACGAAAACATTTGTGTATCCATCTAAACGCTGCCTTAAGAGATTTTCTAGGTCAGGTTGATGAAACCTATAATTTAAAAACCAGCCATTCGAGCCAATTTTCTTTGGTCTATCCCAGGTAACAAGAATTTCGCCATCTGGCTTAACAAAATGAGCGTTCTCACCCACAGCGACAATATTATTTACTTCCTTACTTACACCAATATTTTGAAAAATCCTCATAACTTCGTCGTCAAATGCGACTGCGCGAGGCAATTGATGAGTTACCGATTCCCTCTCAATTACTATTACTCCCACACCATAACTTCCTAAAAAATTGGCAAGTACGGCACCTATTGGACCGAGCCCTACAATAGTTACGTCATAGTTGGATTTATACTCTGTCACTGGCTGCTCACTTCTTTGTTTTTCACAGATGAGGATCTCGTAGCATTAGAGATTTCTTTGATACAACATATTTCCGTTACAATAAGTAGCCGCTATTGATCTTTCATCGGCGAGGATTATTTGCGCAAATAATAGGTCCTCAAGATTCTGAGCCCCCTGCAAACGGTTTTTTATAATTGGTGTAGACTCTAAGTCAATTACTACTAAATCTGCTTCATAACCTGGCACCAACTTTCCAATTTTATCATCCAAGTGAAGAGTTTTGGAACTTCCTAAAGTTGCCATGTAGAAAGCCTGTAAGGGTGATAAACTAAACCCTTTTAACTGAGCAATTTCGTATGCCCCCTTCATAACAGAGAAAGGCGATAGAGATGTTCCGCCAGCGATATCTGATCCAAGAGCAATTGAGACCTTGGCGTCATACATTTTCTTTAATTCAAATAGGCCGCTTCCCATAAAAAGGTTAGAGGTTGGACAGTGAACGATGCCCGTGCCGGTTGACGAAACAAGTTCAATATCTTCATCAGAAAAATAAATCCCGTGACCGTAAAGTGAGCGAGGACCCAGTAGATTAAATTTCTGGTAAATCTCTATATAGGTTTTAGCCTCAGGAAAAAGTTTTTTAACCCACTCAATTTCTGCAACGTTCTCGGAAACATGCGATTGGACATAA
>MDTE01031135.1_pt1 | contig 11049 bp, 9 predicted proteins | sample 811231 | NCBI WGS metagenome assembly MDTE01 (sample SAMN05326651, study PRJNA326480) | marine metagenome | isolation source: seawater | place: Indian Ocean: Red Sea | collected 2010 | reverse complement strand
TTCCCTTTCAATTTCTTTCAAAAACTTGTTTTTCTCTGATTCTGCTTTCTTTGCATTGTTCTCAGCATCTTTCGATTCTTTCTGAGCTTTAACCAAATCTCTTTCAGATTCTATTCTGTCTTTCTTGGCTTTTTCGTATTCTTCCGAAGCCTTTTTTCTAGCCTTCTCATCTTTTTGCAATTTATTCTTTTCATTTTCTACAGAGGCCCAACTATCTTTAGCTTTTTTCTGAGCATCATCTCTCGCCTTAATCTGATCAGCAAGACTCTTCTCAGCCTTCTTACGATCCTCTAGGGAAGATTTAGCCTTTCTCTCAGCTACCTCCCTGGCCTTTTCACTTCTTTTTAGATCAGCTTCAGCCTTTGTTAACGATCTCTGTGCTTCTTTCACCTTTCTTTCGGTATCTTTAGTCGGTTTTATTGCCGATTGCCACTCTCTTTCTGCAGTTTTTACAGCTTTACTAGATTCTGATAACTTCCTTGTCGCTTCTTCTCTAGATTTATTTATTTTTTCTAATTCCTTTTCTGCTAACGATTTAGCTTTTTCTTCCTGCTTCTTTTTAGATTCAAAATCCTTCAATAAATTTGAATTCTCTTCGGTATTCTTTTTCGCAGATTCTGTAGCAGTTGTCGATTTCTCGATATTCTTTTTGAGAGTTTCAGTTTCATTTTTTAATTTATCAAGAATCACTCTTTCTTTCTGACCACTTTTCTTACTAATCTGCAATGAACGCTCTGCTGCAACCTGATCCTTCTTAGATTGATTTGCTTTATTTGTCAAGTCACCTTTCAATTTCTTTAAATCTTCAATATCTTTCTTCATTTTTTCCTGTTCAGATTTTTGTTTTTCCCATCTTGCTTCCGCATCTGCCTTGGACTTGACAGCTCCTTCAGCCTTATCTTTGGCACTTTCAACCGCTTTTTCTAGGGCAAGCTTTTCTCTTTGTAATTTCTCTTTAGCCTTGTTATTCGCAATTTCCTTTGAAGCCGCCTCTCTAGCGGCTCTGGCATCTTGAGCATTCTTAGCCTTTGGAGTCACTTTCGATGGAGACTGATCTTTCTCTTTTTTAGTGGAATTTTTTACTTTATTTCCATATTTTTTTTCCAAGCCCTCTAGCATCTTCTCCCAATTTCCCTCATATTTTTTTAGAAGTGCGGGGATACTAGCAATTTTCTTTTTCAGTTCAGATGAAGTAAAGTTTTCTTTGTATGTATCTTCAACTATTTTCGCGACCTCTTCTCGGCTCAGCCCCTCAGACATTGAGCTACAATAATGGTAGGAATATATCTACAATGCGGATAGATTTTTTTAACTTATCACCATTGGTTTTAGTTTTTTACCCTTTAATTTACGGTTTTTGAGTATATCTAATACAAATCCTGCCTTTTTTATGTGAATTTCTATAAAACTCGAATTTTTTCCGATTATGATATCTCCAATGGCAATATCTGGAATCTTACACTCTCTTAATATCCACTCAAAAAGATTGTATTTCGAAATTTCAGAGCTTGTAATAGCAATTTCGATTCTAACCATGCCAAAACTGTTTGATTCTTCTTCCCAATCATCTCTTTTTCTAATCTTATCTCTTTTCCCATCTTTAATTTCTGGTGGATTTGTATATGGAATTTTCAAATTCCACGTACTTGCGATTCTGTTTAATTTCTCTTTTTCATTTTTCGAGACAAAATTCCATGCCACTCCATGACGCCCCATTCTTCCTGTCCTACCAATGCGATGAACATAATTTTCAAAATCGTCAGGAAGATCATAATTTACGACTGTAGTTACTCCATCTATATCCAATCCTCTTGCAGCAACATCCGTTGCGACTAGGATTTTAGACTCTCCACTTTTATAATTACTAATTATTTTCTCTCTTTTATTTTGAGTAAGATCACCGTGCAGCGAGGATAATTCGAAACCTTCCCGATTTAATCTCTGAGAAATCATTTCGACCATCCTTTTCGTATTTACGAATATTAATATTTGATCATCACTATCCATGTTTGTGATGATTCTACTTAATGCCCACATTTTGTTAATTCTCCCTACTCGAATTGCATACTGATCAATTTCAGGTATCTCTATTTCCAATTCATTACTCATAATAAAAACTGGATTATTGGTAAATTCCTCTGAAATATCTAAAATCTCTTGAGGGAATGTAGCACTAAAAAGTAATGTTTGCTTTCTATTCTCCATCTTGCCCAAAATCCATGTAATGTCCGGTAGAAATCCCATATCCATCATTCTATCAGCTTCATCGAGACAGAATATTGATGCCATTCCCAAGTCAATATGCCCTCTTTTTGACATATCAATTACTCTTCCTGGAGTCCCAACGATGATATCTACTCCCTTTTGTAATTGTTTTGCTTGTTTTTCAATATCCGTACCTCCATATATCGCACATATATCAATGCCCTTCGATCCTTGTAAGTTTTCAATTTCTTCAGAAACTTGAATGGCCAATTCTCTAGTTGGACATAATATCAATGATTGCAATCCGTTGGAAGGGGAGCAAGTTTCTAAAATTGGAATTCCAAATGCTGCTGTTTTTCCAGAACCCGTTCTGGCCTGACCGATAATGTCGAATCCCCTTATTCCAGCCGGAACGGCCTCAGTTTGAATTTCAGTAGGATTTTTCCACCCTAGTCTTGAAATTGCAGATGAAATAAATTCATCCAATTCCCAGTCACTAAATTCGATTATACTCATCGGATTTCCTCAGAAGGATTCCGCTTCGCTAATTTCTCGTTGTAATTCGCCCATCCAATATTTTCTACAGTTTTCCTTTGTTAGAAATTGATCCTTACTCGAAAAACTGTGATTATAGTGACCCTTATCTGCATCGGTGTTTTGATCCTTTCTTCTCTTATGGTACTTCTGTAATACATGATTCTTCATATATTGCCGAAATTTCAGGGCCTTACTCCTATTAACTCCTTTCGGAGTAACTCCCTCCCATAATCTTTCGAATTGAGCCAACTTTTCATCAAATTCTTCACTCATTCATCGTCCTCGTAGATTGCCCGACTTGCCATTCATTTATGATTATCACCCTTCTTTATATCTTCATCAATCTTAACTTTATCTATGTCTTTTTCCATCTCCGGTAAAAGAATTAATGTTTTATCTAGTGGTGCCAATTTTCTATTTTTCTCATCTTCACTACCCTCAATATCTACATCTCTAGCTAGGGCAGTCAACCTATTCCTTAGACCTTGATTTGTTTCCATTTTCAGTAATTCTGATGCGGCGTCCCTCAATTCTTGTCCCGATAAAATTATCGAAAGTTGAGAAATGCAAGCCTTCCTCAACTCTAACTTACTGTCACTAGCACCCTGCATAATCATCCTCACTACTCTCGGACTTTGAATATCTAATCTCTTCATTGCTCTGATTGCAGAATCTATTATCGCCCCATCTTTTTCACCCATGCAATATTCAACTAGAATTGCTGCAATTTTTGGCTCAACACCGGCTAAAGACGTCAAAGTTTTTGCAGCATTCCTCCTAACTTGTACATGTTCATCTTGGAGCGACCAACTAATCAAATCCCAGGCCTCTGCCCCTCCAGTATTTACTATAGTCCTCAAAATCTTTGAGCCTCTAATCCTCAAATCATCATCTTCCTCTCTAATCAACTCATCAATATGCAGACAACCTACTTCTGGCCAATCTCGTGCAGCATTCTGTAATGCCTCAAATGCATTTTTTCTATGATTAAGTGTATTATTTCTTAATTCTCTTCTTATAATCATTTCACAACCGGAAGGAAAAATCGGAGCAATTTTTTTGAGGCATTCCATAGCTTCTTCTCTAACGCCTTCATGCTCGTCTAAAATTCTATCAGAAAGGCATTGAAAAAGCATATCTTGCTTCCTCAATGAAAATGCAGGCAGTACTTTAATTCCTGCAATTCTCGCGTCAGGAAAATCATCATCTAAAGCGTCAATCAATGCATCATGGGCATCATTCAGTTGTGATGGCGGAACCTTATATAACGCCTTTATTGCATCAATTCTTCCTAGATTCCAGTTTCCATTATCTCTTTTTATCACGATTTTTTCTTTTTCCCCAGTTGCCAATGAAAGAATTTCTGTTTCTGGAATCTCTTGCCACGGCCCTTGAGTTGGAGCGAGGGCACTGAAGTCACTTTTATTTCTCTTCGTTTTCTTTTTACGACCTATGGATGCCCCAGTTTTTGGGTTCCTCGCAATGTATTCTCGAGACACATCAATCGACCCGCGATATCGCACTACTTATTCAACAAAGCGCAATCTAGTCACTTGCTTCCATTAGTTCTGAACTCTGCAGCTAGTAAACCTGGTAGTACCAATAGTGCCAAAATTAATGAAAAGGCAACTGAAATTGAGCTCACTAATCCAAAATCCCTGATTACTGGAACCGGAGAAAGAACCAGAACTAAAAACCCCGAGATAGTAGTACCAGCAGACAAAAGCAAAGAGGAGCCAGTTGTCATGTACATTTCTTCCATTGCACTCCATATGCCCATTCCTTTGGCCTTATTACTCTCAAATCTTCTCCAAACATGTATTGAATAATCTATTCCCAGACCTATGGTAAGTGCAATAATCATAATTGTTAGAACATTCCAATTTATTCCCAAAATGGCCATTGATCCAACAACCCATGATCCAGCTAATCCAACTGGAACAATTACTAGTAGCGATTGACCCAATCTACGTGTTAGAGACAACAAAACAACTAGAGAAACAGCCAAACTTATCGCAGTAGAGCTAAATATTGACGAAATTAGTCCAGAAAGTACGTTTGATAAGATAATTAAATCTCCTACAACATACGCTCTACCACCAATATCAGAAGAAATTATCTCTGCTTCTGCCATTAACTCCTCTGCGATATAATCAACCATTACGCTTGTTTCCGCCTCGACATCTATTCTTATTCTGAGAAATTGTATTTCATTTCCAGCATCATTCATCCCAACATGCCTTCCAACTCTTTCCGACCAAGTGAGGCCTCTCAATGAATCTCCAACTGAAAAATTATTTTGAAGATAAATTACTGCCCCTCTTAAGTCTCCGTCCTCAAAATCAGAAGTTGTAGCAATATCTTCCCCAAATACTTCAATATTATATTCCTTACCAAAATTTTCATCTTCATCGATAGCATCTGCTAAAATCCTATACAGGCTATCGTAAGATGCCCACTCACTACCAGAACCAGGAGATTCTGTAACCACCACTCCAGGAATTCTAGTTAAAGAATCTTCAACATCCCTAAGAGTATTCAAAATTACTCTCTCATTTTCAAATGACTCAGAACTCTCCTGAGGCTCAATGATGATAAATACCGTCTTCAATGCATCGATCTCATATGATTCATAAATATCAGTTCGCACCGACATTACTTCCATTTCTTCTTCAGACAAAAAATCTGCTAATTCGAAACTTGTATCAAGGCCTTGTTGTGCGACAATTACCGATCCACCTGTAATGATTGCTACAATTAGTAAAACAATAGGTGCATTATTCCTTTGAAAATTAACTGCGATTCTAGCCAACTTTTCAACTTCAAACCCGCTTCCTGAACTCATCCCACTAATCTTCTCAATTACTACGTGAATTGATCCTACGGTAACTGAACTAGCTACAAATGCAGAACTAACTCCTAATGCTAACGTGTAACCAAATGTCTTCAATGGTGGCAATGGAGAAAAAGTATTGGCCAAGAACGCAAACACTGTTGTGATTACTGCCAGAGATAGGGCTATTCTCAAATCTACAAGAGATTTAGCCCAGGAAAATGCTGCATTATTACCTTCTCTTTTTGCCTTTTCATAGCCCCTTTGAAGATGTATTGAATAATCAATTCCTAAACCCAATACCACAGGAGCTACTGCTATTTCGAGAATTGAGAATTTCATACCTAGTAAGGTAATTATTCCATAAGTCCATACTAGAGATGCCAATAGTGCCGAAAGAGGAGCAACTACCATAGCAATCGATCTGAACGATAATGATAGTACAATTATCACTACAATAATGGCCAATAAGATTAGCCAAGACATATTATCAAGAGTAGATTCATTAATATCATTACTAATTAAATCATCAGATAAAACTCCGTATTCCAAAGATGAATCAACGAGATTTCCATCATTCAACATAGATCTGATAGTTTTTGAGTGTCCTAATCTTTCCTCGCTGGAAACATCTCCAGAAATCTCTATAATCCACAGAGTACTACCTGATTTTGGTGTAGGATTTCCAGAAGATTCTAATTGTTCAGAATTCAACCAATCACACGTATTTTCAAAATTAAAGTCTTCATTTAACATTACAGATGAAGCAAATGATGCTGAGGCAATGGATCTTTCATCACTTCCTAAGGCATCTTCACATTTATTGCCATCAGAGACTACTTCTAGTAATTGCTTCCAATCTCCAAAATCTTTCAAGTCACCGGAGTAATTTCTCTCATCTAATGCCCTTTCAAGAATCTCTGCTACATTCAACTGTGAAATTATAAAATCTCCATTATTATCAGAGTATTCTTGAATTCTCTTATAATCATCTGATAATTGATGAATTGCTTTCATTTCCAACACATTAGGAATGAATTCACTGCTTTCTAATCCCGATGGCTTTACATTTACATAAATCAAATGCGAAGATAAACCAATCGAATTCGACATTCTCGATTCTGCTTCATCAGCTTCAGTCTCTGGAGCAAAAGAAGATAATTCTGTATTGAATGAAGGCAATGGGGTCAATATTACTGCTAAGAATGAAGTGAGAATGATACTAATAATTAGCATAGGAATAGAATATTTTTCAAAAATTGAAGCAATTTTTTCTGTCAATTCCTCGTTATCCACGCATGCTCGCCAATTCTTCTTGTTGTATAATTTGGGGTCATTATTGGTTCAATACATATCCCTTTTCGATGCAAGGGCTGAAAAGGAACGCTCGATTCGCCCAGTCGTCATATGCCAGTTAAAGTACTAAAAAATGAAGGTCGCGAGTTGAGACTTAGAATCATTGGAGAGACGCATACAACTCTGCAAATGTTCCGTCATAGACTAAATGAAAATAAAGATGTAGAATATGCTAATTATTTCTTAAATCATCCAGATTTAGATGATCCAGAGCTATTCATTAGAGCATCTAAAGGTAAGAAGGCAGATAAAATCCTAAAGTCATTATGCTCCGATTTGACGAAAGAATTCGCGAGCATAAAGTTTTGATTAGGTGAGCTCTTGACTGAGCCAAACTATGAAGAAAAACTAGGCCTTTCTGAGTGGGCGGTAGAGACAGAAGGAATCGGAGGAATTTTGAAGACTCGATATGAAGATTTTCGAGTCGAAGAAGAATCAAAAATTCCTGCCCTAGACTCAAGAGGTAGATTTACGGTAGCAAAAGTCACACTTACTAACTGGGAGACGACTAGATTCTTGAGAAAATTATCGAGTGCATGTAAAATTAATCGTAATAGGATATATAGCTCAGGTTTGAAAGATAAAAGAGCAGTAACTACACAGATAATAGTTATTGATGCACCAATGAAAGTTGTTGAGAGAATAGTAATTCCAGATTCGGAAATTGAAATAATTGGCAGGACGCATCACAAAGTTTCAATGGGCGATCACCACGGTAATCGTTTCACAATTACAGTAAGAGGATGCTGCGATAAAGATGGAAATCCTATTGATGCAAAAGAAGCCATAAAAAGGGTCTTGAAGATTAAAGATGAACTTACTGAACGCATGGGAAACGAATCCTTTCCAAACTGGATTGGCCCACAAAGATTCGGTTCAATCAGGCCAGTTACACCCGAAGTTGGACGTGCTTTAATCAATGGAGATGTTGAATTGGCAGTCAACACTTACATCGGCATGCCATCCAAATGGGAAGATGAAACCACATCAATTTTTAGAAAAAAATGGATCGATACAAAAAATCCATCAGAATGTTTGGAATTAGCTCCAGATAGACTTGGCTATGAAAAAGCTATGTTGAAACATCTCGCGAATAACGAAAATGACTACCTTGGAGCATTCAAGACAATGCCCAATTCCCTCCAATTACTAATGGTTCATTCAATACAGTCATTAGTTTTCAACCACTCATTAAGATTAAGATTGAACAAGAATATTTCTATTACTGAGCCAACAATTGGAGACATTGTAGCACCTGTCCAACAAAGTGGCAAAATTGATGTTGGAAAAATGGCTTTAGTCAGTGAAACCAATCTAGAAAGATGTAAGAGAAACTGTCAGTTAGGAAGATTGATTGTTACGGGCCCTCTTCCTGGATCTAAGGCAAAATATGCTATCGGAGTGCCCGGTGAATGTGAAATAGAAGCTATGAAAGTAACAAATCTAGAGAAATGTAACTGGATCGTCTCCGAAATTCCTAGGTTGACAACATCTGGAACAAGAAGGCAATTATCAGTCCCATTTAGGGATTTTAATGTAGCTCAAGCCCCAGAATATAGTAGCGAAATGTCAGAAAGATGGGATAAAGGCCCTCAAGATGGAGATAGATGGAACCCTGAAGGGGCTAGTTTGAGATTTAGATTCACACTTCCACCAGGAACATATGCAACAATATTTCTGAGAGAATTTATGCATTCGCCATTAAATCATTATTGATTATAATCTGCCCATCTCTAGTGCTTCGATCTGACCTATTGAAGAATCAGACTGTTTTACCTTTTCCTCAAAGCCATCTACTATTCCTTCCCCCTCACCTAATACTACTTGCACTTCTATAAACATCATTCCGAAAGCCAGAGGTTTAATCTCAACCTTCTGTACCTCTTCGAATTGAGAAATGCCATCAGCAATTTCTTGATAGTCAGGAACTCCATCATCTGGCTGATTAATAGTGACCTTATACTTTACAACAACTTCTCCCATAATTTATCCCTCAAGGGCCTTCAAATCTACAAGTGGGGCAAATATAGCTTACTGCCTGTACCCGACATCTTTGACTCCTACCAATAGGATTTCCACATACAGGACAAGGAAAAGAAGTACTCTGCGTCTCAACTAACGGAATTCCTGAAGATGAACAAACACTAGCTCTGTTTGACATATATGGCGCACTCCTACCTTCGAATCGAAACACGACTCCTTTTTAGCGTTGATTATCATTATGTCATGTGAATTTGTTAAATTTTGGGAATATATTGAAAAGAAATTTGTGATAAGATAATAAAATGCCAGCCGATGAATCGGATGAATTAACTGATGAAATAGATTTGAATAGTTTTGTTACCAATGAAGGCGGAATTTGGAGTCTTAGGAACTTAGAAAAAGTACGTGGATGGAATAATATTGAATATGCTCCCGGGCTTTCAGGAAAGAATACCCCATCTACAGGCCTATCAATGAATAGGGCATACATACCACCAGGTGGAGTAGCAAAGGCCCATATTCACGTAGATTTCGATGTAATGATTTTTTTATTAAAGGGTGCAGTTAGACATGAATTTGGACAAGGATGTCGAAATTCTGTGATTCATAATGAGGGAGATATGTTCTACATTGAACCAGGACTTCCTCATGAGGTTTTTAATTGCTCAGACTCAGAGTGGGTTCATGCTGTAGTGGCCCGGTCAGATGCTTCAGAATGGCAAAATATCATACCATATGACAGAAATTCTGAGTAATTAACCATTTTTACCTTTTTTATATTTCCTAAATCCTACTACAGTTTCATCTTCTGCATTCATACCATTTTCAGTAATTATTCCAATATTTTCCAAATGAATTTTAACTTCTTCAATTGCACTATTACCAGAACCTTTTCGAGGATTCAATAGTCTATTTTGACAAATTAGATAGGTTTCTGAAGATGCGGTTCTACTGGCAGTAGGGGTATATCGATTGACATTCTTAAATCTCCTTTTCGCCGATTCCACGAGACCTTCTACACCACGCCCTTGGAAAATTTTCGTTATGAAATTCCCACCAACTTTCAATTGATTAAAGGCAGTATCTAATGACATTGTAGATAATTCTAATGAAATTGCTTGATCAGTATCATATCTCCCCGTCAATCTCGGAGATATATCGCTAATAACAACATCAAATTCATTATTTTCCATGATTTCAGAAATTCTTTCTATAGTACTACTTTCGGTAATATCTCCCATAATTATTTCAGCTCCGTCAATTGAAGATGTCATCAACAAATCTACTCCAATTACTTTTCCAGTATCTTCTACTAGTTCAACTGAAACTTGAGTCCATCCACCAGGGTGACATCCAATATCTAAGATATTATTTCCCTTTTTTATAATTCTAAATTTTTCTTGTATTTGGAGTAGTTTGTAAGCAGATCGGGCCCTATAACCCTTAGATTTAGCCTGCCGTCTCCAAGGGTCTCTTTTATTTTCCTGATACCAGCGCTTACTCACGATTGCTGGGAACTATCTTTAGTTATGAAACTGGGTCGTGATTTTTTACAAATGATTGTTATTTTTTATGTAACTAAATAATCCTAATTTAATCCAATCTCTTTGATCAGAGAACTAGCAGTATATCTCACTGCCTCTTCAGAATTAGTGGTGGGTAAGAATCCAGTTGCCAATAATTTATCTACGTTCAGGTAAGTCTTAGGGACATCTCCTGCCCAACCCCTTTTTCCTCCTGAATATTCTATACTAACTCCACTAAGTTTGCTTTCTTCTACTACAATTTCAGAAATTCTAGAAACCGAGCAAGTATCTCCGGTACCTAGATTGAAAATACTGATAGTATCATTAATGTTTTTTATAATATGCAACATGGATTGTACACAATCTTCAGCAGACATATAGGATTTTTCTTGCATTCCATCTCCCAAAACTTCCAATCTGGTTGGATCTGCTTTTAGCTTATGAATAAAATCGAATATTACTCCATGAGTACCTCGTGGACCGACAATATTGGCAAATCTGTGGATGTAAGCCCTAATACCGAAAGTCCCAACCCAAGAAGAAATCAGTGCTTCACTGCCCAACTTAGATGCCCCATATAGTGAAATTGGCACAATTGGGCCATAATTT
>MDTE01023333.1_pt1 | contig 11049 bp, 10 predicted proteins | sample 811231 | NCBI WGS metagenome assembly MDTE01 (sample SAMN05326651, study PRJNA326480) | marine metagenome | isolation source: seawater | place: Indian Ocean: Red Sea | collected 2010 | reverse complement strand
TAAAGATTGGGAACCTTACTGGAAAGATAAAAATACTAAGCTTATTCATTTCATCGGAAAAGACAATATAGTTTTCCATTCAATAATATTTCCAATTATTTTAGAAGCCCATGGAGGATATATACTTCCAGAAAATGTTCCAGCCAATGAATTTTTGAATTTGGAAGGAAATAAAATTTCAACCTCTAAAAATTGGGCTATTTGGTTACACGAATATTTAGAAGATTTTCCTAATATGCAAGACAGTCTTCGTTATACGCTCGCGGTGAATGCACCTGAATCTAAAGACAATGATTTTACATGGAAAGATTTTCAATTAAGAAACAACAGCGAATTGGTTGCAATATTTGGAAATTTTGTAAATAGGACTTTGGTATTAACACACAAATATTACAATGGTATTGTGCCTAATCAAATTGATGAGAAAAGCGATTATTATGGCTTATTAAAAGAGGTTTATAAATATCCAGAATCAATTTCAAAATCTTTAGATAATTTTAAATTTAGAGATTCAGTTAACACCCTTATAGATTTGGCTAGACTTGGAAATAAGTTCCTTGCTGATACTGAACCATGGAAGCTTATTAAAATTGAAGATCAAAAAAGAAAAGTTGAAGAGATAATATTTATTTCAATTCAAATTTGTGGAATGTTAGCCATATTAAGTGAACCATTTGTGCCATTCGCATCGGAAAAACTTAAATCCATTTTAAATTTGAAAGGTAAAAAATGGACAGAATTAAATATTTCTTCAAATATTATTAATTCTAAAGAATTAATAAACAAACCAGAGTTAATTTTTAGAAAAATTGAAGATGAGGAAATTGAAAGGGAACTTAATAAATTAAACAATACTTAGGGACCAGCCTCTTCAGCAAGTGCATTAAGTTTTTCAACAAAAGCATTATAAGATTCTATTATTATAATTACATCTTCCTCATAGCTTTTCAAATTAATAGCATTTAACTCATATGAATTTACTTTATACACAAAGGTTTTCACTACGCGTAGTCTTCCAATAACTTCGGGTTTATTGAATGGATAAGGTATATTGTTTTGATTAATATCCTGTAAATCAAGTTTAATTGAATTTAAGATTGACCTGTGATCATTTGATTGAGGTGTTAATCGACTTAACTTTGTATTTACAGCTATAAATTGGTTCCAAACATTAAATCTTTTTAAATAGACTGAATCAATACTTGAAAAATTGACTTCATTTATATCAATAAGTTCTGATAAAGGTCTATTTGGTTGGAAAACAGAATTTTCTGATCGAATTGATTGATTATTACATCCCAAAAGTATCAGGGATAGTAACAAAAAAATATTCTTGAAAATTTTCATTTAAATAAATGTATAACATTTATTAAAATGTTAGGTTGTTTATCCCTGGTAAACTCTTACGTAATCAACTTCCATGGTATCAAAGTTAAGGCTCAACACAATTATTGTTATAATAAAATCTAAACTTAATTATTAAAATTTCATTAAAAAAAGAAATTAACAATAAATATGGCATAAGTTTTGAAAAGTTTATAAAAATTTTGATATGAAAAATTCAAAAAATAAACGTAGAGATTTTTTAATGAATGTTTGTCCAACCGTTGCAATGGCTTTCTTAGGTATTACAGTTTTAGAATCATGTTCATCTGGCGATGATGATGTTAATATTGGAGGTGGTTCTGGATCTGGAAATGGTGGAGGTGGAAATGCCGGGACTAACAATGGTTACTCGAAAGATGGAAATGTAGTTACAATTAACTTAAGTCATTCTAATTTTTCTTCTTTACAATCCAATAATTGGATGAATTTTACAGCTCAAAATATGCTTTTGCTTAAAATTGACTCAAGCACTTACAGAGCCTTTACAAATGCTTGTCCACATCAAGGTCAGAGAAATAGCTGGTCATACAATTCATCAAACAATAGATTTCAATGTAGCTCACACGGTAATTCTTACCCATCAGATTGTAGTACTGCAGGAACAGCTGGTGGAGTATTAAAATGCTATACTACATCACTAAGTGGATCAACTCTTAAAGTTACAGTATAGGTTAATTGAAAAAACCTATTAATATTTTTTGGTTCAAAAGAGACCTACGTCTTCTAGATAATGAGCCACTTAACAATGCTGTAAGCCAAAAAGAAAAACTACTACTTATTTATTGCTTCGAACCATGTTTGAAAAAAAACAAACACTACTCAACTAAACACTGGAATTTTATAAAAGAATCTATAAATGATTTAAACATTTACTTAAAAAGCATTGGCACTCACATTCACACATATAATGAAGAGTTCATTAATGTTTTAAAAGAGATTCAAAGTAAATTTTTGGTAAGGAAAATTTTTTCGCATAGTGAAACAGGATTAAATGTAACATTTGAAAGGGACATCTTGTTGAAAAAATATTGTCAAGCGAATTCTATACAATGGGAAGAAGAAATAAATAATGGTGTATTTAGAGGATTAAAAAACAGAAAGAACTGGATAAAAAAATGGAGAGATCATATGACATCACCTGTTGTTTTGTTTAAAGGTGAAAAAAATGATTTCGTTAACATAAAAAAAAATCAAAAATTTAAAATTAAAAATTCTAATATTTTACAAATGGGAGGGCCAAGCTCTGGAATCAAATATCTTGACAGTTTTTTAAATACTAGGCACATAAAGTATCAAAATAATATAAGTAAGCCTGAAGATTCTAGAACTAGTTGTTCTAGATTATCCCCGTATATCTCATGGGGAAATATCTCAACTAGATATGCATGGCAAAGAGCAAAAGAACAAATACGAAATGGTAAATCTAAGTTTCAATTAAATAGTTTTACATCAAGATTGAGATGGCAAGCACACTTCATACAAAAATTTGAAATGGAATGTCAAATGGAGTTTAGAAGTGTGAATAAAGGCTATCAAAACATAGTAAAGCCAATAAATAAAAAATTTATATCTGCTTGGGAAAAAGGTAAAACTGGGTACCCATTGGTGGACGCATCGATGAGGTGTGTTATAGCAACGGGATACTTGAATTTCAGAATGAGAGCCCTATTAGTGTCATTTTTAACACATCACTTATGGCAACCATGGCAAAGTGGAGTTGTTCATTTAGCAAAAAATTTTTTAGATTTTGAACCGGGTATTCATTATTCACAATTTCAAATGCAAGCTGGCGAAACAGGTATAAATATGATTAGAATATATAATCCAACTAAAAATGCAAAAGAACATGACAAAGAAGGAATATTTATTAAAAAATGGATCCCGGAACTAAAAAAAATTCCAACTCCTATATTATTTGAACCATGGAAAATGAGTCTTATCGATCAGGAAACTTATGAGTGTAAAATTGGAAAAAATTTCCCCAAACCAATTGTTGATATTTCAAAAACTTATAAATATGCTGCTTCAAAATTGTGGAGCATTAAGAGTGATCCAAAGGTAAAAGAAGAGTCAAGTCGTATTCTTCAAAAACATACCAACGCCAATAGAAAAGCTTTTGATGATTAGTATGAAGATTTTATTCTTTCGGTTAATTGGTTGACTTTTCTCAGTAATACTGGCATAGCTGGAATTGAAATTCCATGTCCATAACCATCAAATTCAAGATGTTCAACCTCTTTATGTCCAGAAAGCTTTAACATTCTCATCAAATAAGCATTTTCTTCATATCTACCTAAAAGTTCTAATTCTCTATTTCCTGTTAAAAGTAAAATTGGAGGAGCGTCAGACCTAACATGATATAAAGGAGCAAAATCATCTATAACTGGTTTAAGTGCATCTATTCCCATTTCATCTCTTACTGTAAAATGAGTTATTGCATGACCTGTAACAGGAATTAATCCAGCAATATCATTTGCATCAATATTATGTTTTGCTAAATATTTTTTATCTAAACCAATTAAACTAGTTAGGTATCCACCAGCCGAGTTTCCAGAAACAAAAATTAAATTTTTATCACCTCCATATTTTTCAATATTATTAAATACCCAGGCAACAGATGCAGCTGCATCTTCAATATATACAGGAGCTTTAACTTTAGGGCTTAATCTGTAATTTGGAGCAACTACTGCAATATTTTTTTCTTTTAAAAATTGAGGAATATTTTTATTACCAGCTCTTAAACCACCTCCATGAAAAAAAATAACTGTTGGAAATTTTTCAACATTCTTTGGATAATATATGTCTAATTTTGATCTTTCAACTAGATAGGAATCATTTAAATCAGATTGATACTGTATGTCTTGAATAAAGTCATAATCTTGAGAAGAAGTATTTAAAGCAAACAATAAACAGAGCAAAAAAGTATATTTTTTCATAATTTTAGATAAATGGTTAAGTTATTTAAAGATAATATAAAGTATATATTACAGTCAATTGTAGTTTTACTAAGTGTCTTACTGTCATTTTATATTGATTCGATCAGAGTGAAAAATCAAGATGCTAAATACAAAAATGAATTAGTAAAAGATCTTCAGTCAATAATTGATAATGAAAGAACTCAAATTAAAAATATTATAGATTTACAGATTAGATGTAGAAATGCAGCGGATGAACTCATTTATGACATAACCCAAAAATCTTTTAAACTTTCTAATAAAGAAATAGCAGAAAAACTACTTTTATTGACTGAACGAGGTTCTGTATCCTTTTTTTCTCAAAGCAGTTTATATGAAGAATTAAAATATACTGGATCTACACGACTTATTAAATCCGATAATTTTAGATATGCTCTTTCAAATACCTATAATAATTTAAATCAAAGAAATTTAGCTGTCAGCAGAATTATTGATGACTACTTTTTTAGAGCGTTGGCTAGAATTAATAAAAAAATTATAATTTTTTCAAAAGAAGAAAAAAGTTCTGAAGGTTATGTTTATTCGGATCTTGTTCCTACATATTTTAAAGTTGACAAAAACTACTACAAATCCAATGAATTTTTAGGGGATATAAATCAACTTAGAAGTTTAGTTGAAAGGTATTTAGATATGTTAGATAAGCTAGATGAATCATATAAGCTTTTAAAAATTTATTCTGATGAAGAATTAAATTAAAGTAGCCCTACTAGGAATCGAACCTAGATCTAAAGTTTAGGAAACTTTTGTTCTATCCGTTGAACTATAGGGCTTTATAGGCTCTATTAATTTTTTGCCTTAAAACTGCTTTATTTATGTTCGATGTAAAAGCATGGTCAATGGCATTTAAATTACATTGCTTTATTTGTTTTATTGACCAACCAAATAAATCACTAAGCTTGTGATATTCTTCATTTAAATTAACATCTGAAATTGTTCTGCCATCACTATTTATACTTAATGATACGTTTCTTTTAAATAATTTATTAATTGGATGTTCTTTTAAGGATTCAAAAGTTTTTGTTTTAATATTACTTGTTGGGCACACTTCCAGATGATAGTCGTTTTCTACGAGATAATCAATTAATTTATCGTCTTCAATAGATCTTACACCATGACCTATTCTTTTAGTTTTTAATTTATTTATTGTTTCCCAAACACTTTCAGCACCCTTTGCTTCTCCTGCATGTGCAGTACAATTTAGTTTGTGTTTATGTGCATATTCAAAAGCAGAAATATGATGATCGAGCGGATATGCTGCTTCATCTGCAGCAAGGTCAAAACCAACCACTCCATGATCGTAAAATTCATTTACAAGCTTAACAGTTTCCATGCTTTGTGATTCCGAATAATGACGAAGAGTACATAATATCAAGCCTGTAATAACTCCAGTTTCTTTTGAAAGTGTATTCATTTTATTACATAGAATATCTACAACTTCACTTGAGCTTAGACTTTCTTCAATATGTAAAAGTGGAGCAAATCTTATTTCACAATAAATTACATTGTCTTCAATTAATTGATCAAAGAAATCTTCCATTACCAACTCTAGACTTTCTTTAGTTTGCATTAGAGAAATTGCATTATCTGCACATTTTATATAATGTTTTAAAGAGGAACAACTTTTTCCGGCTTTAAAATTTTGATTATAATCTTGAATCGTTGTTTCAGGTCTCAATTTCTTCACAACGTTATAACTAAGACTACAATCAAGGTGAATATGAAGTTCGATTTTGGGAAGCGATATATAACTCATTTGACAAATTCGATATTCCTTTTAAAGCCCTCAAATTTAGGCCTATTAATTGGACTGTTATCAAAAATTACATCAAAAACTTCGTCAGTGATTTCAATCCAATCTTTTTTCGAATAATTAATAACTTGATCTAAAGGCTCAAACAAAGGTTCATTATGTTCGCTTGAAAATTTATTCCAGGGACAAACATCTTGACATATATCACAACCAAAAATCCAATCTCTAAATTGGCCATTAAACTTATCTGAAATTTTATCTCTTAGCTCAATAGTTAAATAAGAAATACATTTAGAAGCATCAAGCTTATAAGGTTCATAAAATGCACCAGTCGGGCAAGCATCTAAACAAGCGGTACATTCTCCACAATGGTCAGTAACCTCACTATCAGGCTTTAAATCTATATCTATAATAATCTCTGCAATAAAAAAGAATGATCCAGTCCTTTTACTAATCAAATTTGTATTTTTTCCAATCCAACCTAAGCCACTTTTTTTAGCCCAAGCTCTTTCAAGTATCGGAGCAGAATCAACAAATACTCTTGCATTAATATCTCCTATCTTATCTTTCAAAATAGAAACAAAATTTTTTAATTTATCTTTTATTACATAGTGATAGTCAACACCATATGCATATTTTGAAATTTTGAATGAATTAGGATTTTGTTTTTTTTTTGGATAATAATTGTATAAAACTGATATCACACTTTTCGATTCCTCTACTAATTTGGTTGTATCAAGTCTTTTATCAAAATTTCTTTCCATATAAGACATAGTTCCATGATAGTTGTTTTTAAGCCATTTTTCAAATCTATCAGCTTCATCGTTAAGAAAACCAGATTTTGAAATTCCGCATGACATAAAACCTAAATTCTTAGCAATAGATTTAACAAGTAATGTATTTGAATTAATATTTGACAAAATCTAACTAAAAAGGTTATTTTGATCATTTAAAGGACTTAATCCTAAATGTTTATAGGCTTTTTCAGTAACCTGTCTACCTCTAGGTGTTCTAACAATAAATCCTTGTTGAATTAAGAAAGGTTCATAAACTTCCTCAATCGTTTCGGCAGTTTCAGAAACTGCAGTTGAAAGTGTAGTAATCCCTACTGGGCCACCTTTAAAGTTTTTAATTAAAGTTGAAATTATTTTATTATCCATTTCATCTAATCCATGTGTATCAACATTCAATGCTTCTAAAGAATACTTAGTGATTTCTAAATCAATTTTACCATCTCCTTTAATCTGTGCAAAATCTCTAACTCTCCTTAGTAGGGAATTACATATTCTTGGGGTTCCTCTACTTCTACCCGAAATTTCAGCTGCTGCATCATCATTAATTTTAATATTAAGAATTTCAGCACTTCTTTTTACAATATTTGATAAAGTAGACTTGTCGTAGTATTCTAATCTGTTATTGATTCCAAATCTAGCCCTCATTGGAGCAGTTAATAATCCTGACCTAGTAGTAGCTCCAATCAAAGTAAATTGATTTAGATTAATTTGAACCGATCTAGCATTTGGCCCAGATTCAATCATAATATCAATTTTAAAATCTTCCATAGCTGAATACAAATACTCCTCAACAATTGGAGAAAGCCTATGAATTTCATCAATAAATAAAACATCTCTGGATTCAAGACTCGTCAGTAGCCCCGCTAAATCTCCTGGTTTATCAATCACAGGTCCAGATGAAACTTTTATTGAAACACCCAGTTCATTAGCTAAAATATTAGCCAATGTTGTTTTTCCTAAACCTGGTGGGCCATGTAGAAGTGTATGATCCAAGGCGTCCGATCTGAGATTTGAAGCTTCTACAAAAACTTTGAGATTTTCAATTACTTTATTTTGTCCACGAAAATCTGAAAAAATTAGGGGTCTTAGAGCTTTGTCTATTTCAAGATCCTCGTTAGAAAAATTTTCATTTGAAGGATCTAGATTTTCGTTCATACTCAAATATAAATAAAAGTTAAATTAGGGTTACATATGATAAAAAGAGAAACTAGTGTTCAGTAATCTTTTCTCCTTTTGCAATTGGAGTAGACTGTGGAACAAAATCTTCTTTCTTGCCTGGCTTACTATAATCATATGCCCATCTATATACTTCAGGTATTTTTCCAGGCCAGTTACCATGAATATGTTCAACTGGGGCAGTCCATTCTAAAGTATTTGATTTCCATGGATTTTTTTCAGACTTTTTACCAAAATACATACTATGTATAAAATTATATAAGAATATGAGCTGAGCTAAACCTGTGACCAGTGCAAATACAGTAATTAGAACATTTATATCGGCTAAATCATCAAAATATGGGAATGCAGTATTTGTATAATATCTTCTTGGTAATCCAGCCATCCCTATAAAATGCATTGGAAAAAATATTCCATAAGCACCAATAGCTGTAATCCAAAAATGAACATAGCCTAGTGTCTTATTCATCATTCTACCGTATAATCTAGGGAACCAATGATAAACACCAGCAAATAAACCATATAATGCAGAAATACCCATAACTAAATGGAAGTGGGCAACAACAAAATAGGTGTCATGAACATTAATATCTAACGCACTATCTCCTAGAATTATACCTGTTAAACCACCTGTAATAAATGTTGATACAAGACCAATAGAAAATAACATTGCTGGATTTAACTGTAAATTACCTTTCCATAATGTTGCTATGTAATTAAATGCTTTTACAGCAGAAGGAATCGCAATAAGTAGTGTTGTAAATGTAAATACAGATCCTAAAAATGGATTCATGCCTGTTACGAACATATGGTGACCCCACACAATAGTAGATAAAAATGCAATTGCCAAAATAGATGCAACCATAGCTCTATATCCAAAAATAGGTTTACGTGCATTTGTTGCTATGATTTCAGATGTTATACCCAGAGCCGGTAATAAAACAATATATACCTCAGGGTGTCCAAGGAACCAGAATAGATGCTCAAATAATACAGGAGATCCACCTTGATAGTGTAAAACTTCTCCTTGAACAAAAATATCTGAAAGGAAAAATGATGTACCAAAACTTCTATCCATTATTAATAACAAGGCAGCTGATAAAAGTACTGGGAATGAAATTACGCCAATAATAGCAGTAACAAAAAATGCCCATATTGTTAATGGGAGTCTAAACATGGTCATACCCTTTGTTCTAAGGTTAAGTACAGTTACAATATAATTTAGAGAACCTAATAAAGAAGATGCAATAAAAAATGCCATAGAAACTAACCAAAGAGTCATTCCAGCACCAGATCCAGGTTGCGTTTGTGGGAGAGCACTTAACGGAGGATAAATTGTCCAACCAGCTGCTGCAGGTCCGGCTTCAACAAAGAGAGAAGCAACCATGATTGCACTAGATATAAAAAATAACCAATATGCGAGCATATTCAAAAATCCTGAAGCCATATCTCTGGCACCAATCTGTAAAGGAATTAATAGGTTACTAAATGTTCCACTCAATCCAGCAGTCAAAACAAAAAATACCATTATGGTTCCATGAATAGTTACTAATGCTAAATATATATTAGGATCCATAACACCATCTGGAGCCCATCTGTCTCCTAAAAATAAATTAAAAACCGAAAAAGATTCTTCAGGCCAAGCTAATTGAATTCTAAATAGTAGTGACATTAAAACTCCTATAATACCCATAACAATTACACCTGTTACAAAGTATTGTTTAGCTATCATTTTATGATCTTGACTAAAAATCCATTTTGTTATAAAAGTTTCCTTATGATGATGGTGGTCATCATGATTACCGATATTTTTATTTACAGCTACTGACATATTATTAATTATTGTATAACTTCAGAAAAGGTATTCTGTTCTTTTAACCACTTATTAAAATCTTTTTCAGATTCTACTACAATCTTCATTTGCATATTATAATGCGATGATCCACATATTTTAGCGCAAAGAAGTAAATAGTCAAATTGATAAGGGTCTAATGCTTCTTCGCCTTTTGCAATCAAGTCTTGACTATTATCGTATCTAATTTTATTAATCCTGTTTACTTTTGAAACAACCTCAGGATTTAATCTCATTTCAGCAGTTGTTACTGTTGGAGTAAATGAGAACTCTGTAATCATTCCAGGTACAGCATTCATTTGAGCTCTAAAGTGAGGCATGTAGGCAGAATGAAGTACATCTTGGGATCTAATTTTAAATATAACTTTTCTATTGACTGGTAGATGAAACTCTTGAGTAACCACAACATCATCTAAACCATTTGGATCAGATGAATCAATACCAACTGAATTTCTTCCATCAAAATCATTTAAAAATCTTACATTAGCATCTCCTAAAACATTATCATCTCCAGCATATCTTGCTTTCCAGTTCCACTGTGCAGCATATAACTCAACAACAAGAGCATCTTCATCTTCCTCAAAATTCATTATGTCAGACCATGTTGTCATACCATAAAGTATTAAAACAAATAACACAATTGCTGGGATAACCGTCCAGATTAGCTCTAACTTATTATTGTGAGTGATAAAAGAAGCTTTTCTTCCATTAATTCCTCTATACTTGTATGCAAAGTAGTGTAATAGCGCTTGTGTAACTGTTTGTACAAAAAATATAACTAAGAATGAAATTAGCATTAACCTATCATAAGTATAACCGTGCTCGGAGGCAGAATCTGGTAATAAAACTTTAGTATATGAAACAAAAGAATAAATCGTTACTAAATAGATAAATACTAGAAAGGCAAACATTAATTTTCCATGTAGGTCATTATCTTTCTCAGATGCAACTTGAGAATCATCTTTTTTTACACCTAAATTTGAAATTTCAAAAATTTTAGTAATCTGCCAAACAGAAATCGCTAAGAGAGTTACTGCTAAAATTGAAAGTAATATTGTCATCTTCTATATCATCAAATTAATAAACAAACTTTTCACTCTCCTTATTGAAAGGATC
>MDTE01050222.1_pt1 | contig 11050 bp, 11 predicted proteins | sample 811231 | NCBI WGS metagenome assembly MDTE01 (sample SAMN05326651, study PRJNA326480) | marine metagenome | isolation source: seawater | place: Indian Ocean: Red Sea | collected 2010 | reverse complement strand
AAAGTTATAGCTCTAGAAAGTGCAAATAAAAAATATGAGACTAAAATTTTTGGACCAAATAGAGTAAAAGTTCAAGGTGTTTTGGTATCATTATATAGAAACTTTCAATAAAATAGTCTAATAATAATCTATGAGTTTTGTAGCAACAAGATTTGCTCCGTCACCTACTGGACCATTGCATATTGGAGGAGTAAGAACAGCTTTATTTAATTGGTTATATTCAAAAAATAACAAGGGAAAATTTTATTTAAGAATTGAAGATACTGATAAAGAAAGATCAAAGGATGAATACAAAAAACAAATTATTCAATCACTCCAATGGATTGGTATAAAACATGATGACAAAGAATACATTCAATCAGAAAAAATTAAAAAACATCAAGAAGTAGTTGAAGCACTTTTAAAAAAAGGCTTTGCATATAAATGCTATTGCTCCGAAGAAGAAATAAAAGAACAAAAGGAAAAAGCAAAAAAGAAAGGTATACCTTTTGTTTATAATAGAAAATGGAGAGATCCTAAAAATCTAGAAATTCCTAAAAATGTAGATCCTGTTATAAGGTTTAAAAGTAAAATAAGTGGAAACGCGATAATTGAAGATTTGGTTCAAGGTAAGGTTAATATATCAAATTCTATAATTGAAGATTTTATTATTTTAAGAAAAAATGGCACTCCAACATATCAATTATCTGCAGTTGTTGATGATCATTTAATGAATATCACTCATGTCATTAGAGGAGATGATCATAAAATTAATACATTTAAACAAAAACAAATTTATGAGGCAATGGGTTGGAAATTACCTGAATTTGCACACATTCCATTAATACATAGTGAGAGTGGCTCAAAACTTTCTAAGAGAGATAAAGCATCAACGATTGACGATTATATAAAAATAGGAATATTGTCTGAAGCTTTAAGAAATTATTTATTACGTCTTGGTTGGGCTCATAAAGATAAGGAAATTTTTAGCTTGGATGAAAGTATTAAATTATTTAATTTAAAAGGTGTAGGAAAATCACCTTCTAAACTAGACATGACTAGAATATTATCTTTAAATGAACATTACATAAAACACATAAATGAAACTGAATTATTTAAACTCTTAAAAGATTACTGTAAAAAATTTAAAAAAGAGATTGATCAATCTAAAGAAAAAACAATGCTAAAATCTATGAATTTTTTAAAAAACAAGGCTAAAACACTGGAAGATATATATAAAAATGCCCAATATATAATTAGTAATACCATTAAAATTTTACCTGAAGATTTAAAGCTTTTAGACTCGACTTCTAAAAAAATTTTAGCGGATTTCTTAGTTGATTATGAAAAAATTGCCAAAATAAACAAAGAATCTATTGAAAAAATTGTTAATAAATTAATAGATAAATATAAAACAAACTTTAAAGGTGTTGGCCAGCCCTTAAGAATAGTTCTTACAGGATCTAAATTTGGGCCTGGTCTATATGATATTATTCTATCAATTGATAAAAATGAGGCTATCAAGAGGCTAAAAGTTATTAATTAAAACTTCACTTGCGATTATTGCTGACTTTTCTGTTTTAAAATTCTTAATTATTTCATGAGACCTGGTTACTTGTTTTTCTGAAGCTTGCTTGTCAGCAAGAAGTTTATTAACGACGTTATATATTTCATTTGGATTGCACTTAGATTGTAGTAATTCGGGAATCACTTCCTCATTTGCGGTAATATTGATAATATTTGCAAATCTTACTTTAACTAACAATTTAACAATGAAAAAATTTATCATTCCCATTTTGTAAATAATTACTGAAGGTATTTTTGAATTACAAATTTCTAAAGAAATTGTTCCTGACTTGGCTACCGCAAAGATAGATGATTTAAGTAAATGAGATTTAATTTTTTCATCACCTACCGCTCCACAATTTTTGAATCCTTCCTTAAGCAATAATTTCTGGATATGATTGACAAATTCAGATGTAGAATGAAAAATAAAAAATAAATCTTTATATTTTTCATTCATCTTTTTAACAAATTCAAACAAAATCGGAGTTAAAACGTTGATTTCGGACAATCTGCTTCCAGGATATATAGAAAAAATTTTTTTATTATCTTTTATGATTTGGCTTATATCAACTTTACTTTTGTCCTTCTCTTCTAGCAGAGGATGTCCAGTAAATGTAGACTGGATTCTTTCTTTGTCAAAATATTTTTTCTCAAATGGAAATAGTAATAAAACATGGTCTATAAATGATTTAAGTTGTTTTACTCTATGCTCTCTCCAAACCCAAACTTGTGGAGCTACAAAATGAACTGTTTTTATGTTTGGGTCTCTTTTTTTTACTTCTTTTGCGACACGCAGTGTGAAGTCAGGACTATCTACTGAAAATAAAATATTAGGTTTAAATTTTATAATTTCATTTACTGTTTCATTTATTTTGCTCTTAATTTTAAAAACATTAAATAAAACCTTTGTAAAACCGAGATACGTTACTTCTTTTAAATCATAAAGAGATTTAATGCCTAAAGATTTTAAATGTTCCCCACCAACAGATAAATATTCAATGTCTGATCTTATACTTTTTAGGTGTTGAATAACTTTTGAGGCTAGTTTATCTCCAGATGGCTCGCCAGTTAATACAAATATTTTTTTCATTTAGCTGTAATAAACATTTTGTTTTTGTTTGCGAAACTAATGCATTTTTTTCTTTCTAGAAAAACATTTCTCTGTCCTTTTAATACAATTCCTTTAAGTCCAGCAGATTTACATTGAGTTAAAGTTTTTAAACCTACAGTTGGCAAATCAATCCTTAAATCTTGCATTTTTTTTGGGAATTTAACCAAAACACCTTTATTTCTAAATTTTTTACTTTTACATCTCTCAAGCATTTTTTGAGTACCACCTTTCCCCTCAATAGCAATTATTTTTTTATTTCTTACTACTACTCCTTGGCTAAAAGTGTATTTACCTAAACTATTTAATTTAATTGTAGCTTTTTTAATATCCTCTTTATCTTCTTTGTTAGGTTTTGTTTTTGAGTAGTTTCCTTTTTTTAAAGTTAACTCAGGATTAAAAGTTAATGAACTAACAGTTCTAATTCCTTCTTGGCTCAATATTTTTATAATTTCTTTTAATATAGCAGCATCTCCTAACTTAGAACTTTTAATGATTCTTGGAAGGTAATAAATACCCTTAAGATCCAAACGAAGTTTAGAAAATTTTGGTTTTTTAACTTTTCCAGCAAATAATATTTTTTTACAATTATTTGATTTAAATATATTAATAATTTTACCAACCTGACCTATTGATGCTGAATATGAATTTTTATCTTTTTTAAATTTTTTATTATTTGTTAAATCTATAATTAGATACTTTAATTTTATTTTTTTTATATTTTTTAAAACTTCTATAGGAAAATCTGTTTCCCCAAATATTAAACCAATCATTATTCAGAATGAGGTGTACAAATAGGTCTTTTTTTATCTTTTGATATAAAATTCACGACCTCTGCAACTAAATCATTTCCTTTATATTCTCCGTTAATTTTATTTAGATTTTCATGTAGGTTTTTTGATGAAAATATTTTTTTAAAGGCATCATTTAGTTCCATAATTTTTTTATTATCATATTTTTTTCTTTTTAAACCAATTAAATTAATTCCTCTAAGATAATTTCTATTTCCAAAAGATAAACCAAAAGGAATTACATCCTTAAGCACACCAGTCATTCCACCTATCATTGCCAATCTTCCAATTCTTGTAAATTGTTGAACTGCAGAATTCCCACCTATAACAACTGAATCTTCTATTGTTACATGTCCACCTAATGGCACGTTATTTGCAATGACTACGTTGTTTCCAATAAAACAATCATGTGCCACATGTGATGAAATCATTAACAAACAATTATTTCCTACAACAGTTTTTCCTCCTCCCCCACTCGTTCCTGGGTTTATTGTTACATATTCTCTAATCGTATTGTTTTTTCCAATTACTAAACTATTTTTTTCTCCTTCATATTTAAGATCTTGGGGTTGAGTTCCTATACTTGCAAATGGGAAAATTTTTGTTTCATTCCCTATTTTGGTATCTCCTTCTATATGCACATTTGAAACTAATTCTACTCCATCGCTAATTTGTACTTTTGGACCTACATAACAAAAAGGTCCTATCTTAACGTTTTTGCCAATTTTTGCTTTTTTATCTATAACGCTCGAATTATGAATCATTTATTTCTATCAACAATAGTAGCCGACCACTGAGCATCAGCCATGACTTTTTCGTTTACTTTTGCAATACCTTTGTATTTCCATACACGTCCATGAGATCTGACAGCTTCTATATGAAGATTAAGTTCACAATCCGGTATAACTGGATTTCTAAATCGTGCTTTTTCAACATTCATTAAATAAACTAATTTATTTTCATATTCCTTTGGATCTACTCCATGAGCTGTTAAAGCGGCGGCGGCTTGACCAAAAGCCTCTACTATTAATACACCTGGCATTACAGGTTGACCTGGGAAATGTCCTTGAACAAAAAATGATGTTTTTTTTACATTAACTATAGCTGTTGCTGATTTTAATGGAATTATATTTATTAACTTATCAACTAAGAGCATAGGCTCTCTATGAGGTAATAAATTTTCTATTTCTTTTTTATTTAATGAATTATTACTCAATTTTATTTCTAAGCTTTGCAAATTCTCTCATGGACTTTGCGGGATAACCCATAACTTTTGAATTGTCCGCGAGGTCTGAGGTAACTCCACTAGCTCCTCCAATTTTAACTCTATTTCCTATTTTCAAATGACCAGCAACTCCAGCTTGGCCTCCAATCATGACATCATCTCCTATTATTGTACTACCAGCAATTCCTACTTGACCAGCCAACATGCAGTTTCGGCCAATTTTAACATTGTGAGCTATATGAATTTGATTATCCAAAAAAGTATTTTTTCCAATAAATGTGTCTGTTACAGAACCTCTATCAATTGTACAATTGCTTCCAATTTCAACATTATCTTCCAAAACAACTTTACCTATTTGAGGAGTTCTAAGATTTTTTTGTTTAATTGGAATAAAACCAAAACCCTTGATGCCAATTTTAGAACCATCTTTTATATGAACGCTAGATGCAATTAAAGAATTTTTTATTGTAATAAATGATCCAATCACACATTCGGTGCCAATTATGACGTTGCTTTCAATGACAGTATTACTACCTATAAAAGTTTTTTTTCCAATTTTAACATTTTTGCCTATCAAAACATTTTTTCCAAAAGTTACTTCGGGATATAATTTTTTAATTTCATTTGAGTCTTTTAAACTTATATCAGGATAATCAACATCTGCTTTGGGATAAAACATTCTTGATACTTGAGTTACTGCGAATAAAATATTTTTTACATTTAATTTAATACAAGATTCAGGAAGAAATTGAGAAAAACTAGGAGACGTAATACAAACAGGTGCTTTAGTTTTAAGTGATATATTTTTATATTTGCTAGAATGTAAAAAAGTCATATCATTTATTCCTGCGGAATCTAATGACTCCACTCCATAAATTTTCATATTATTTACTTTGGAAAAGTCTTCGTCACAACTTATTACTTTAACAATATCTTTTAAGGGGAAAGGACCCTTCTTTTCAAAAAAAAGATTAGCTGGCATCTATCTACTGTAAGTTAAGTGATGGAAGTTCTTTATTTAACTTTTCTACAATTAATTTTGTTATATCAATTTTTGGATTTCCGCCAAGAATATATTTTTTATCAATTACAAGAGAAATATCGTTTTCTTTTGTATAAGCTTCTACAATAGGAATTATTTTTTTAAGCAATGTCTCTCTTGCGTTTGATCTTAAAACTGTAATTTTATCGATAGACTCTCTTCTTTTTTTTTGATAATCCAAATTACTTTTTCTTAGGGCACTCATTTTTTCTCCATAATCTTCTTTACTTAATACATTTTTTTTTGCTAAAAGATCACCTTCGTCTTTTTTTAAAGATTTTTCCATTTTTAAAAATTTCTTTTTATTTTCTTCAAATGTTTTTTGCAAAAAATCTTGTGCTCCTTTTCCGGCTTTACTGTTATTTAAAACATAGGTTAAATCTAAAACTACAATTTTTTGCTCTGCAAAAGTATGTGTACTAATTAATAAAAAAAAAGTAACTACAAAAAATTTTACTATATATTTCATTAAAATGATGTTCCTAATTGGAAGTTAAAAGTCTCAGTTTGGTCAGATTCAGCCTTGCTTATACTTTGTGCTAAAACAAAACTCATCGGCCCTACCGGTGTAAAAACATTGGCAGTAACTCCAACAGATGACCTTAATTTATTAGTTTCATTTATTGTGCTGCTATAATCAACAGCCCAAACATTTGCTGTATCTAAAAATAGGCTAAAATCTGTTTTATAAGATTCTGGTAAAATATTAGGTAGTTGAGCTTCTGCACTTACCCCAGTAATATAATTTCCTCCTATATAATCGTCTCCATCTTTTGGTCCTGTTTTATATACGTTAAATCCTCTTAATCTTTTTCTAGGTATGTATAATCTTTTGGTTAATCTAACGTCATCATCTATTCCATTTATTGTTTTTGCGTGGAATTTAAAAGCACCAATAACGTCTTCTGATAAACTTCTATATGTATTGAAATTTAAGCCATTCGTAATTGCAGATCTATCTTGAACTATAGGTAGCTGTTGATGAAAGGATAAATGATAACCTTCTGTAGGTCTCCAAACAAAATCTCTTTTATCAAGCGTAAGTTCATAATAAAAATCCACATTGAAATAGTTGCCTTCCATATCTTTTATTCCTGTAGATGCACTTTCATCTGCTTCAATATCTTCTAATCCAAGACTTACGCTAGGCATAAAGAAAATATCCTCATATTGTTCAAAACCAGTACCTACTGAAAAACCTGTTTTTGAACTTTTAAAACCTGAAGAAGAGGATCTATCTGTAGATGATACATCAAAAGAGCTTCTTATTGCGTTACCAGAAAATTTATAATTTGGATCTTCAACAGATAAGTTACCTGATATCTTGTCAGATGATACATTGAATGCGGATTCGACTTGCATTCCTTTTCCTAACCAATTGTTTTCCTTAACTGAAAACATAAATGAAGTACCATCAGTACCTACTCCTGCGCCAGCCATAATTTCTCCAGTTGATGTTTCTTCAACACTAATTTCTAAAACTTTTAAATCATCAGTACTTCCAGGTAATACTTTTTGATTAACTGAAGAGAAAATTTTTCTAGCCTTAAGACGATTAATTGATTTATTTACAAGTAAAGCGCTGTATGGATCGCCTTCATCTACAATCATCTCTCCCCTTATTACAGAATCATTTGTAATTGAGTTGCCAACAATATTAATTCTTTCTATTACAACTTTTTCACCTTCAAAAATATTAATAGCTACATCAACTGTATCATTATCTAAAGTTTCTGAAACATTATGATTAATAAACTGCAATTCTTTTTGTTCGCTCAATTTATCAATTTTTTCTAACACATCATTTATTTTTTTTTGAGAATAATATTTTCCAGCTAATTTATTAAATATAGGTTGTAATTGTAAAAACGCATTTTTATCTAAAGATTCAGCTACATTTGCAGAAATTTTTCTAAATTTGTATCTATTACCTGCATCAATACTGTATGATAAAACAAAGCCTTCGCCTTCGGAATATTCAACGTTACTAGATGAAACTACAACTTCGTAATATCCTTTATTTCTGTAATAATTTTTTAGGAGTCTTTTGTCTAGTTCTATTCTTTCGTAATTTAAATATACATTTCTAGAAACAAATTTCCAAAATTTATTTTCTTCTGAAGTTATAATATCTCTTAACTTTTTATCTCTTTCTTTTTTATCGCCTAAAAAATATATTTTGGAAATTTTAGCTTTTTCACCCTTATCTATTTCATAAACTAAGTTTACTCTATTATTGTCTAGTTCTTGTATTTGAGAATCAATTTTAACAAAATAATAACCTAAACTTCTATAAAAAATTTTAATTATATTTACATCTTGCTTAACACTATTTTCGACGAACGAACCTTTCTCTCTAAGAGTCATTATTTCAATAAGTTTCTCTTTATATTTTTCTGCTTCTTCTCCATCTAAGACTATTGAATTTATAATGGGATTTTCTTTTACAGTTATGGTTAATAAATTATTTTCTAATTTTACTGAAATGTTAGAAAAGAAATTTGAATCATAAAGTTTTTTAATTAATATATTTATATCAGATCTTTCGTAATTATTTCCTACTACAATATCTCCAAAAACTACTATGGTTTCTAAGGAAATTCTTTGATTGCCTTTTACTTCAACTTTATTAACTATTTCTGAAAAAGCATTAACACTAAAAAAGACAAAAAACAGAATAATTGTAAACAATGATTTTTTAATATTTGCCATAAAATTCATCTTACACACATATCAATAGTTTTCAATCTAGCCCACTTATCTGCGGCTTTTATCTCCTTTAGTGACGATGGGTTTCTTTTAGCATATTTTTTAAAATCTTTATCTTCAAAAATCTTATTTATTGACTTAACAATGTCCAAAAACCCGATTTTTTTAGATAAAAATAAGTTAACCAAGACCTCATTTGAAGCGTTGACTATGGTTGGTGTTAACGATTTTGGCTCCAAACATTTTGGAATTAACTTTACAGCAGGAAACTTTTTTACATTAACATTTTGAAAACTCATTTTATTTAAAATTTTTGCGTCAATTTTTTTTATATTTTGAACATTATTTTTTATGCCAAATAGAGTATTTGATATGGGTATCTTCATGTCAGCGTTGTGTAGAATCATTTTTATTAATCCATTTTTAAATCTAATTATAGAATGCACATATGACTGAGGATGTATCATTAATCTATATTTGTACTTACTAAAATTAAAAATCTTACAAGCTTCAATCACTTCAAAAACTTTATTCATTAAATTTGCTGAATCAACTGATATTTTTTTTCCCATATTCCAATTCGGATGTTTTACAGCCTGAGAAGGATTGGCTTTTATCATTTTATGTTTTGGCATATTTAAAAAAGGACCTCCAGATGCGGTTATTATTATTTCCTCTACTTCATCATCACTAATATTTTTTGTTAACTCCATTATTGAAAAATGTTCTGAATCTACTGGCAGCAATTTTGTTTTATACTTTTTAATATTTTTAAATAAAATTTCCCAACCGCAAATAATTGTTTCCTTGTTAGCTACAGCAACTATTTTACTAACTTGTACAGCATCTACCGTGGGTTGTAGTCCGGCAATACCAACAATAGCTGACATTGTGTAGTCAACTTTTCCCCTAATTATTTTCTTTATAGAAATATCACCTGTATAAACTTTTGTATTTTTTAAAGATTTTTTTACTTTTGAATAAAAATTTTTATTTTTTATTAAAACATTTTTAGCTTTAAATTCTTTTGCTTGCTTTATAAGTTTTTTATAATTATTTTTTGCTGTAAGTAAAATTATATTAAAATTTTTTTTATTTTTTTTAATTACTTCAAGTGTTGATATACCAATTGAACCCGTGGATCCTAAAATTACAATCTTTTTTTTCATTAAAATACTAAAGGTTGAATAAATATTGTAGCTGGAATTGCAAAAACTATCCCGTCAATTCTATCAAGCATTCCTCCATGCCCAGGTAAAACTTTTCCTGTATCTTTTACTCTAGCCAATCTTTTAAAATATGAAATAATTAAATCTCCTAACTGGCATGCTAAAGATATAAGTAAGCAAAATAAAATTATTTTACCTGAAAAGTTTTCTTCAAATCCTATAATCATTAATATACCTAGAGGAAATAAAGAGAATAAAAAAGAACCAAGACTTCCTGAAATTGTTTTTTTTGGACTAATTTTTGTTAATTTTTTACCACCAATGCTTTTTCCAATTATATATCCACCGATATCTGAAAATATACAAATTCCTAAAACAAACAGTATACCAGTTTCTCCATTTTCTACTCTGTATTCATAAGCAGTATAAATAAATAAAATTAAAAAAAGAAAACTTAAAATTATTGGTAAGATTTTTATATTTTTTTTTTTCCAAATTTTTTTAACTAAGTTTATAAATTCAAACCAACAAATAAATGAAACTATTGACAAAAGCAGCAACCAAGAAAAATTGCTAATAAAAAGACAATTTAAAACAATTGCCATTAATATAATAGAAGTAATTATTCTTTTATTGAGTTCTTTTGACATTAAATCCTTCCAAAATTTCTTTTTATTTTTAAAAACTTTTCTACTATTCTATTAAAGTCAATCTCATTAAAATCTGGCCACAGTTTATCTATAAAAAATATTTCTGTATATGCTAATTGCCATAATAAAAAATTGCTAAGTCTTTTTGTACCACCTGTTCTAATTAATATTTCAGGATCTGGTATATTTTTTGTATAAAGTTCTTTTTCGAAATTTATAATATTTGTTTTCTTTTTCTTAAAAATTAGATTCTTTATAGCGTTGATTATTTCTTCCTTGGAGCCATAATTTAAAGCAAGATTCAATGTTATTTTTTTGTTTTTTATCGTTTTTTTTTCAATTAATTTTATTATATTTTTAATATCCTGAGGCAATCCTTGCTTTTTACCAATTATATTCACTCTAATACCCTGATTGATTATTTTGTTTATTTTTTTTTTAAGAGATTTTCTTATTAGATCAAAGAGAAAATTAATCTCGCTATCTGGCCTTTTCCAATTCTCAGTTGAAAAAGTATAAAGTGTTAAGTAAGGGATTTTTTTTAAAAGTGAACATTTAATTACTGTTTCAACAGATTTAATACCTTTTAAATGGCCATAATTTCTAGATTTTTTTTTCTTTAAACCCCATCGCCCATTTCCATCCATTATAATAGCGACATGATTTAATTGATTCATACTGTCATTATTTCTTTTTCTTTTTCACTAAGTTTTCGTTCCAGCTCAGATATTTGTTTATCTGTTAAGTTTTGAATTTGTTTTTCTAAATTTTTTAAATCATCTTCTCCTATTTTTTTATCTTTTAAATCTTT
>MDTE01084256.1_pt1 | contig 11051 bp, 22 predicted proteins | sample 811231 | NCBI WGS metagenome assembly MDTE01 (sample SAMN05326651, study PRJNA326480) | marine metagenome | isolation source: seawater | place: Indian Ocean: Red Sea | collected 2010 | reverse complement strand
TTCTACAGCCCGCCTGCGAACGACAGCGACCACGCGAGCGCCATCGTGCAGATGAACCGCTCAGGCTTGAACGTGAGCCCTAGTACGTACTGCAATACCAGCCGTTCAAATTCCGCGTTGAAGGCCACGATGGTGACGTCAGGCGTGCAGACCAGCTGCAGCAGGTCGTCAGATAGGCGGGGGCCTTCCTCCACCCGGACGGGGTCATCGTTCATCGCCCAGGCGACTAGCGTCACCTCGGTGGATGGGTCGCTCAGATAGTTGTGCGTCCCGTCCTTGATGTCCCGCTTCGAAAAGGTCTCGAAGTCCAGGTGGAGGAAGTAGTCCACCAGTTTAGTCCAGAACGCTGAAGGGGTTGCCGGCAGGCTGCGGCGCCGCCGCGTTAGGCACCTGTGCTACAGGCGCGGTGGCCGCCACCGAGAAGCCGCCAACGACCTGCCGGTGTGGTGGCACCTGTGGCCCCGGTTGGTCAACTGGCGGGACCAGAGGAGCCGGCTGGCCGGCAGCCGCACGGGCGAACGCGTCAGCGCTGTCCACACGGTTGTCCAGTCGTTCGATGTTCTGGTTGTCCACCAGTTGCACCCCGGCGAGACCGCAGCCGATACCGTTGTTGCCCGTGGTGTAGCCGAAGAACTCCACGTGCGCGTTCACGATGCACCCGCCGAATATCTGCGATTGGTCGGTCAGGTTCTCGTACATCGAGGGGCCGGTTTCGATAAGCACCCGGGGGCGGTCCTTCTCGGGTGAGCCGGTTGCGATGCGGTAGCGGTTCGCGAACTGCGGGGTCTTGCCTCCGCTGGCCGGGTCTTTGAAGGGGGTCTTGTACTGCAGCCCGTGCACCCCGAACGCTGGCACCGTGGGCGGTCGCTGGTTGGGGTCCGGGAACTTCGACGCTACCGCAGCCTCATACATCGCGCTCAGGGCGTTGACGTCGTCCTGGTCCAGGTCGGCAGGCAGGTAGAAGTCTGCGCTGTAGCGAGGGTCGCCCGTCTGCTGCCCGGGCTTGCCAGAGCGGCGGGCCTGGAACAGGTGTGGGAAGGAGATGACGCAGCCCCGGATGATAGCGGAGCGCTCGGTCAACATGTGTACGTGTTTCATAGGTCTCTCGGTTACTGTAAGAATGAAGGGGTAGCGGGGGCTTCTGCTGCTGCCTCATCGGCGGCTTTAAAGGCGTCCTCGCTGCTGTGTACCACCATCTCTGCACGGTGGTCGGTTGCTGCCGCAATGGTCGGCTTGCCGTCAGACCACTGGACCATCTTCTCGATGTTCTCCCAGGTCTTGGGGGTCACTTGCGGCTTGATGACCTTCTCGGCTTGCGCGGGGCTGATGACGCTGGCGGTCAGGTAGCTGTCCTTCTTCAGCTTGCCTGCGGCCTTGCCGTTGTCACCAATACGGTTCCAGTTGCCGAACTTCTTCAGCATGGTCTCATCGTCGGCGTTCCAGCTGCGGTCCCGCCGGCCACGTACCAGCTTGAACCCCGGCACCTTCTCGCCCTTCTTCATGAGCCCCAGGGCGTGGTCGGTGACCGCGCGCAGCCACGACCGGATGAGCGGCTCAGCCTCCAGCACCCGGGCCATCTGCTCAGGCGTGAGGGCGTCTACAGGCCGCGCCAGGGCGTCCACTAGCCCCGGGTCTAACTCCGGGCCTGGGGCAGTGCGGAGGTCGAACGTGTCGGACTCAGGAGCCTGCTGGGTAAGCACCTGGATGTTCGACTGTGCGAGGTCAGGGCAGACCGCCCGCGCAGGACAGAACTTGCACTGGCTCTCGCCCGGGTTCCGCTTCGCGTCAGGCTTGGCTGCCTCACGTGCTGCGTCCCCGAACTTGACTGCCCAGTCGGCCAGGGTGTCGTCGATGCTGAACTCCCAAGTGCGGACAATCTCCACCCCCGGGTCCACCAGTCGGCGCGACCGTGGCTGCACAATGGTGAGGCGAGCCCGTTGCACGTGGTGCGTGGCTGGGTCGAGGCGTTTCAGCAGGCCCAGCAGGTACAGCAGCATCTGCATGTTGTCCTGCTCGTCTACGTGCCACGTGCCGTTCTTGTAGTCCACAATCTCGGCGTACCCGTTGCCCACCATCGCGATGTCAGCGGTGCCCCAGCAGTTGTCGAAGGGCGTCACCGTTTCAACCACCGCCATCTCCTCGGGGTCAAACACCTTCCCCCGAAAGTTGAGCCCGGCCTCCATCCGTTCCTCGATAAACACCAAGGCGCCGGCGCCGTATTCCTGCATCCGCCGGATGCAGTAGCGGTAGGCGTGTTCGATGTTGCTCACATCCTCCTGCGTGAACGTGTGCACGTAGGCTGGGTGTCCCTCGTGTTTGACCTCCACAGACTGGCCCAGAAGTGACGAGGGCTGTACGCCGTCGTCCAGGCAGGTCTGAAGGCCCTCATGGCAAGCGGTCCCCCAGTCGGAGTCCACGCTGGGCCTGTCCTGCTGGCCCTCGGGCAGAGCCTCGATGAGAGGCACCGACCCAGGACAAGCGACCCAGCGACTGGCACTAGAGGGTGCCAAGGTCGCGTGTTTAGCCATCGGCCACCATCCCCTCGACAGTAGCAGCGACCTGCGACATCTGCTCAGGCGTGAGTTCCGAAACCTTCTCGACGCCGAAGCTTGAGATGATGGCGCCTATCTCGTCCATACGGTGGCCCAGCTGGGCTGCCGCGTCGTTAATACGCTGGCGTAGTGCTGCCGCGTCCTGCTGCGATGCAGGGGTTTGTGGGGCTGGCTGCGGCGCAGGGGAGGGCTGTGCCTGGGGCATCTGCGTCACGTTGGCAGGGAGTTCAGGCTGTGGCTGCGGAGCCGGGGCCTGCTGCTGCACTTCCACCTGGGCGTTCTCTGCCGCGACTGCGCCAGCCTCCAGGTAGGCCAGAAGGTTGAGGCCCTGCCGGATATTGGCTAGGGACGACACGTCTACTAGTAGTTGCATGCTTTAAAGCACCTATGTGAAAAGGCCCGGGAGTCCGGGCCTGTTGAGAAACTTACTTGCTGGTCTTGGGCCCGTAGACCCGGACAGCAGACGCTGACTTGGCCAGCTTGATGCTCGTGTGAGCGGTGATGAGTTGGCGGCTGGCGCCGGCCCGCTTCGCGACCGTCTCCCAATCCACCTTGCTGGTCTCCTTCTCGGAGGCCTCGGTGATGGTGACGCGGTGGTCGCCCACCGTGAATGAACGCGGGCCGTCCGCGCGCAGCATGGTCTTCACGACCTTCTCAGCCTGTTGCAGGCTGGCGATTTGGGCCTGGACCTCAATGAGGTGCGCGGCCAGTTCTTCCTGGGTCGTGCCAATGTTCTCAAGTGCGTTCATAATCAGTCTCCGGTCTCGGTGTCAGTCGGTGTCTCGGTATGAGTGCCCAGTATAAGGGCTGATTCGGTAGTGTCAAGCTTTATTAAGGGTTGATGCTCAGGGCTTTGAAGGTCAGACCGTGCATGGGCCCAGCGACTCGGTTCAGTTTCTCAGCAGTGCGAGTTGCGCCCACACCTGTCATTTTGAAAGCATCGCGGGGCTGCAGGGTGATGTAGTTGTTGCCTGCTTTACCGGTGTAGTAGACCTGCTGGCCCTTGGCGTCTTCAGCGATGATGATGTGGGTGAAGTTGTTGGTAGTCATGATGTCGGTTCCGCTGTCTGCTGCAAGTAATGTGTCCATTATAAAGCAGCTGATACAGTTGCGTCAAACTTTTTTGTACTTTTTTTTTCACACTAATTGCACTGCGCTGCTCGGGGGTCTCCTGGCCCCCCTTAACGGGGGCGAACCATGTGGGCCTGTTGCTTCGCCCGGGTCGCTGCCACGTAGGTCAGCTTCTCGGACATCGGACCCCGCAGGGTGGCCGGGTCGAAGTACACCCGGTCTACGGTCTGACCCTGCGCGCGATGCACGGTCATCGCGTAGTTGTAGCCAACCTGCAGGAACGCGTTCTTAAACGCGCGCCACTCGCGCCAGTCGCCAGACTCGACCGCCTCATCGCGGAGTTCGCGCAGACGGGCGCTGAACTGCTCACCGCCGCGCTTGCTAGTGTCGGTCAGCGCAACGCTGCTAGCGAAGATGACCGGCACGGTGGTGCCGCCGTGGAACGTCACGTTGTAGCAGGGGATGCCCTGTACCTCGGTCTCGGTCACGCGCTCAACCAGGAACGTTTGACCGCTGTAGAACCGGACGGGGTCCGCTTGGCCGCAGTCCACGTCAGCGGTGGACATCACCATCAGGCGCTCGTCTTCGACCACCGGCTGCTCGATAGCGGCGGCGCCGAACAGGGCCTCGCGGATGGCGAAGTTGGCGTCCATCACGTCAGCGCGGCGGAAGAACAGCATGCGTGCGTCAGCGCGCGGGTCGGCCTTCATGTCGGCCACAAACTGCTGGGTGAGGGCGTGGCGGCTGTCGTGCCACACGACCTCGTCAGACGCGGCAGCAGTGGTCACCTGTTTGGGGTTGTGGCGCGCCAGCTGCTCCAGGGCGAACAGGTCGCTGTCGGCGCTGTAGCGCATCGGCTGCGTCAGGGTGACGTTGCCGGGGATGCGCGTGAAGCTGCTGTCCCAGTTCTGCTTCACAGGCGGCAGCTGCTTGAGGTCGCCAACGACCAACAGGAACCCGCCCTGGCTGGCGGCAGCTTCCATCATCGCGTCGGCGATGTCGTCACCCACCATGCTGTACTCATCAACGATGAGAGCGCGGCCACGGGCCAGCAGGGTGCGCAGCGCATCACCGGTCTCGGGCGTGGCTTCGTACTCTTCCTGGTCTTCGAACTCGACCTTGGCGAGGCGGATGGTGCTGGCGATGGTCTTGGCTTCGACCTGCAGCGGGGACAGCTGCTTGGACAGCACCTGGGTGGCCACGTAGCTGGTCGCGCATGCCTGGACCTTGACGCCTGCCAGACCCAGCTGGCGGACGACTTCCATGACGGTGAACGACTTGCCGTAGCCCGCGCCACCTTCCAGGCGGAAGTAGCTGTCGCCGGCTTTAAAGCTTGCCACGATGGCATCGACAGCAGCGGTCTGGCTGTCGTTTAGGGTGTAGTCCACCTCGAAACTCTCGGCGGCGCGCTTGGCGGCACCCGCGATAGCCTCGCGGATGGCGGCATCGTTCTTGCGAACGAACCGCACCAGTCCGGCCCAGGCGTCAGCCTCGGCGGACTTGCGCAGCATCCAGTTCAGGTAGCCCGGGTCCATATCGACCAGGGGGGTGCCGCGATGCTTGCCGAAGGGGATGGTTACGTTGGTCATGTCGGTCACTCGGTTTCTCAATGCCAGTGCACATTATAATGCGGCTGACGCAGTTGCGTCAACTCTTATAGTTCTTGCGGGCTGGTTTTTTGCCCTGCTGCCGTGAACTGCTCAGCGCCATCTCATCGGTCGGTATCCAGTGCCACCGGCCCTCCGCCTGGGGCGGCAGGTCCTGGTCGCTGTTGTAGGTTTCGCGCTCACATTTCTCGCGCAGTTGGCTGATAGTCAACTTCATGATGGTCTCCCGTTTTGGTGGGAATGTCGCCAGGACACTCCCATTGTGATAGGTCCACTTGGCCGTTCACGACGACCGCTTCGGCGGCACAGTGGAGGCATTGGTGGATGCTGTAGCGGTCCCCCTCGGCGGTGGCGGACTCGACAACCGCCCAGTCGCACATCATGTCCGCCTCGCAGATATGATGCGGAGGACCAGGGCCTCTAGGCACAGGTATGCCAGGATGGCGCCCGAGACTCCGGCCACCACCGCGATGGTGGCGACCGTTGCATCGGCGGGGCTCATTCTGCCACCTTCTTGACGCACTCAGGGCCGAGGCCAGTGGCGATACTCTCGGGGTGGGTCAGGGCGCGGCCACAGCGGCCACACTTGCCCATGTGGTCCAGGGTGGCGTGGTCGCTCACGCCCTTGCCGGCGTTGACCATGCGCACCAGCCACTCGAAGCCTTTAAAGCTGGGCGCGTCACCGGACACCTTGCTGCCCTTAGTCAGGCGGAAGGCGAGGCCCTGGTCGCTGTCGAACAGCATGCCGGCGTAGGTGTAGTCGCGGACATTGTCCGGGCCCGTCAGGACGCTAACGAAGTAGCCGTGCGCGCCCGGCTCGGTCTGCTTCACGCGGTACGTAAAGTGCTGACCCGTGCGGGCGCTGGTCACGGTGAACGTGGCCTTGCCCGAGGTGATGAACTTGCGGATGTCGTTTGTGTTTTGCATTGCTTTTGTCCGTCGGTCTGAGGTCTGGTTACACGTGAGACTCGTGGTCTTCGATGCAGCTTGTGCACCACTGCTCGGCAAAGCGCACGGGCACGTAGATTTGAATGTCGTCATGGCCGTACGAATCGCATGCATCGCAATAATCGGCCGGGCAGTCGCCTTGCGCGTACGGCGCGTTGCTGTCGTTTTGCGCGCCTGCCGGGTAGCCCCATCCGAGAGCGGTCGTTGCGTATGTCATGTGCTGGTCTCCTGGTGTGTGTGTGTGTGTGTGGGCGGGTTAAGCGTTAACCCAGATCTTCGCGTCCCAGCCAAAATTGTGGCGTATGTTTTCGATGACGCTTTTCTTGGAGCGCGAACCGGGCAAGCAGTGGTATAGGGCCATTCCGCTAATGCGCACCATCTCTGCGCTGTCGTCCTCGCGCACCTCGATTTTCCAAAAGTCGCCCGATACGTATTGGCCGTTTCGTTCGTAGTCGCCGCAAGTTTTGGTGATGTAGATGTGCGTCATGTGTGGCTCCTGGTGTGCATCTTTAAAGAACACGTTCATTGTAATTCAATTGACGCAACTGCGTCAACACCTTTTGGTTATTGCTGCTGAATGGCCCGCGCAGTGCGGCGGAGGTCGCTCAACTCATCGCGGCGATAGCCAGTCGGGTTGTACGCCAATTCGGCGGCGCGCAATAAGGTCAACGCATTGGTCGCGTCGCCCTTTGCTTTTGCAGCATTGCCGGCGTTGCGTGCGTCATCAATATAACGTCGTGCGGTGCTGATAAGTTTGTTCATGTGCTGGTCCCCTGGTGTTGCTGTGCTTCTACTGGCTCAGCCCCGGCTAGCGGGGCGTGGTGGGTTTCGGGTAGCGTTAGATGGCTACCGTTTCAATTCGATAGCTGAACCGTTCACCATTGGAACGCTTTGAATTAAACCCCCGGCAACCTTTCTCCCAATTGCAGGTACTGTTTGCTGTTTTTGTGGCCGCTTCCAAGTCACGGCTAAACCCCGTCTTGACGACCTGGTTTACGCGGTCTTCACCCGACTTAGTAAGCATCCACGCCGCCGTCACCTCGCGCTTGCCTTTGTAGACAATCGTTTCGCCGTTGCTGAATGTTGCTTGTTTGGTCATGTTGCTGGTCTCCTGGTGTGCATCTTTAAAGAACACGTTCATTATAATCCAATTGACGCAACTGCGTCAACACCTTTAGTGCAGATGCGGGGAACCCTCCACTGTCGGCAGCGGCGCAGCCAACCCTTCGCGCTCGCGTACGGCGTTGAATACCGCCTCCACGTGGTTGATAAGCAACCCCATGCCCAGGCCCATCTTGGCAAGTTCATCTAACACCCGGTGAGGCGATACCTGCGAGTCCATTACGAAGCGGTCTTCTTCGATGCTGCCCCGGCCCATCGCCTCGCCATCCACATAGATAACCAGCGTGAGGTCATCGGTTTCCAGGTCCAGGCCCAGGTGCACCTCGATAGAATGCTCGGGGCAAACCTCGTCAGGGCAGGGCTCTCGGTACTTCAGTACCGTCTCGATACGCTTACTCATCAAATGCTCCAAGGGGCGCTTAGCGCCCCGGTTTTGGGTTAACCGATTTGCATACGGTGCGCGATGTCCCACTCGTCATTGCAATCGGGGTCCGGGCAGCGAAGGTCACCACCCGTCACCGTGAGCCACTTCTGGGTGACGCGCATTGTGAAGCCACACTCGGGGCACTCGGCCTTCAGCAGGTAGGTTTGCTTCTTTTCACAACCCTCCAGCGACAGCGCTGCGTGTGGGTACGGGCCCAGGTCGTCCAGGATGGGCCGCACAGCGGCTTTAAAGGCGTCGCCCTCGGTGGTGGCAGTCATCTTGCCCTCCAGGCCGATAGCGGTGGCCAGACGCTTGAACGGCGCCTTGTGGCCATGTTCGACACCGACATACATGTGCACCATCTCGTGGGCCACGATGCCGGCAACACGCATCTCATCGTCCAGAAGGGGCGAGACCATCATCTCGGTGGTGCCGTCGGCGCTGTTCAGCGCGGACCAGCATTCTCCGATACGCTTGCGTGCGGTGCCACCGCCAGGGAAACTGCAGCTGATGCGGAACGCAGGCATCTCGGCGTCCTCGTCTATGCACCAGTGGTTGTCGACCGTCGCTTGGAGGAACACTTCAACATGCAAACGGTAGACCAGTTCCCGCAGCCATTCTTCACGGTTAGAACATTTGTCCATGGGGCTTCTCCTGTTGCTGGTGGTTCTACTGCCTCAGCCCCGTCTAGCGGGGCTGCAATTGGGTTGTCTGTTGGGCTAGCGACCGTTCAGGAAGTCGCTGCATTCTTTGCCGGGTATCAACTGTAGTGTCTGACCCGTTGGCAGCAGGGCGTAGACATACATGTCGTCATTGCCCAGCGCGATGGCTTTGTGCTTCCGGCTGCGAATCTCGCTGATTTGCGGCCGCACCGCGTCCCGGTCCTGCCAGCGGGTGAGACGCACCCGCTCCATCGTTATCCCGTTGTCGCGCCATTCGGCGCGCATCTGCTTCAGCAGTTTGATGCGGCGAATGATGTCCATTGCTGGTCTCCTGGTGTGCATCTTTAAAGAACACGTCCATTGTAATTCAATTGACGCAACTGCGTCAACACTTTCAGTGCAGACGGTTGAAATTAGATGGGCATGCGTTCACCGTCAGCCACTCGTCAAGGGCCTTGATGGTCGCCAGCAGCGTCTGACGCTTGTCCAGGTTGCGGGGCTTGCGCGGCCCGTTGGCCCGGCTCGCGAGGTGCGAGGTGAGGGCCTTGCCCACCTGCACGTGGCTGGCCAGTCGTGCCTGCCGCAGCTGCGGCGGGCCTGAGACGTCCAGGAACACGGGGTTCATGACGTTCTCAGCGAACTGCACCAGTTGGTCGGTGCTGAGTCTTGCGAAGTCTTCCATCTGTCTCTCCTTTAAAGCTTGCGGGGCTTTGTCGGCTTTCGTGGGTTTGGTTATTCCGGCATCTCGCATATGAGGCCAATAATCGCCGCTTTCAGTTTCGTTTTTGAAAACTTGGTGATGGGCTTATGCATGGGATCGTCTGGCGAGAACCTCCACAATGTCCCCCGCTTTGCCTTGAACGCAACGCCGATTCGTGTGCCGTCAGCAAAAACCGGTTGCGTGTGGAACCTCGTGTCGAAAGTGATCGTTGGCGCTTTCATATTTCTATCTCCGTTGCTTCTGCCGCCTTAGCCCGCTCTGGGCGGGGCTGGGTGGGGTTACCTACCAGGACCAGATGCGGTCCCATTCGAAGCAGAGGTGGCCAGGGAGCGGGGTGCGCGCCTCTTTAGGGCTCACCGTCTCGACTTCGCCGTTCCAGCAAACCCGCTCGCGGAGGAAGTAGACAAAGTCGTCGCCAATGCTGGTCACTTCGCCTTCGATGTAGCAGTCGTCGCGACCTTCGAAGTCGTAGCTGCGGATGGTCTTGCCGGGGTACAGGTCAGCTTTGTCGGTCACAGTGGTCAAGGTTACGGTAGGGGTCATAGCTGTCTCTCGGTTGCTTTGTGTGTTGCGATGTATGGGTAGTATTGTAAAGACTGATACCGTTGAGTCAACGATTTTGAGCCTTTAAAGCCATACAGATTATGTTGGGTCAGCCAAACCCGTTTGGCATAGCTTTAAAGGCCTAGTTGACGCAGGCGTATCAACGCGGCACCCTGCCGCATTCGGACATTAGGAGTGACAAAATGAAAAGACCACCAAAATCGCTGACCTACCGGCTGCCGGCGGTCGCGCTGGAGCACCCCATGCCCTGGTTAAAGGACCGCATCGTGGACACCGGGCTCAGCAGCCTGGAGATTGAGCGCCAGTCCGGTGTGCCGGGCAGCACCATCCGCTCGGTGATGAATGGCCGCACTGGCGGCCTTAAATGCACGGTGTGGGCGCAGCTGGTCCTGTGGCTGCTAGAGCGACGGCGGAGGACGAGGCCGAGGGCGTGAGAGAAAAAAGAGGCCCGCAGTGCGCGGGCCTTAATCTCCAGGAGGAAGCTACGGTGTGGCTGCCATGAAAAAAGCCACGGGGAGGGATAGTGCCAGATAACAATCAGCGGCTCAATGCCGCTTTAAAGTACGCGAGCCTGGGCTACGCAGTGTTCCCGCTGCAGCCCAACAGCAAAGTTCCGTTTGCCGGCTTCCATTGGCCGATGGAGGCGACCAGTGACCCGGAGGTGATACGGGCATGGTGGGAGCGTCTACCAGAGGCCAACATAGGCATCGCCTGCGGTGCCCCGTCCGGCATCACGGTGCTGGACTTCGACTGCAAGGACGGCAAGCCCGGCATGGCGCTGGCGGCCAACCTGCTGGGCTCTGACTGGCAGAGTCAATACGACCACATCCGCACGCCCTCGCAGGGCGCGCACATCTACCTGCCATACAGTGAGGCGCTGGGCAACCGCAAGCGCGCCGACCTGGGGCTCGATATCCAGGGCACAGGCAGCTACGTGGTGGCGCCACCCTCGGTGCTGGAGAACGGGCCCTACCTCCGGGTAGTGGGCCAGGAGTTGCCTGGGCCCGTGGTAGACACTGTGGTCGAGAGTCTGATGGCGCAGCTGGGTCAGGGAGTGACCAAAGCACGGGGTGACCAGCGTCTGCCGGCAGATTGGAAGGATACGCAGTTCAACCCACCTTTCTGGGTCGAGTTGAGGCTGCCGCCCAAGGTCCAGCCATTCTGGTTCGATGGCGACCTCGGCGAGTACGACACCCGGTCGGAGGCTATCTATGGTGTGGCGACAGCGCTGCACCACATGAAGCTGCCGCCGCAGTGCGTGCTGCAGGCGATGGTCGACAACCACTGGTGCATGGATGTGGCGATGGCCGACAGCAGGCGGCCAGAGGGAGGCGACAGCGCGGCGCAGTGGCTCTGGGCCTACGCAGTGATGCCCTGCAC
>MDTE01083973.1_pt1 | contig 11051 bp, 9 predicted proteins | sample 811231 | NCBI WGS metagenome assembly MDTE01 (sample SAMN05326651, study PRJNA326480) | marine metagenome | isolation source: seawater | place: Indian Ocean: Red Sea | collected 2010 | reverse complement strand
AGAGAACTCGTATCACCAGTCGCTGTCGCACCAGCCGCTCGAGAGCCGGACGACGATGGCCTACTGGGAAGGCAACAAGGTCTACGTCTATCCGTCGGTCCAGAGCACGGCCCGCAGTGTCGGTCCGCTGGCTCGGCTGGCTGGCGTCGAGCCGTCAGACATCGTTGTCATCAACGAGTTCACCGGTGGTGGCTTCGGCAGCAAGATCAGCGGCTACGTGCAGGCGCAGATTCCCATCTTGCTGTCGAAGAAGATTGGCAAGCCGGTGCAGATGCGGGTCACCCGGCGGGACGAGACCTCGTTCGGTCGCGCCCGACCCGGCACCCAGGCTCGCATCAAGCTCGGTATGCGGTCCGACGGTCGAATCACCGCGGTCGACATCCACGCCATTGGCGACGGCGGCCCCTACGGGCGGTCTGGCGACCACATGAACGTGGGCGGCATCGGGTCACTCTGTTACACGCCGATGTCGATGCGGCAGCGGGGCACCGGGGTCTGGACGAACACTCCGCCGAGAGGCGCGCAGCGTGCGCCGGGTGGGGTGCAGTCGATGACCATGCTCGAGCCGATCATCCAGAAGGCGGCCAAGCGCCTTGGTCTCGATCAGGTGGCGGTCCGCCGGATCAACGCTCCCGAGGGGCAGGCCAGGTATGGTGCACCGGGTCGCGACGGCGAGCAGGGCAACGTGTCCAGCGCGTTCGTGAAGGAAGCGATCGATGCCGGCGCCGAGGTCTTCAACTGGAGCGAGCGTATCCAGCGGAGCGGCGAGCGTAACGGCTCCAAGGTGACCGGCTTTGGTGTCTGCGTCAGCTCGTATGCCGCCGGTGCGTCCGGTGTCGACGGCCTGTTCGTCATCAAGCCCGATGGCCGGATGTATATCCAGTCCGGTGTCGGTAACCTGGGAACCGAGTCGACCTTCGACACGATGCGCGCCGCGGCCGAGGGCATGGACATGCCCTGGGAGAAGTGCGATGTGGTCTGGGGCGATTCGTCGCGCCACCTGCCCTGGAGCTGTTCGCAGGGTGGTAGCTCGACCGCACACGCGCACACCCGCGCCAACTGGGCCGCCGTCGAGGACGCGACCCAGAAGATGAAGGAGATCGCGGCGCAGGACCTCGGCGGTTCGGCCGACAGCTACGAAATCGGTGGCGAGCGGGTCTATCGTCGCGGCAACCGGGGCCAGGGCCTGAGCTTTGCCCAGGTGGCGCAGCGCGCCATCGACCTGGGTGGCAAGTTCGACGGCCACGAGCTGCCGGAGGACATCAACGGTATGACCACGGCGTCGGCAACCGCGCTTGCCGGTCAGGGTCTGATGGGTGTCGCGAAGGACAACTACGAAGAAGGCGGCCGCCGCATGTCGTTCGCGGTTGGGTTCGCCGAGGTCGAGGTCGACATCGAAACCGGGAACATCAAGATTGTCGACTATGCGGCTGGCACCGATGCCGGCACCATCATTCACCCCCGGGCCTACGGCGCGCAGGTGCTCGCCGGGGCGATTCAGGGCTTCTCGGTTGCCCTGAGTCAGAAGTGGGTCTACGACCGTCGGTGGGGGCTGCTGGTGGCCAAGCGGTTCTACAGCAACCGTCCGCCCAGCATCATGGACGTGCCCCACGAGAGACCGATGGAGTGGGTGAATGCCGACCTGCCCGATCCCTTCAATCCGCTTGGCGCGAAGGGTATCGGTGAGGCAGCACAGGGTGCCGGTTCGGGCGCGGTGGTCAACGCCATCGCCGACGCGCTGGATTCCCTGGGTGACGACTCGGGCGACTTCTATCGCTCGCCAGTGACACGCGACATGATTCTGACCAAGCTCGAGCAGGCTCCGATTGGTCACGACCGGCTGACGGCTCACGTCTAAGGGGAGGCATTCAAGATGGCCGTAATTCGCGACGTAATTCCTCAACTCGAGCTGTTCCAGCCCTCCAGTGCTGATGACGCCCTGGCGTTGCTGGCCGAGCACGGGTCGGATGCGTGGGTCTATGCCGGTGGGCTGGACACGCTTGACTGGTTCAAAGATCGGGTGAAGCGACCGCGGGTGGTCGTGGACCTCGGCGGCATCGACTCGATGCGGGAGATTCGGTCGACGTCGGATGGCATCGAGATTGGTGCCATGGCGACGCTGATCTCCGTCATCAACAATCCGGAAGTGCGGTCGCAGTTCCCGGCGCTGGCCTACTCGGCCGAGTCGGCTGCCTCACCGCAGATTCGGTATCAGGGCACCATCGGCGGGAACATCGGACAGGACACCCGCTGCTGGTACTACCGGGATGGTTGGACCTGCTATCGCGCAGGCGGCAACATCTGCTACGCCAGCCCTCCAACTGCGATGAACCGCGAGCACTGCATCCTCGGGGCGAGCCGCTGCGTCGCGGTCAACCCGTCGGATACGGCGCCGACGCTCGTGGCCCTCGAAGCCGAGATGGTCGTCCGGCGCGGCAATTCCGAGCGCGTCGTGGCCGCCGAGGACTTCTTCGTCGGGCCCGAAATCGACATCGAGCGGATGACCGTCCTCGAGCCGGGCGATCTGCTGATGTCCATTCGGGTGCCTTCGAAGTGGGCCAACGCCCGCGTCTACTTCGAGAAGGTCCGCGACCGTGATTCGTGGGACTTCCCGCTGGCCAATGTCGCCACCGCGATTCGCGAGAACGGCGGCACCATCGAGGACGCACGTGTGGTGGTCAACGGTGTCGCGCCGACGCCGGTCAGGCTCACCGCGGTCGAGAGTGCGATCATCGGGCAGCCGCGGAACGAGCAGACCGCGGAGCAGGCGGGCAACATCTCCATTCAGGGGGTGGCGCCGCTGACGCACAACGGCTACAAGGTCAACCTGATGAAGAACCTGGTGAAGCGGTCGATTCGCGACGAGCCGCTGGCCTAGGTACTCCACACCACGGACGTTTTCGAAGAGCCGGGGCGCGTGGCGTTCCGGCTCTTCGTCTGTACGGGCCTCGAGCGTAGGGAAGGAGCGGCATCGTGCACAAGACGGCCGAGCGACTGAGTCGAGTGGTGGACCGGGCCCAGCCGGCGCTCACCCAGATCCAAGATGCCGAGAGTGCACGTCCGCTGGCGACCGGGAAGTGGTCGGCCCGTCAGGTGCTTGGACACCTGGTGGACTCGGCGTCGAACAACCACGCGCGCTTCGTCATCGCCCAGGGACGGGCGGACCTCAGTTTCAGCGGATACGAGCAGGAAGACTGGGTCGAGCGCCAGCATTATCAGACGACGCCCTGGGCCGACCTGGTGGAGCTGTGGACCGCGCTCAACCGTCACCTGGTGCGGGTGATGGCGGTGGTCGACGACGAGGAGCGGTTGCGTGAGCGCGTGCCGCACACCCTCGATACGATGGCCTGGCGCCCCGTCGCGGCTGACCACCCGGCCACGCTCGAGTATCTGATGGTCGACTATATCGACCACCTCGAGCATCACCTTCGACAGATCCTCGGTGACGGCTGGACGGGGCGAGGGCCCGCGGCTAGCACCCAGGCCGGCGACTAGGCTCCGGCTGAAGCCTGACGCCTGAAGCCTGAAGCCAGGAGCGGCCGGCCCCACCGCCGCTCCTAATACACAATAAACTCGAGCAGGTTCCCGTCAGGGTCGCGAATATAGCGACTCGTCCCTTCCGCGGTGCCGAGCGCTCGGCCGCCCACACGCGGGGCCGGACCTTCGATGATCTCGGCGCCCACGCGGGTCAGGAGGGCGTCCAGCGCCTCTTCGCTCTCTCCCCACACGAAGCAATAGTCCCCGCACGGCGGCTCGGCGGCCGGGGCGCGAAGCGTGAACGTGCCGCTCTGCCAGAACTCCGGCCGGTGCATGTTGAGCTTGCTGTCGCCAAACGCGGCGGCGCAGATGGTCGGCCCTTCGATGATCGTGAAGCCAAGCGATCGATAGAACGCCAGCATCGCGTCCGTGTCGCGCAGCGGGATCGAGACATGGTCGAATGCGCGGATCGGATTGGCGGTTTGCGCCGACGCGTCGTCCCCGGTTGCCATCAGTCCGGAGGAGGCCCCTAGCCCTCCGGCCAGCGCGCGCCGAATGAACTGCCTTCGGGATGCCTGATCGTGTTGTGCCCGCTGCTCCATCCTGCTGGCTCCTTCCGAGACCTCTGCTCGCGTGGGTTCGAGTCTACCAGCCGAAGCATGGGAGCTTTGGGAGGAAACCGATCTATCGTGAACCAAGCAGACCGCGCCTGACGTTCCTCGGCTGGAGCGTCACCGCAAGGAGACCCATGGGAGAGCAGGGAGCCCAACACGTCGTGCTCGGCGCTGGACCGGTCGGCCGGGCGCTGGTCGAGCGCCTCGTGCATGACGGCGCGTCGGTCCGGGTCGTCACCCGTCATTCAGTCGATGGATTGCCCCCGGGTGTCGAGCAGAGACAGTCGGATGTGACGGATGCGGGGCTGCTCACCCAGGTGTGCGCCGGCGCCGACGTGATCTACGGATGCGTCGGTCTCAACTACGGAGCCTGGTCGGAGCGCTGGCCGCCGATGATGGAGGGGATGCTGGCCGCCGCGCACGCGGTCGGGGCCCGGTTCGTCTTCATGGACAACCTCTACATGTACGGGCCCGTGGCGGGTTCCCTGACCGAGGACCGACCGCTGACGAGCTATGGGCACAAGCCGGCCACTCGAGCTCGGCTCACCCGGATGTGGCAGACCGCCCATGCGTCCGGGCGCGTGAAGGTGGCGGCGGTCCGGGCCAGCGACTTCTATGGTCCCGCGGTGACCCGTGCGGCCCTGGGCGATCTCAGCCTCGGCCGGATCGCGCGGGGGCAGTCGGCGCAATGTCTGGGTGATGTCGACCTGCCCCACTCGTTCAGCTATGTGCCGGACGTCGCCCGGGCGCTGCAGACCGTCGGCGCCGCGTCTGATGACATCTTCGGTCAGGCCTGGCACGTGCCGAATGCGCCGGACCGGTCCCTGCGGGCACTGTTGCAGCTCTTTGCCGACGAGGTCAAGCGCCCCCTGAAGGTGTCCGTGCTCCCCGGGCTCGTCCTGACGGTCGGTGGCATGGTGAACCGCAACCTCAAGAAATGAGGGAGATGCGGTATCAGTGGGAACGTCCGTTCCAGGTCGACGCGTCCCGGTTCGCCGACCGGTTCTGGTCCGACGCGACGCCCTTCGAAGAGGGGATCCGGGCGACGGCCGCCTGGTATACCATGAACCGATCAGCTGGTTCTGAATGACGACCAAACTGCGACGGGTGGGGTCGTGGGCATGCGCCGCGATGGTTGCCTGGGGGGCCGTCGGCGCCGACCCGACGTGGGCCCAGCCCGCGAGCGAGTCGGCGGCCGAGCATCGCGAGCTCGTCGACCGCTACTGCGTCACCTGTCACAACCCACGTCTGCGCACGGCCGAGCTGAGTCTGGCGGCCGAGGACATCGACTTGCTCGACGTGGGTGCCCACGCCGACGTCTGGGAGCGGGTCGTTCGGAAGCTGCGCGCCGGGGCCATGCCACCCGCCCCGCGACCGCGTCCGACCGCCGACCAGTACGAGGCGTTCACCGGATGGCTCGAGACCGAGCTCGACCGGGCGGCCGAGCGACGCCCGAACCCCGGGCGGACCGACACCTTCCATCGACTGAACCGGAGCGAGTATCACAATGTGATCCGCGATCTGCTCGCGCTCGAGGTGGACGTGCGGCAGCTGCTCCCCGCCGATGACGGGAGTTACGGTTTCGACAACATCGCCGGTGTGCTGGGGATGTCGCCGACGCTGCTCGAACGCTACCTGGCGGCGGCGAAGAAGATCAGTCGGTTGGCGGTCGGCCGTCCGGTGACGTCGCCCATCGCCGAGACCTTCCGGCTGGCCACGGATCTGAGTCAGGACACGCGTGTCGACGGGCTGCCGTTCGGAACCCGCGGCGGGACCGAGGTCGAGTTCACGTTCCCGGAGGACGCGATCTACGCGTTCCAGGTCAGGCTCGGCCGGGATGCGAGCGGCACCCTCAAGGTGTTCAACACCCCCCACCAGCTCGAGGTGAGCCTCGATGGAGAGCCGCTCGAGACATTCGTGGTCGGCGCGCCGCCGCCCGAAGGGGTGGAGCGGTCGAGCGAAGAGTATCGCGCGTACCTCACCGCGCAGCGCGGCATCGACGACGGCTGGGAGGTGCGGGCGCCGGTGCGGGCCGGTCCCCACACCGTGCGAGTCACGTTCCACCAGAAGACCACGGCCTACGCGGAGAGTCTCCGGCAGCCTTTTCTGCGGCCCTATACCAGCATCACCGGTGGCGACACGCGCTATCAGCCCTATGTGGGTGCGGTGACCATCGCCGGTCCCTACGAGGCCAGCGGCGCCCGTCCGGTGGACGACACCCCGAGTCGGCAACGCATCTTCGTGTGCCAGCCGACGGCGGGCGACCGAGCCAGCGAGGATCGGTGCGCACGGGAGATCTTCACGACGCTGGCACGTCGCGCCTACCGTCGACCCGCGACCGGGGATGAGCTCGGAGTGCTGCTCGACTTCTTCGACGAGGGGCGCGTCGACGGCTTCGATGCCGGAGTGGAGCTCGGGTTGCGGCGCCTGCTCGCCAGCCCCGAGTTCCTGTTCCGGATCGAGCGGGAGCCGGCAGAGGCTCGACCGGCCACGCCCTACCGGGTCGGAGCGCTCGAGCTGGCGTCACGGTTGTCCTTCTTTCTCTGGAGCAGCATTCCTGACGAGCCGCTCCTCGAGGTGGCGCTCGATGGTTCGTTGCTGCGTCCGGAGGTGCTCGAGGCCCAGGCGCGACGGATGCTGGATGACCCCAGGTCGCAGGCGTTAGTCGAAAACTTCGCCGGGCAGTGGTTGTATCTCCGGAACGTGCGCGCACTGACGCCAGACGAGGATCTGTTCCCGGACTTCGGTGAGGCGTTGCGGCGGTCGTTCCAGCGAGAGACGGAGCTGTTCTTCGAGAGCATTCTTCGAGAGGACCGGAGCGTGCTCGAGTTCCTGACCGCCGACTACACCTTCGTCGACGAGCGGCTGGCGCGGCACTACGGCATCCCGAACGTCTACGGCAGCCATTTCCGACGCATCTCCCTGCCCGATGAGAGCCGGCGGGGGCTCCTGGGGCACGGAAGCATCCTGGCGGCGACGGCCTACCCCACGCGAACGTCGCCGGTGCTCCGCGGCAAGTGGGTGCTCGAGAACCTCCTGGGCACGCCACCGCCGCTGCCTCCGCCCGATGTGCCCTCACTCGAGGAGACGACTGAGGACGGCGCCTCGCTCTCGATGCGGGAGGCGATGGAGAAGCATCGCGCCAACCCGGTGTGCTCGAGCTGCCATCGCGTCATGGACCCGCCCGGCTTCGCCATGGAGGAGTTCGACGCGGTGGGACGGTTCCGCACCCACAGCGAGTCGAACCAGCCGATCGACGCCACCGGGATGTTGCCGGATGGCACCCCCTTCGAGGGCGTGGCGGGGCTGCGCGATGCGCTCCTGGGTCGCCCTGGTCTCTTCGTCACGACGCTGTCCGAGAAGCTGTTGACCTATGCCCTCGGTCGTGGCGTCGAGCACTACGACGCACCTGCGATCCGGGCCATGACTCGAGCGGCGGAGGCCGAGGGCCATCGGTTCTCGTCGCTCATCCTCGGCGTGGTCCGAAGCCAACCGTTCCAGATGCGGATGGCCGCGCCCGCTACCCAGGGGGAGTCGGCCAACCCCTGATTCAGGACACCTCATGATCATCAAGAAGCTGTCATTGCCCCGTCGCACGTTCCTTCGCGGTCTTGGCACTGCGGTGGCCCTGCCGCTGCTCGACGCGATGGTGCCGGCCTTACCCGGGTCGTCGCGGGTGGCGCGCGCCGCCGGCGCGCCGGTCCGGCGTCTGGGGTTCGTCTACATCCCCAATGGCGCGGTGATGCAGCAGTGGACGCCGGCTGAGTCCGGCGACGGTTTCGAGCTCTCCCCCATTCTGCGACCACTCGAGCCGTATCGGGATCAGCTCACCGTGGTGAGCGGTCTGGCGCATGGGCAGGCCGAGCCGCTCGGCGACGGGAACGGGGAGCACTCGCGCGCCAGCGCCACCTGGTTGAACGGGGTCCATCCCAAGCAGACCGAGGGCGCCGACGTTCGGGCGGGCGTGACCGCCGACCAGCTGGCGGCCGAGGCCCTGGGGAGCGACACTCCGCTGCCGTCGCTCGAGCTCGCCATCGATCTCGATGGGTTGGTCGGCAACTGCGAGAACGGCTACAGCTGTGTGTATCTGAATACCGTCGCGTGGCGTTCGGCCACCACCCCGCTTCCGATGGAGAACAATCCGCGGGTCGTGTTCGAGCGGTTGTTCGGGGATGGTGGCACGACCGAGCAGCGAGTGGAGGAGATGCGGCGCGACCGGAGCATTCTCGATTCGGTCACCGATGACCTGGCCTCACTCGAGCGTGAGATCGGCGCCGGAGATCGGGCCCGCCTGGACCAGTATCTCGACGCCATCCGGGCGCTCGAGCGGCGCATCCAGCTGGCCGAAGCGCAGAGTGCCGACGCCGAGCTGCCGGAGCTCGCACGTCCGGTCGGCATTCCCGCGACCTACGAGGAGCACGTCAGGCTGATGTTCGACCTGATTGCCCTGGCGTATCAGGCCGACATCACCCGGGTGTTCACGTTCATGCTCGGGCGCGAGCTCGGGGGGCGGACCTATCCCCATCTTGGGGTACCGGACCCGCACCACGGACTCTCGCATCATCGGAACGATCCGGAGAAGCTCGACAAGCTGGCCCGGATCAACACCTATCACATGGGGCTCTTCACGCACTTCCTCGAGAACCTCACGACGACACCCGACGGCGACGGTTCGTTGCTGGACCACTCCATGGTGCTCTACGGCGGCGGGTTGGGCGACAGCAACGACCATGCGCATTTCGATCTCCCGGAGCTGGTGGTTGGCGGTGGCGCCGGTCGGCTCGCCGGCAACCGGCATCTGCTCTACCCGAAGGACACGCCGATGACGAACCTGCTGGTCAGCATGCTGGACAAGGCTGGCGTGCGCACCGAGACGCTGGGCGACAGCACCGGTCGGATCGGCGAGCTGGTGGGGGTCTAGGGAGAGCCGGCTCGCTGAGCGGGATGATGATGATGAGGCACTGGGTTTGTCGAGCGGCGTCGCTCGTCTTGTCGCTGGGTTTGCTGGCGACCGAGGCCGCGGCGGCGCCTTCGGACGGACCGTTGCTGACGGCGGTGCGGGGGGGCGACGCCGAACGTGTGCGCGCGTTGCTCGCCATCGGGGCCGACCCGGACGTGCCCACAGCCGATGGAGGGACCGCGCTGTTGTGGGCCGCCGAGTCTGGCGACGACGCGTTGACCCGGGTGTTGCTCGAGGCCGGGGCGGCTCCGGACCGCTCGAACCGATTCGGAGCGACCCCGTTGCTCGTCGCCGCGACCGGAGGGCACACCGGCGTTTTGCGGCTGCTGCTCGACGCTGGGGCCGACCCCAACCTGGCGATGCCGGAAGGCGAGACCGCGCTCATGCGGGCGGCTCGGGCCGGTCGCGCGGACGCCGTTGGCGCCCTGGTCGACCATGGCGCGGACGTCAACGCCAGCGAGCGATGGCGCGATCAGACGGCGCTCATGTGGGCGGCGGTCGAGGGGGGCACCGCCGTGGCCCGCGCCCTGCTGGACGCCGGGGCCGACGTGCACGCGCGTTCCCGGGGTGGGTTCACCCCGCTGCTGTTCGCCGTACGGCACAATCAGCTCGAGACCCTGGGTGCGCTGGTCGAGGGTGGCGCCAATGTGGACGATACGCTTCCGAGCGGTCTCAGCGCGCTCTGCCTCGCCACGCTGAACGCCCACTACGACCTTGGCGTCTGGCTGCTGGAGCAGGGCGCCGACCCGAACGCCGACGACCAGGGCTGGACCGCGCTCCACCAGCTGGTCTGGGCCCGGCGTCCGAATCTCGGCTTCAACAACCCAGCGCCGATTCCGACCGGGCGGGTGTCCGACCTCGAGTTCGTCGAGGCGCTGGTCGCGCATGGCGCCAACATCAACTCGCTCGAGACGAAGGAGCCACGGGGCGCCGATGGTTCAGGTTCACCCGGCGGCTACAGGAACGTGCTGAACCGGGTTGGAGCGACACCGTTTCTCCTGGCCGCCAAGGCGGCGGACGTGGAGCTGATGCGTCACCTCATCGAGCTCGGTGCCGACCCGCTGCTTCCGAACGAGGACGGCACCACCCCGCTGATGGTCGCGGCCGGTGTCGGCATCTGGGCCGTGGGGGAGAGCCCCGGCACCAACGAAGAGGCGCTCGAGGCGGTCAAGTTCATGCTCGAGCTGGGAGACAGCCCGACCACCGTGGATGCCAACGGCGACACGGCCCTCCACGGCGCCGTCATCCGGGGCTCGGAGCCGCTCGTGCGCTTCCTGCTCGACCTGGGCGCGGAGCTCGAGGCGGAGAACGAGAAAGGCTGGACCCCGCTCACCATCGCCAAGGGCGTCTTCTACTCGAACACCGGCAAACGGTGGCCAGAGATGGAGCGTTTATTGGTCGAGCTGGGGGCAACGAAATAGCCGCTCCCCGGCGTGGAGCCCGGCCGTTGTCATGTACCGCGGGAGCTGGCTCAGTCGACGAGCTCGATCGACGAGACACTCAGCAGCTTCTCGCCGCCGGCCTCGCTGGTTTCGCCCGTTACCCGCACCTGCTTGGCCATCATCTCGGCCAGCTTGTCCGGGTTCTCCGACGCCCAGTCACCCGTGATCTTGTAGAGGCCGTCGGCGGTCTGGATGCCGATGGGGTCGCCGTTCTTGGCACATCGGACCATGCAGGCCACGTGCTCGGCGCTCGGCTCGGCGCCGCCCATGGCGGAGCAGCCAGCTTCGACGAGCCGGCCGGTGATGGTTTCCTCGGCGGCGAGCGGTCCCGCCAGGACGAACGTTGACGCCGCAACCAGCGCGACGAGGGCAAGCTTCTTCATCCGCTAAGCTTGCCGGCCCGGGCCGCGCGGTGTCAAGACGCCCGTTCGACGCCTCCGAGACTACTCGGGGTAGAATGCTCGCGAATCAACGTTTTTTCAGAGCCCAGGAGTCAACATGGCCCGTCTAGACCGTCTCGTTCTGTCGCTCGCCATCGGTCTCGCCTTCACGCTCGGT
>MDTE01197082.1_pt1 | contig 11053 bp, 2 predicted proteins | sample 811231 | NCBI WGS metagenome assembly MDTE01 (sample SAMN05326651, study PRJNA326480) | marine metagenome | isolation source: seawater | place: Indian Ocean: Red Sea | collected 2010 | reverse complement strand
TGCCACTGGTCATCAATCCTTTCTTCTTTGCCAAATCAACTAATTCTGCTTTTTTCATTTTATTTAGATTTGGTTTTGTCAATTTGGACTTGGATGTTTTTTCAACTGAAACTGGATCAATTTCTAAATCATCTTTTAAATCATCTTCTAAATCATCTTCTAAATCATCTTCTTCAATTCTTTCTGACCATAACTTAAGATAATGTTCCGAATCGAATTTACCGCGTAAAATATTTTTCTTCATTCTACTAACAGCCGCATTGGTTGTCAATCCTAATTCTATTGCTTTGCCCCATATACGTTCCAAATCATTTGAAACCTGTTCTGTTTCTATTAAATAACCACCTTCAAAACTATCTTTCTTTTCTTTAATTGCATCTTGGATTTGTGAATGATGTTTTTCTATCATTGCTTTTGCTAAAAACATATCAGTAGCGCGAGTAGATAAATCATTCAATTGGACTATTGTTTCACTAGTTGAAATTTTTACCATTAACCTATTTTTGTTATCATTGCTTACTTGCCTAACAAAATATCTTGAACCTGCAATTAACAATAAAAATAATGGTATTAAGATAATAGATAGAGCACTTAATTCTCCTTTCATTAACCTTTCAGAGAATGGTGTTTTTACCACTGGTTCTTCATCAATACAACCATCGCCATCTTCATCGGAGCTATTAGTGACTTTTTCGTTGGGACAATCGTCCATATTATCTAAAACCATGTCGCCATCATCGTCATCATCTTCAGATAAATCCCTACATCCATCACCATCAAAATCTGTTTCACTACTAGATTCCCAATCTAAATCACCAGTTGGACAAGAATCATCTTCATCTAAGACGCCGTCATTATCATCATCACTATCTTCTAATGAATCTTGACAACCATCATTATCAACATCATTACTCAAATTGGCATACCAACCAACCATCTGACAATTGTCCTGATCATCTAACACACCATCATTGTCGTCATCATCATCTTCATGATAATTATGGCATCCGTCATTATCGGGGTCTGTCATTTCAGTACGAACCCAACCAGTATATCCGGTAGGACAATAATCGAAAATACTTCCGTTAGTCAACAAATCTGGCATTCCATCATTATCATCATCACTATCACATAAATCACCAAATATGTCATTATCGTGATTATCTTGATTGGGGTTGTAAATATTCAAACAATTATCAACCCCATTAGATACTGAGTCATTATCGTTATCAATCAATGAATCGCAACCATCTGGGATGCCGTCATTATCTATATCTATTGCATCATTACTGTTGGGGCACAAATCAAATTCATCAGACCATCCATCATTGTCTGAATCTTCTCCAGGCCAAGAATTCCATTGTTCACCAATTTCTGCATCCCCACTAATTAAATCAATAATTTCTGTAATGTTTGTCGTCCCAAACCAATTTTGATTAACTACAATATTAGCGTTAGTAACTGTTGGTAAATCTATAGCAACATTATTTATTTCAGTAAATGAATTATCTTGAATACTAACACTTTGAATATAATTATTTGCTGATTCTGCTATTTCTATAGCACTATCAACTCCCGATACATTATTTTCTTTTATCGATAAATACCTAACATCTTCAATAGAAATACCAGCATCAGCATTGATATTATGTAATTGATTTTCTTCCACCAATAAAGAACTAACATCATTAATTGATATTAATGGAGAAATTTCAGAACCACTATTAGTGAACGTATTATTAATTAAAAATCCTTGAGTAATTAATCCAGATACTGGGCTAATACGTAATGAGGCTGTAGAATTAGAAATTATGTTATTTGAAAAACTAAGCGCCGAGATTTGCCCTGCACCTGAATCAATACCATCTGGAGTTGTTGTGAAAATATAATCGCCATCAATATTAATGAAATTATTGTTTTCTACAATAACTTGGCCCGCTAACCCTGAAGAAACTATTCCAGATCTTAATGAATTACTACCATCTATTACCATATTTTTAATTGTCACATCTAATAATCCTATTTTTCCATCTAAATTAACAGCAATGTTTTCAGATTTCTCACCTAATACTGTTAATCCGTCTATTGTGATGTTATTCATCCCATAATTTCCATTTACATGAATTCCGCCAGTAAATATTGACTCTCCTTCACCATTTGAAGTAATCATCAAATTAGATAATTGAGTTGTGGCGTTAATTACTAAATCTTCATTAAATGTTCCTTGAGATATTGTAATTATATTTGCAAAACTTGGAGCATCTTCTAAAGAGTGTTTGATGGCTTTAGATGGGCTAGCGAAATATGCTAAAGATTCTTCAATGCCCAAAGAAACATTTTTTCCAGTAGTTGATGCGAATGGAGCTAATTTAGACTCCGTAACAGTTGTAGTTTTATCTACATTAATCAGATAAACATCAACTGATTCAAAATCACTATTTTCTTCTTCAAAAACACCTCGTTCTGAAACTTGTAATGCAGCACCAACGGAAATATTGGCATATTGATTACCACGTAAAGAAATTCCACTTAGATAATCACCAGGATAGGTTGTAATTTGTTCATGTGTGAATACTCCCATGCCAGGGACATCAATACCACCTGCGCCTGCCCATTTACCATCATGAATATTAGAGAAACGATTATTCTCAATTAAAGCACCCCCATCAATTTCAGAAGAAACTACTTGATGAATTGAAATTCCTAATCCAATAGAGTCATTGAATCCCCCTATATCATAAATATGGTTACCATGAATATGTAATCCATCAATAGTATGTAGGATTTGTCCGCCGCCCACCGCATCAGTCAAAATCCCCCATGAAGTTGCACGGAGGGGATCAAGTTTCTTCGCCATACCATGAATTAAGTTATTTGAAATTTCGATATTAGATATATTATTTAATCCACCTGCAACATAAATTCCACATCTTGTCTTTTCGTCACCATGAATTTCAAATCCAGAAATTGATACATCGCTGCTAAATATAATGATTTTATTATTTTCTCCCCTAAAATCTATGATACTTTCAGAGGAATCTCCTGCGATTCTCTGTAATGCTGTGTTTCCATTCTGTGCCCCTTTAATTGTTAATTGATGATTAATTTCAATTGATGATGTGGGAGTATATGTTCCACTTGCTACTTCAATAATATCTCCCGGTGATGATGATGTAACTGCAACATTAATTGAACAAAAGGGATTGGATGAAGAGCCATCCCCTACATTGGGGCAATTTGTGGCATCAACATATTTTGTACCTAATTCTGCAGATGAATTTGGTAATAAAATTAACATAGGGGCAATAAAAACCAAAAACAATGAAAATACTACAAGATTCGCTTTCATATAATCCCCCTGTGCGTTGGGAACATACTCCATCGTATAACGATGGGGTTTTCTTTAAACAGCATAATATTCATTTTCTAATTACTATCATTCTTCTTCGCCTAAATCCGAAGAACATGTTGAAATTCCCATTAATGAATAAGTTGGACAATTTCCAAATGTACCTGTACCAATTAACCAAATAGCCATTATAATAGCAAAATAATGGAAATATTGTTCAGCCCCACCTAAATTACCAGTTAATTCCATTACAGCAAGTCCCCCACCGCCGAGGGCACGGATTACGCGGTCTGTTGAACCAATATTTTTTGAAAACATTAAATCCTCTCTAATTAGAATTCGTCGCCAAATAGATCTTCGTCATTTGCTACTTTTTTTGCTTCGGATGTTTCATCTCTGTATTTTTTGTATTCTTCCCACTCTTCATCAGAAATCTCACCATCTCCATCTTTATCAAGTGCATCAAACATAATATCTGAAGATGAATCCCAAGCAAGTTTTGAAGCTGATCTCTTACGAGTTACAGTTAATACTGTTGAAACTAATATTATCAATACAATTAGGGCGATGATCCCTAATACCGTCATACTATCTGAAGTTTCCAAAGATACTTGTTTTACTTCACAGCCCCTGTTATTGATTACTTTTGCATCAACTGGAGTTAATGGACATTCATCCATGTCGTCTGTAATTCCATCACCGTCTGAATCATCATTCCTTTCATCCGGTTTCTCTGGATCAATAGAACAACCATCTAAACCAATTTCAGCACCTGCTGGAGTTGATATACAATCATCCAAATTATTAGTAATTCCATCACCATCAGAATCAAGTTGATAACTTGCACAACCATTCAAATTTACTGAGAAATCACCTGTAGTATTGGGACAAGCATCAATCAAATCAACAACGCCATCCAAATCAGCATCAGACAAACCTGCCTGACAACCAAGTATATCAACTTCAACACTTAATGGTGTGTTTAGACACTGATCTATTGAATCTAGAACACCATCTCCATCTGTATCTCTCTGAGTTGAACCACAACCTAAATCATCTATCGTCAAAATATCGTAACCTGGTGTTGAAGGACATTCATCCAAATTATCAGTAATTCCATCACCATCTGAATCTTTCTGAGTCATTCCACAGCCATCATAATCAACAACATCGCCAATTGGTGTTTGGGGGCACGAATCATAAATATCTGCTATACCATCTTGGTCCCAATCATCAGTCACTATATCATCAACAGCACACCCAACCAAATTAATTTCTGAATTCAATGGGGTTTCGTCACATACATCGACTTCATCATTGACCCCATCATTATCACTATCTTTCTCTGAAGGAGCACATCCATCGATATCAACCGTGGCCCCTAATGGAGATTCTGGACAAATATCATTGTTATCATACACCCCGTCACCATCAGAATCAACCTGTGATTCACCACAACCATACTCATCTACTGATTCAGTAATGGGTGTGTTTGGACAGTTATCTACAAGATCAACATAACCATCACCATCCGTATCTCTTTCTGAAATTCCACAACCTTGAGGATTAACTGTATGTACTTGTGTTGGTGGTGTATTCAAACAATAATCCATGTTTTCCTTTATTGTGTCACTATCTGTATCATCTATACAACCATCAGAACCAATATTTTCATCACCCTGACCAATGTATAGATCCCACATAGGATCTGCAAACTCGGTGGGACATGAATCATCTGGGTCATCAAATTGATCTGAATCACTGTTGTCTATACAGCCATCTGAAACTTGTGTTGATGAACCATTTCCATGATAGATGTCATAACCACTAGCATCTTCATTTGGACAATCATCGTTCCAAAATGGCACCTGATCTCCATCATTATCAGACTCGAGAACTTCTATTGGCAAAAATCCTGAAGAAGAAGATTCTGATGAAGAAATCCTACCTCCAATATCATCAACAGCATAGAAATAAATTGTTTGTTGGCCAACTGGAAGTTGAGTTGTTGTGATTGTATTAGAATTAGCCCACATCCCTGGATAAAAATCATTGGAATATGTTTGTCCATTTGTATGAACTGAATACCATGAATATTCACTAATTGGACGAATAGATGTTACTTCAATGCTGAAATTAACTGGCCTTCCTTTGTAAATATTTAACATACCTGTTGTTAAATTATTAGTCAAATGTTCACTATCTATAGTTATCATTCCCAACGATGGCCTGTCCCATATAGAAATGTTAAATCGAGCCGAATCGCAACCACGTCCGTTGCATGCTAAAATATTATATTCAAGCATATCATGATTTTCAACTGTTGGTACACCGGAAATTAAGCCATTAGAATTATCTAATGTTAATCCTGGTGGCAGTATTTCATTATCTCGTCCACTAAATAAACTGTGAACTGCACCGGGCCCTAGATAACTTTCAGTTACACCTCTTCCTAATCGTTGATAGTCATTCGAACCCCAACAATATAGTGGTTGTTGATTTTGAATTTTTACGCATTTACCGTGAATGCTAGATGCGCTAGAGATTGAAACAACATTTTGACCATAAGATTCCAATTCATACCAACCCATTGGATTTATCCATACATTATCATGATTATATGACCCGATGCACTGAACTGTATTATTACTAAACAATATACATGTTTCAGAAGAATCTGTTACTATTTCTACGGGAATAACATTAGAAGAACTTGCCGTATATATTGGAGATGATGTAGGTAGAGATGAAGAACTTAAAGATACGTCCAATCCAATTACCCCTCTAGTATTTTCACCCCAACACCAAACTTGTTCTGTGTTATCATCAGTGTTTGTACCTATGATACAATTGTGATTTGCTGCCACCTCAAGAATTGATACAGATATGTTATGAGATAAACCAAAATCAGCCTGTACAGGGGTGTGTTGAGTCATTCCTGAACTATCACCAAGTTGACCATAGTTATTGTAACCCCAACACCAAACAGAGCCATCATCTGCTAATGCACAAGCATGACTTGTACCTACACCTACTGATGTGAAATTTTTATTTTCTGAGTTAGTAACTTTTACTGGGCGAGAAAGTGGTATTGTGTTCCCATTCCCTAATTGTCCTTGATCGTTAAATCCCCAACAATAAACATCATAATCAGCTACTGCACAAGCACTATCTTCAGACATAGATACATCTGAAACTTGCTGGGGTTCTGTCCAATTAACATTATTTGCAGGTAGTGGCCATTTTAACGCATCAATAAATATACGATCAAAACCATTGAAACCACTACCATCATGATCAAATTTAATTGTCAATGTGTGATTTCCGGGTGTGACATGTTTGGAAAGTGATCGCCAATTATCCCAATTATTTTGGTTCCAGTAATTACTTTCGGTCAATATATGACTTCCATCAAGGTACACATACATGTAATCATGGACTTGATATGTTGAATACATGTAACAGAAACTAAGAAGACCTGATCCTGTAGTAAGATTAATTGAAATAATAGAATCTTCATTGTGATCTATTGTGTATGCTGCTTCTGAATCATAGCCACCTTGGTTGCTTGAAGCTGAGCCCAAAACATAATTTCCATGTAAAGTATTCAAATTGGAATAAGATCTAGTGTCTGTATAAGACCAATTTCCAGCGCTGGTGCTTGTAGATCCACTTGGTGATATTTGTTCTTCCTCCCAAGATATATTTGATGAGTTTTCAAACGATTCAAAACCAAAACCGGGTGATTGATTGATATCACTACAACCCGCAGAGGAATAATCTCCATGAACTACACTCGTACCATATGGATTTAAATTAGGATTAAATAAAATTTGTTGCGGCTCTTGATAATTGTTTTCATATCCGAGGCCTAGGCGTCCATTGTTATCATCGTCCCCCCAGCACCATAAACTACCGTTGGTTAGAATTCCACATAATCCTTCAGAACCTGCTGTAATTTTTGTAAATGTTAAATTCTCTGCATCTGCATCAGGATGTAATGTTGGAATATTGTCATAATGGCCAGTCCCTGAAGATGAATTTAATTCGTTGTTAAGATTTCTACCCCAACAATATAATTTACCATTATCATCTAAAGCACAAGAATTGTATTGAGAAATTTGAACTTCACCTGAAAAATCAGCATATTGGCCATTAAGTGTCCAAAAAGCATCATCACCGCCAACGTTAATTGGTGCAGAAATTGATTCTTGATCACCAGTGGTAAGATAGAAATTATTGTTAGTGCCATGACTAATTGATGGAAGATCTGGTTCACGAACTTCAAGATCTATCGATGTTGTTGCTGATGATTGATTATACTCTCCTGAAATAGTATATGTTGTTAAATCCCATGGAGTTGTAGGTGTACCTGAAATCATACCTGATGTGTAATTAAAAATAAGGCCATCTGGTAGGGGTTTTTTACCATCTGTTTGCCATGTATCAAGAACACGGCCTGCGGTAATCCAATTATTATGTCCGGGACCAACTCTTAATTCATCAACTGAACCTTCAAATCCTTCACCAAATACACAAGGCGAATATCCCCAATGAAGATTGTTGTGAACATTTCCTCTATTATGTGTGTTCCGAAGGTAATGGTTCTTACTGTGACTCCTATCTGAGTCTGTACCATTATTTACGTAAACTTCGACTTCTATGTTGTTGCCATTATCTCTATAACGAAGTCCGATATAATTCCACTTGTCCGCCTCAATTTGTACATCCATTCCTTCGGATGAATTCCAAATCCTGTTCATATCGTGACTGCTTACCTCTGGGGATGCATCATAATCGTTCCAAACGAAATCTGTGCTATTCTCCGCCTTGATATAAATTTCAGTCTGTAAATAACCATCAGAAGTAAGGCTTACATTAAATGCATCAAATCTCCCATCAGAGGTTGTACGAAGTCTACTGAACAATTGCCCATCGAGTGAACTGGGTTTGAACCAACCAGAAAAACCACCATCCGAATAATGGTTATGGGTTCTACAATCGGTAGAAGTGATGTTATCACCAGAATTGCCTCCGAGTTCATATCCGCCGTAATTTTTCCCATGATTGGTATACTGCACATTTCCATTTAGGATAAGTGGGTCTGTGTTAGATGCGAGAGTTCCTGAATCAACAAGAGGCGATGGGTGATTCATTGGCCACCAATTAGGGGATTGGTGTCCTTCAATGATGAAATCATTATTCCCGTAAGACCAATTCGTAACTGCAGGATATATCACTGTACCATAAACGGTCATAGGAGCAATTTGTTGAATTGGTGTTTGATTAATTAGTGCATTATTTCCAGACCAAGAACCGTAGTAAGCAAGTAAAAGACTTGTATTTTTGCTCACATTAAGTGATTGTGAATCATCATAATCTAAACTATCATTTGTAACTATTAATGTTGAGCTCATTAACAACATTAATGCCGATAAAAATATTGCATTCATTTTTATTTTCATTTTTTCACCTTCTTATTCAAACCATTCATCATCGTCATCTATTTGGTCAATAGATTGTTTATTTGATCCTGCTAATTCTGCTGCCTGACCAACCCAATTATCTCGCTTTATTCTTCCTGGGAAGAATTCTATTGCTTCATTTACTTGATCTTCTATTTCTGGAGTCATATTAGCTATTTGTTGATATTGATAAATCCCCAAAGCGTTCAATTTTTCTACAATAAACTCACCTATTCCAGAGATTTCAATTAAATTATCACTATCTGATGATGTTGCTACACCTATTGTATCGAAATCTATTGTATCTGCCTTTTCAGCAATCCTAGCCAATTGAGCTTCCTTTTCATTTAACTCAGCCATCTTAGCATCCATTTGGGCCATCTTAGCATCCATTTCAGCCATCTTAGCATCCGCTTCACTAATACTATCATCAGTTGGTGGGATAAATGGAGTTGGTTCATCATCCCAATCATCGATGTTTTGTGATTCATTTATTGGAGTTAAATCATCTGATAATAAATCATAAGAATTGGATTCTTCTTTTTCTTTATTTACTAAAGAACTGACTGTGTATTTTATTTTATTAATATTAATTACAAATTTACCATCTTCGTCTCTGCTAGAACCAATTATCAATAAAACAACAAGAACTGCAATAATAATTAATATTGGCAATATCCAACAACTTAGAGCACCAAATGCTGATGCTGAATCGGTATCACCACCATCGGTTGTTTCTACTTTTTCACTACAATCTGAAATGGGTTTATCATCGGAATCTAATGGATCTGAACCACATAATAACTCAATACTATCAATCCAACCATCATTATCTGAATCTCTTTGTGAAGCACCACATCCATTAGAATTAGGAGTTTCTGAAGAAGGTGTATTGGTACATAAATCAATGGAATTGGGGACACCGTCGTGATCATCGTCTGCCCATTCTGTTGGACCACAACCATTCTCATCAATTAAGTTCCTTTCACTAAGAGGGGTGAAATCACACATATCAATATCATTAGTTAAACCATCACCATCGATATCCATATCTGAATCACAACCATCTGGAATCCCATCGTCATCCCAATCTAAACGGTCATCGTGACCTGGACACGTATCTACAGGGTCAGGAACTAAATCTCCATCATCATCGCCATCCATTACATCACATATCTGATCTGAATCAAAATCTATTGGTAAACTTGTAGCATTCAATGGATTGCTACCACATGTTTCTTCATCAACATCTAACCAACCGTCGTCGTCATCATCATCATCAGTATTATCACCAATACCATCTTCATCATTATCTGAATATTCTGAAGAATCGTATGGGAAAGGATCATCAACATCAAAAACACCATCGCCGTCATCATCAGTATCAGCATTATCACCAATACCATCATCATCTGTGTCTGTTTGTTCTGCTGAATCTGTGGGAAAATCATCAAAAATATCTGTTACACCATCATTATCATCATCGGTATCAATTTGATCGGGGACCAAATCCCCGTCAGTATCAGTAATACAATCATCTGGAGAATTAGATCCTAATGAAATTGTAGAGGTGCCTGTGGGGCAATTTGTTGGGTCAACATTTGCTTCCCCTTCAGCATATGTCCCCTTTGGTACTAATTCGCAAGATGTTGCTGATGACTGATTATTATAATAACCAGGTGCACAAGGAGTTTGGGCGGAATTACCAGTACCACTTGTGTAATAACCAGGGTCTGTTGCAATACAACTAATTTGACCTACGGCTGATTGATATTCACCTAAACCACATGGTGATTGGTAACTTCTACCCTCTGATGGAACAATATGGCCGGCCTGTGCTGGTAAACAGGATGATACACTAATTGCATTAGGCAATGGATTATAATATCCTGCTGAGCAAGGTGTTTGTTCTGTAGCGCCTGTAGAATTAACATAATATCCTGGTTGAGCGGATGTCTGATATGGGCTGCCTGGGCTACTAACATAGTATCCTAAATCTGCTAGTAAACAATCAGAACTAGCGATAGAAGCAGTATCGGGATTATAGGATCCTGCTAAACATGGTGTTTGATCTGTCGCCCCTACTATATCAACATAATTTCCTGGTTGGGCTGCTGTCTGATATGAACGGGCTTGGCTATTCACATAATATCCTAAGTCTGCTAGTAAACAATCAGAACTAGCGATAGAAGCAGTATCGGGATTATAGGATCCTGCTAAACATGGTGTTTGATCTGTC
>MDTE01203095.1_pt1 | contig 11054 bp, 7 predicted proteins | sample 811231 | NCBI WGS metagenome assembly MDTE01 (sample SAMN05326651, study PRJNA326480) | marine metagenome | isolation source: seawater | place: Indian Ocean: Red Sea | collected 2010 | reverse complement strand
GATTCTTGCCCAGGTATGGCAATATCTTCCACATCAATATCATCAATTTCTTCATCAGGCATCGTCTCTCACCTCCTCATCGCCAAGAATATTATCCACATTCATATTTTCAAACATGTTTGAATCGCTAGCAGATGGTTCATCGAAAATCTCGCTAAGGTCAATACCGTCGTTGGCTAAGTCGTTAAGTAATCTTGCCGGATCACTTAGGTCTCTCTCAATTCTTGTAGCCTTGATTTCAATATCGGTTAAGCGTCCGTAGAGGCCGCCATAAAGTGAATCTGCTCTTTTAACTAATACCCAAACTCCTAATGTTACAATACCAACGTAGCCTGCTAATGAAACAACATTGGCTCTATCCATCTCAAATTGAGGAGGTATTCCAATAACGACTGCCAACATACCAAATAATGGTAGAGAAAGAATTACTCTCAATTGACGACGACTATCTGCAAGTGCTTGGAAATGATCAGCATATAGAGTAGATACGCCCTTTCTGGCTCTTTGGTAATCTTCGTGAATTAATCGGAACTCATCAGTACTATTCCAAGCCATTCGCCATACAGTGAGAGCCGCAATAGCCAGTACAAGCGGACCCCAGAATAGTACATTGATTAGATGGAAAGCGAAACCTAGACCAAGAATACCAGAGTAAACTGCGAATAATCTAAATTTCTCATTTTGTCCGGTTAATCTGCCCAAAATCAGTGATAGAAGTGTGAAAACTATGAATGCAACAAAACTAGAAGACTGGTCAGGAGACCATGAGTAAACTTCGTCTTGATATACAAGTCTGTCATTCGCTACAACGTTTTTAGACAACAATGGGGCAACAACTTCAACAACACAGGTACCATCTACTGATTGAGCCCACCAATCAATTTTATTGGTGGTTAGTTCCCAATGAACTGTCGTTTCATTTCCAGAATCGAACTTAATAATTGGCATAGGAGAGGAAGTTATTGTCGAGCCAGAGCAATCAGCAACTACCTCAAAGAACAATGCTGTAGCAGTTCCTTCATTTCTGATAACTGCACTCAGTGTTGAGTCTGTACCTTCTTGGAGGGTGCCTTCACTAATCCAAACCCTCTTCACTGTAGGGTCAGCATATACATCAAGTTCGAACTTAAATGACTCCTCGTCAAATATTGTGTAACCAACGTTCTCAGTTGGGTGGAACAATCTAAATCTCAATTCCCATCCATCTTCAGTTAGGATGTTTTGCTTGTCAGGCATGTCGACTAATATTTCAATCAGTTTAGGATTCCATGCCTCACTCAAAGGTAGTTTATATCTTGATTCAGGTCCAGAACTAGATTCTCCACAATCAACATTAATTAATGGCAAAGGATAACTAGATACTGAGCCATTATTCTCTTCAACCAAAAGTGTGAAACTCCATGGGTAATCGGCTTCATCAACTAGAGGATTAGTATTGAAATCGAATAGTCTTGTTGCTTGACAAAGTTCGATTTCATATTGAACTGATGTCGATGGACCTCTAGGAATATGAGAATACATCATGTTTACTGGGACAGCAGAATTGTCTTCTGGTGGCTTCAAGGTATAATCACTAATCTTGAAGAATCTAGACATCACCAAGGTAGTGTTGAGATATTCTACTCCTTCAACTGAACTATCTTGAGGAGTAACAGTTACCACGAGGAATGCTGTTAAATCAACGTCTGGGCTATCTTCTACTCCTACAATATCGAATGTAAAACTGACATTTTGGTTACGGATTAATTCTAATTCACTGGGACCGTTGACAAAACTCCATTCGTTACTGTAAGTTACCAACCCTGGCTTGAATATTTCATAGTTCAAGTCGACTGTTACATCTTTATTGCCAACATTAACAATTGTCGCTTCCCAAGTTCTGTTGGATTGTCTACTGAACTCCATTTCCATCGGCCATTGCTTGACATCAAGCATGAACATAGGAGAAATAATTAATTTCACTTTGGCAATACCCGCAGTAATATTAGAAGACGGGTATGCTAGACGTATAGTCAAATTATGAATTGAGCCATCTTCTAAGCCATCGGCTTCATCTAAGTCAGGCACAATCACCGTCACGCTGCCTTGAATTGTTTGATCTTTAGTTAGAGACATAGTTTGTGAATCAGGGACAACTTCCCAGCCCCCTTCAACACTAGACTCCACATCGAAAGTCTCAGCCAAATTACCAAGATTAGTTACTGAGAAATTTACTACCTGCTCTTGCCCTGGAAGTACGCCCATTTGGCTTGGAGCATCTATATCTAGAGAACGTTGCTCACTCACGTTAGCGACTATATTTGCTGAAAGATTGACTCCAGTATCGGTAGAGACCCAAACAGTAGCCATGTAAAATGAGTCTGAATCCGCATCTGCATCCGCACTCATTCTAACTTTGATTGAATCCTCAAATCCAGGAGCTATAAGAATCTGATTTGGTGTTTCGAGGGTGAATTGAACATCTCCTGCTTGAGAATCGTCTAGCCAAATCGAGTAAGTGGCAGGGGCATTTCCGGTATTGGTAACGTATATACGTGTTAGTGGAGTTTCCATTTGAGAGGCGTTAATGGGTACAGTATGATTGGTTGGAGATAATGATGCATTGATGTAAGGGCCTACTCTTATATCGACAGTTTCAACTGCAATCAATAAACCTGTATCTCTATCTTCTATCTTGACATTAACTGGTTGAATGGTGTAAGCAGGTGCGAAAGGATCGGTAGTCACCTTCAAAGTAAAGTCGGTTATGTGGGCATTACCAACGTTGCCTGAAGGAGTGAAATCTGCTACATCCGCAGGAAGGTCTGCAATTATATTAGATTCAGCAGTAGTTGTATTAACTGATGTTTTCCAACCGTCGGGCAAATCATCTAGGATTGAAAGACGATAGGAAGTAAGGTCATTACCGGTATTTGCAAAGGCTAGTTGCAGTGATTCCTCAACACCCAAAGGGACGTCGAATGGTCCAACATCTAGTATTTCAGCGCCTTGAACTGTAGGCACACCAATTGTCATCTCGCGGGTAACTGGCGATACCAGCACATTAGGTATTGCCGGGCCGTTTAGAGTAGGTGTTGCAGTGACTGAAATAGTGACTGTTCCAGCTAAAGGATAATCCCCTCTAGGACCCTGAATGCCTAGCGAGGCAACCCCAACATCCCCTAAGTCTAGACCTGTGAAAGTGCCCGGAGATGCTGTAGCATTCCAGCGTGTAGATTCTGAAAAACCGCCACTGTTAAGCGGAGTGAAGGAAATATTGTCAGCAACTAATGTTGCATCAACGGTATTTGGAAGAGCACCATCTAAATTATGTCTTACTTGAACCTCTAGAGGCATCGGGATGTCTACTCCAGTTCCGAGTTGGGCTGCTGTGACATTATCAGTACCAAGTTGAATATGCTGACCATTTAGCCCTGGGTCAACAACAATCACTGGTCTAACTTCAAGTGGACAGCTAGAAATTGCCGGTAGACCTCCGTTAGTAGGAACTGCTTGAACCCACAAATTCAGTACATCTCCTGCTCTGTTGAATTCACTGAGATCCAGTGGCATTTGGATTGGAGGGACTGTGACGTGAACTTCGAAATTCAGGTCATCGGTTTCATTTATTATCGGTGTATTGTTAGTAGATAGTGAAATTGACCAATTCTTTGCATCGACTGATAATCCAGCGCTGAGAGAAAAGGTCCCTGGAATATTGCCAGTGTTAGTAATAGAAGCGCTGAAATTTACTGTATCTCCGGGCGTTACCAATGTTGAGGATGATGGCAAAGTAATAGTGGCTTGATACAATTCCCCTGCCATAACTCTAGCAGAGGTTGAGAGTGTGTACGGTGTCGGGTCTGGATCGTTCTGAGAGGTAAGTACCAATGTAATCGTGTCGACTTCTGATCTTGCTGCCGAAGCAGGAACTGTAACAGGTACTGAAATTGTGTCACTAACACCGGGACCAATTATTGTAGTTGCTACCAAGCCAGTAGAATCTTCCCAGCCAAGTACGCTTGAAATTGAAATATCAAACCTATCGGATGCTAGCCCATTATTGGTGACAATAAAAGTAAGCGATGTTGTCAGACCCGGTTCTGTTGTCCTATCGGCAGGGGTTGATAATTCTGCAATGTAATCAGAAAATTCAATATCCATTTGCTGAGTCTGAATTGTTTCAGTCCAGGCACCAGTGCCGTTGTAAGTCATGGAGGCAGTAAGTGTCCAAACTCCTGACATAAGCCCACTGTTGAAAGTGGTGGAAAGGTTGGAACTAACAGCGGGAACGTGAAGCGAGCCAGGGTTCAAAATTAATTCTCCTGACCAGAAAGTTAGGACATTCGCAGGATTAGCAACTTCTACAAAGGATAGTTCAAATACAGCAGAAATATTTCTAACTCCTTCGTTGATGACTGTAGCATTGAAGGTTTGCATTGCATTTTCAATTCTGGTGATTGGTGAACCGCCTGTTGGTTGAGGAATCGAATGTTCAAGTAGTGTTCCTTTCAAGAAGGGAGGGCTTGAAACATTGAAATCTAATCTCCTCTCGTTATCTGCAGGATTTGAATCTGAAGAAGATGCAGCGGGAGAAACTCTAGCGAAAAGGGTCTGTAAGTCGCCTGGAGACGCTGTCCAAGCAATAGCAACTGGCGATGCTGTGGATGCTGCTGCTAATGAATTTATACTGACTGATCCAACAATCGACTCACCAGCAGTAGGAGAGCCTCTGTGAACCAAGGTAACAATTACTGAACCTGTTGCAGAACCGGAGTTTCCAACGACAATTCTAGCCACATGTGTATTGTTCTCAACAAATGTTTCAGTTCCATCTTGTACTGAACCCGCACCATCAAGTGTAAGAGATACTACAGTGAAATTAGGTGATGCTCTAGCAGATGTTTCGCCACTGGCAGATATGACAGGAGAAATCATTGGAGCCAAGAAAAGAAGAATTAGCAGCGATGCTAGTGTTACGCTGGATTTAGAATTACGCAGAAACTCCACCCCCAGGTGATTCAAAACTATCGATATTAACTTTCTTACCTTGCCGTTTCCACTGGGCAAGCAATTGTTCCAACAGGCGCTCATGCTCAATATCTGTTATGCCCAATCGCCTACGCTCTTCCCAAAGAAGTAACTGCTCAGTTCTAGTCAACAATGCATCTCTGAGGTACAATTCTAGTGTTCTACGATAAGCATCCCTATCAGATATTGCATAAACTATCGTATCTCCAGGCAATTGGTCTGCTCTGTTTTGGATGATGTTTCCAAGAGTGAGTGCTTCATCGTAGGAAAGGTTTCGCTTGTCTAACTCTGCCTGTATGCTACTAGCGATTTCCTGCAGTTCATACTTACCTGGAGCACGCTGAATCTGTTTGAAAAGTCGGCGAGCCCTTCTAGACATACGTACGCCGACCATGGCGCTTCTTGGACAAGGCAGTTAAAGAAAGAATCGGTTGAAAACACAGCATTAAATCATAATGCAAGGATTTTTATTCAAATTGCATAAACAATAGGCTGAAAGCCAATTTTAATAAAATTGGTAGGAAAAAACGAAAAAATATCAAAAAATACCTTAAGTTTAGTTTACGGATTAATGCAACCTTTGATGAGTAAGTTGTAACAGGATTAATTATGTCCGAAGCAATAACACTAGAGGTTGGCCAGTCTGCACCGCGCTTTTCATGCATTGATTCTCAAGGTAATACACATGACATCGAATCTTACATGGAGCAAGGTAAATCAGTAATTTTGTATTTCTATCCTAGAGACTCTACCCCTGGATGTACCAAGCAAGCGTGTGACTTCAGAGATTCAATGGCGCGTCTAAACAACGGAGATTATGTAGTACTGGGTGTTTCCAAAGACTCCGCAAAATCGCATGATAAATTCATCGCAAAGCAAGATTTGAATTTTCCTCTTCTGATGGATGAAGATGGATCTCTACACGAAACATACGGAACCTGGAGACTAAAGAAAAACTATGGCAGAGAATACATGGGATGTTCTCGCTCAACATTTGTAATTGACTCAAACGGACTAATTGAATGGTGTCGGTACAACGTCAAAGCAACTGGGCACGTTGAAATGCTGACTAGAGAGCTAGGTATCGAGTGAAGGTGAAATTATGGCGGAAGAAATACCGCAGAAAAGCAATCGGATAAATCTTGCAAAAGATAGTGTCGCATGGTCGCCATGTATGCTTGGAGATAACTTTATCCACGGCAAAAATTGTTCTATTGGTTCACTAGCACACATCGGAAGAAATGTATCGATGGGAGATAATTGCCGTGTACAAGGTAGCGTATACATTGCTGACGGATGCATCCTAGGTGACGATGTATTTTTAGGCCCGAACGCAACATTGCTGAATGATAAGTATCCACCTTCTGGGGATTCAAAATATTGGAAACCTGTAACTGTAGAATCAAATGCGGTTATAGGTGGAGGCTCTACAATTCTCCCAGGATGCAATATTGGCCAGTCATCTGTTCTCGGCGCTGGCTCGGTGTTGACAAAAAATCTGCCAAAGAATGAGGTTTGGGCTGGAAATCCGGCAACTTTCGTTATGATTCGGTCTGAATATGAATCGAAAAGAGAACAAACCAATAGGATGTGAAAAAGTGGATAGAAAAGGTGCTGTTGCTGACTTTCTTCAACGTTGTATAGAATATACCGACGCATCAATTGAGCGAAAGAAGGCACGAGGTGATTATGAAGAAATCGATGCTTGGCAATCTTATCGTGAATTTACCGAACACGCATTGATGGAGATAAATACTGGAAAGTTAGATCCTTGGTTTGAATCAGAAGAAAATGAAAATCTATCAAATCCAAAACGGATTGAGGTAGAAGGTTTACCCCACAAAGAAAGAGCCACATGGTTCTCTGGCATTCTTTCCCCGAGACCTTTGGTGCTGGCCTCAACCAAAAATTCTGATGGTGTTGGAAATCTTGCACCGCTAACTTCGGTAATGGCAGTTTCCACTTCTCCACCACTTTTGATTGCTTCTTTAAGCCGTAATAGAGAAGGGATTTATCGAAACACTTACTACAATTTGAAAGATACCAAAAAGGCAATTTTGCACATGATGCCAAGTACTCTTGAATCTGTAAACTGGGTCGATGATGCTGCTTCTCCGATTCCAAGCAATGAAAGTGAATGGGATTTAACCGGATTGACAAAGAGCACCCATGACCCAATGTTAATCGAGCAAGCAATTGCTGGACTGGAAGTTGAATTTGTTGAGGAGATGTCGTTGCCTGATGCTGTTGCAAAATTAGTTGTAATGCGAGTGACACACATCTGGACTCAACTAGAAAAACCACCTCTTTCAGGATTAGATGTACTTTGTCAGCATGGGATTGACCGATTGACTCCAACACCTGAAAACTGGTCTAAGACAGTCTACAAGCACTATGGTTGATTGGGATTAGTTAATTCCTTCCACATCATATTCAAACCATCTTGAAGACTTACTTTAGATAACCATCCGAGTAAATTCTTGGAATTTTTGATATCTGGCAATCTTCTGTTAGAATCACCATAATACCCAACAACTGTTTGCTGTTCAACATCGTTTTTGCCAGATGTTTCGATAATTGTTTTTGCTAGATTGGCAATGCTAATTTCCTCGGTGGAACCAATATTAAATGCATGTCCAGAAAGATTACTTCCTTCAATTCCACTATCTAGTAAACCTGCTTTGACAAATCCATCCGTAACATCATCAATCCAGGTAAATGAGCGTGTTTGTGAACCATCTCCGTGGATATTTAGGATTTCATTATTCAAAATTTTATTGAAAAATATCGATACAACTTGTCCATATTGGTCGCCCAATAATTTAGGACCATAGGCATTGAATGGGCGAATAATCCTAACATCTAAGCCTTCTCTTGCTGCGTGTTGACAAGCGATTTCTCCGAGGTATTTACTCCCACCGTAAGAATGTCTTTGATGTTCTGCAGGATTTGTAAATTGCATCAAGTTGCCATCGGAAATAGGTTGAATTTCTGTTTCCCCGAATGCTTCAGGAGAAGATGCAAAAACATATCTCGCTTCATGAGCCATTGCTAATTCTAGGGTTCTTAGAGTTCCATTTATGTTTACATCTATAACCGAATGAGCCGCTTCATGAAACCACTTAGTTCCATTTACAGCTGCTAAATGATAGATTAAATCAAGACCGCCTAAAGATTCTACAGTGCTATCTAGGACGTCTAAATCTCTCACATCACCATGAATAAATTGAAAATTATCTGCGTTTAGGATATCTAACAAATTCTCCTTAGTTCCACGAAATAAAGAATCCAAGGCCACCACTAAATGGCCTTCTTCTACTAAATATTGGCATAGAGAAGAACCTAGGAAACCTGCACCACCAGTAACAAGTATCCTAAGTTTTGACATTAAATCACCTATAGATTTCGTTCTAATATTTTCAAAGAAACAACTCCGTCTTTGCGGGACATTTCTACGATATCTCCATCATTAATTTCCAAACATGGATCTTGTTCGAAACCATGCCCATATGGGACATTAAGCAGAGAGCATGCAGGTAGAGTTAACGGGCAGACATCTCTATTTATTATCGCTTTAGGACCTTTACCCGTATACACCAGTCCCATCAAAACATATGGCGCAACTGTAGAACCTGAACCCTTAGGATAAATCAGAATCGTATCCTCAATAGCCTCTCCATCTAGAGGGTGACCAGTTTCTTCTATTACTCCAGTATCTCGATTGACATATCCTAGATATGTTATTGGTACATCACTAACCATTGCCTTACCTATAACGGAGAAATCATTTTGACTTTCAAGTCCAGAACCAGTAATACTTTTCAGGCCTGTTTTGACGGTTTTTGTTGATTCGTGTTGAGGTTGCGATTTACTCTCCAGAGAAGGTGTGGGACCATCTGCTAAAGTTGGATCAAAGGCATGTGCAACGCAGTCTTCGATAGACATAACACTGGTTGGGAGTCTGTTTAATCCACTAGTTAAGTAATGTTCAGCCTTAAGTGAGTTGGTAAGTAAGTGATTGTAATGTTCTCGGTTGTATGGGGTTACTTCGGGACATGTATCGCGTAAAACAACTGCTCCAGATTCCTCCAAAATATCGATACTTCCATCACCTTTGGCCAAGTCATAATTTGCTTGACTAGTAAACACCCATAACCTCTGGTTTGGAATCTTTTGACCCATTTCAGCATAAGAACGAACTGCTGAAGCAGTTCTTCTAATTTCTTCTGCACTTGCTTGAGGGCATCCAATTACGACTAAGTCGACCTTACCTTTTGGTGCTAATTCTTGATACCTAGATTCGAGTTCTATATCTCCAAAAATCAATTCGCCTTGCCAACCACCTTTAGGGGCAATCCAATTCCCATTGCTATCCTTGTCAAGCGGAGGGTCTGTGGAATGTCCTGTAGCCCACAACATAGGAGAGCCATAGTTTGCAGCTGCAGCTGTTAGTGCTTTTTTAGAGGCAAAAGATACATGGTCAGGTAATCCTTCAATTAGGGGCATTGGACCCCAAGGAAGTTTCCAATCAGGTAAAACCTGCTTACCAATCCAATCCCCAAGAATGGACCAATCGGACAATTTCTCTAATTCGCAAGTAACTTTGACGTGTATATTGGGCATTCTATTCTCTTCTAGATGAAGACCCCATCGTGGAGCAAATCCAGTAAGTGCAGTTGCTAAAGCAGATAATCCAGATTCGCGATTAGTTATCAGAGAAGTCCATGAATTAGAAAAACAAACGGCATTAGACTCTGCCCATGAAGCGATTCCTTGTTGAGACTCAATGCCCCGGTCATATGGTGTGCATGATAGGGTGGCTTCAATTCCTAGTTGCTCGTAAGCATAAATTATCTCGAACTGTTGCTCTAAGAAATTTGGCCAGGCAATATCCATTTCTTTCATTCTTTCCTTGTCACAGCCTGCGGAATTAAGAGTCGTTGGAATAACAACTGTACCATCTTTATCATCAGATAAATCAGAAAGGAATCGCCTCAATCCATGACCCCCAGTGATTACAGAAACACCGGATACGTGAGCATTATCTACCTCTATGAAACCATCAGACTTTGCTGTATATGCTAAATCTACAACCAATCTAGCCGCTTTTTGACGAGTTGGACCTTCCTTCCCGAGAAGTTGTTCAGATAGCCGATTTGGCAGGTCCATGCTCATGGGAATTGGGCAAGCCTCATGAATCCACCCCCTAGTCAAATCAAAATTAGTCCAATTTTGACCGAAGGTTTTGATACCATTGAGGATGTTAGGCACTACCATGACTAACCCCTCAATACAGGATAGCCAGGCATCTATTGCAGGAGAACCTGCACATGACCAAAATAACAAAAACTACCCTCCAATAGGTCATAGAAGCACGGAAAGCATTTTCGAAGATAATGAAAATCAATCTGTGACAACTAAAAAAAGCGGTAAGAAAATTTTCGTTACTGCTCAAATAATCTGCATTATAATTGCATTAGTAATGTCGGGATATGCTGTTTTCCTAAATGAGTCATTAGATTTGCAAAATAATTCTTCCGAAAGTGGAACTGAAATTTTAGTTAGAACTGAAGGAAGGACTGCAGATCATATTTGTAGTGAGGGTGGCGCTGATATTTTCATAGGTAATGATGAAAATTCTAATGGAATATTAGATGAATCCGAAATAACCTCTACGACTAGAATTTGTCATGGAAAAGAGGGGTTATCTGGACCTCAAGGTGCGCCAGGGCCTAATGGTGAAGTCGGGAAAAGTAGTATCATAAATACCACTGAAATTGATAATGGGAATCTTACCTGTAACTTTGGTGGATTATTGATTCAAACTGGAATTGACAATAATTCCAATGGAATACTAGATTCAAATGAACTACAGACAGAACAATATCTATGCGATGGACAAATTGGTTTTAATGGACAGAATGGTGCTGATGGTGCATCAGCATTAGTTGAATCAAGATCACCTCCTAACTACCTCTGTCAAGATGGAGTGATAATCGATTTCGGAGTTGATGACGGCAACGGCAGAGGTGAACCAAATGACG
>MDTE01176598.1_pt1 | contig 11054 bp, 13 predicted proteins | sample 811231 | NCBI WGS metagenome assembly MDTE01 (sample SAMN05326651, study PRJNA326480) | marine metagenome | isolation source: seawater | place: Indian Ocean: Red Sea | collected 2010 | reverse complement strand
TCTACTTTTTGAAGAATATGGTAGTCCGCGACGTCAGGATTTTGTTAATGCGGTGGAAGAAGCTGCGGGTCGCTATGGGGCTGCCGGGGCATTTTGGGGAGGGCAGGGGATTGGTAAACAATGGCGGATGCGACGGGAAATGCGTACGCCCCGTTATACTACCTGTTGGGAAGATCTCCCTTTTGTGGGATAGTGAGGATTAATTTCCAAAATCGAAACAGGCAATTTGTCCGCCGTTTCTCGCGAGCAGGTAGCCATTGATGAAGGCGGGCCCGTTCCAGCAACGAGTATCTGAAAGTAATTGCCGGGAAGAGATTTCACGAAAGCCATCAGGAGATGCCTCCACTACAGATAATACTCCGGAGTGCCCAAGGATGAGCATTTCTTTTTTATCCAAAAGAATTCTACCATAGCTGTATTTTTTTCCACGCCACATTAGCTTTCCAGTTTTGGCTTCCAGGCAAACGAGAAGGTTTTCACTGAGTCCATAAAGATATCCATCTTTAAGAACAGGGTTGGAGAATTTGGCTTTCAAATCTTTGGATTTCCATGAGGTTTCGATTCGATAACCATCATTTTCTGAATCCTTGTTGACAATGAAACATTCAGCTCCTTTTCCGTAACCAGCGGCCAAGACGAAAGAATCTTGGGATACCTGAATGGGTTGAACAATTTGAGCATTGTTCATAAAAATTTTCCAGGGCTTCACCCAAAGAGTTTTTCCATTTGAAGGGTTAAGAGATACAATTTTACCTTCCAATGCGATGATCAAATGCTTTTCATCAAGAATATTTAGAATCTCCGGAGATAGATAAACCCCCTTGCCCGCAATTTTTGATGACCAAATTTCCTCACCTGTATCCATAGAATAAGCTTTGGCGGCAGAAGTTTCACCACCAAGATTAAGAATAATCATATCATTCCAGATTAGTGGAGATATTGATAAGCCCCATTCTGGGAAATCATAATTGTCCGGGATGGTTTTGATACTCCAATTAATACTCCCGTTGGACGCCTCTACACAGGCGAGTCGGCCGTTAGAAAAGAGGGAGTAGATTTTTCCATCATGAATGGTGGGGGTGGAGCGCGGACCCGTCCCGCTTAACATATCGTACCATTTGGTTGGCTCGGTTACTTTCCACTGCTCTGTGCCATCCCCAAGACTCCTTGCAATCAGAGATTCCTGTTCCCCAACTTGTTCAATTGTAATTACGAGGTTACCATAAGTTACGATTGATGAATGTCCCGATCCGCAAGAAGTGGACCATCTAGTTTTGGGAGAATTTTTCCATTCTACAGAAAAGCTTGTAGTAGGGATATGACCATTTCTTTCAGGTCCGCGAAACTGATTCCAGTCGTTTTCAATTGTACGCAAAGGAGGTCGGTAGTAATCACGGGATTCAGTTAATTCTTTCTTGGTGTTTTTTATCCCGAAGTGGGGAATCATTCCACCTCTCCACTCCATGCTGACGCAACCGCTAGTGAGAATCAGTGCAAGCGATGAAGATAAGAACCTGAAATTGTAAGAGTTTATCCTTGGAGGGCCTTTTCGATGGCTTGAATCAATTTTTTGGAGGAAGGGGAGGTCATACTCCCAAAACGGTCAATTGGCTTACCGTCTTTCCCAACAAGAATTTTTCCAAAATTCCATTTAATGTTTCCTTTAAGGGGACCGTTCTCTCCAATAATATTTTTGTAAACTGGGTGCCTGTTGGGACCATTAACATCTATTTTCGAATACATCGGGAAAGACACACCAAACTTAGTTGAACAAAATTCTTTAATTTCAGCCTCAGAGCCCGGTTCCTGTCCTCCAAACTGATTGCATGGGAAACCACAAACTACCAACCCTTTGTCTTTATACTTATTGTAAAGTTCCTCAAGACCCTGATATTGGCGTGTAAACCCGCAACGAGATGCCACATTGACCATTAAGATTACTTTGCCCTTGTGTTCGGACAGATTGGTGGGTTCCCCGTCGATGGATTTTAAGTCGTGTTCGTAAATGGATTTGGCTGATGCAGTCATAAATAGTGCAAGATTTAGGATGAGGGTGAATAGTTTCATTTTGTTGGTTGTGTTTTTGATTTAGAGGATTGGCTTTTTAAATTTAATTTTGTTTTCCTGATTGGAATATGAATTTCTGACCTTTTAAAAGGTCCTGGAATAAAGGGTCCATTCCAATAGACTCCGTATGAATCTCCGCATCTTTCGTACTTGGGATTTTTGTCGAGCCATTGCTTTAACATAAGCAAATTTTCATGGTATCTTTTTTCTGAATAACCTCCACGAATTCCAATAGAAACTACCTTTTGTTTTTTTAGCTTTTTAACTTTTACCTCATCTGAATCCTTAAAATCCTTGGGTAAGTCTTTCTTGCCAACAAAAAATCGCATTTTGCCCGGATTGATATCTGCTTCCACAGGAGTGGTCATTGAAATGTCATTTTGATTAATGTAACGAAATAATTTCCTGAATAGACCATTGTTTTCACTGAAATAGGATTTATCGGTGGTTGCTTCAAGGGCCGTTCGCTCCGGAAGGTCAAGTATGATAATTTTCCCTACAGGTGTTTTATTATGCATAGATTCGTAGGCAAATGAGAAGGTGCCAAGGAAGATGGATGCAAAATATAAAAATTGTTTCACTACTTAATAATCGGTTTATTGGACAGATTAGATCAAGTAGAATAACTTTTATTGATTGGTTCAATCAGAGAAACATAAAAAAAGAATTATTATGTTTAACTTTTAATCACCCGGAAAGTAAGATTTATTCGCGGACCTATCGGTCTTGCGGTGCGCGGTATTTCATGCAGCCAATTATGCTGGGTAGTCCCCTTCATTAGCAAGAGACTACCATTTTGCAGAATTACTTCATGTTTAAGATGATTAAGTTTGTACTTTTTATGGCGGAGTTTGAATTTTCTATCTGCTCCCAAACTCACGGACGCAATGACAGGATTTTTACCTAACTCTTTTTCATCATCGCTGTGCCACGCTACACGATCTTTTCCATCTCGATAGTAATTAATCAATACGGAGTTGAATGAGATTCCGACCAAAGGTTCTATTGATTGCTTAATTTTTAGAAGATTTTTCGTCCATGGTTTTGCATCCATTTTAATGCCAGAATATTTATAAGACATTCCTTTGTCACCGTGCCATGACTCCAATCGTGGTACCAAGCTTTGCTTTCCATAGAAGCTTATCTTATTTTGAACCCACGGAATTTCCTGCAGTAAATTTTTGAAAAGCTGATCAGCACTTTGTTTATCAAAATGCTTATAAAATAATTTAATATCAGAATCTGGGAGAGAAATATTCAATGGTAGATTATTATATACCAATAATTTTCTATTTGAAAAATAATGTCAGATTCTCTGCCTCATTATCGAATGCAGATTGAACGATTTCCTTGCATTCATTAAACTCCTCCTTTTCAATTTTTCTTCTTTTAAATACTTCCGGTGAAAGCTCTGTTAGAGCATTATAACCGCTATTCCCAAATTGGAGATCTTTTACTATCTGGTTAGCTAGTTTTAGCAGATCGATCAATTTGTGTATTTCTTGATCATTAACCTCAATTCTCTCAGTTTTTTTTGCCGTATGGTGCCATCTCGTAGTCTGTTCAACTATAGGGGAAATTCCCCATTTTTGAATTATCATCGCTCCAAGAATGTCATGTCTTAAAGAGTTGAGATTAAGCTCAGTAGAAAAAAGACAAGAGTTTGTTTCAAGTGCGTGATTGATTTCTTTGAAAAAGGTTTCTTGGTGATATTTTACCTTAGCGACTTTACCAAGGTCATGCAATAATCCACAAGAGTATGCATGTTCGAAATATTTTGATTCATATCTTTTTGCCAAGCATTCAGTTGCAATTGCAACCCCGCAACTGTGCATCCATAAATCTTGGAGCTTAAACTGAGAATTGCCCTTTAATTCTTCAAAAAGCGTGAACACAGATGTATTTAAGACAATTTTCTTAATTCGCTCGAAACCGAGACGTTGAATTGCATCTGAAATTAGAATTATTCGTTCATCACTACCTTGCCTAATTTCAAAACTATTGGCAGATTTGAGAACCTTGGAGAAGATTGCTTTGTCTTTTTTGATGATATCTCTGACACCAAATAATGCTGCATTTGAATCAGAAACAATTTTAAGCAAATCATTCATTATCAATGGAATGCTTGGTAGTTCACCAGCAAGAGCATCAACTAAAATATGATATTCTGATAGTGAATCATTCATTGAAGTTGGATCAATCAAAATAGTTTTTTGACAGAATTAATAGTAATAACGAGCAGTTTGCAAAATCTTTATTAAATCATGCTGGTAATCAAAAAATTACATTCCACCAGAGAGGAAAATTTGATTTCTTTCTTTTGGGTCCGTAACTTCCTTGGAATTATAAAAGTGAAAATTTCTACACCCATTTGAGCATACATTAGGAATCCACAACCTGGTTCAATAAGATAGCTATTCATAATCATTAGTGATGAAAACGACAATAACCGAGATCGGAAGTAGTTCGAAAAGAGAATTGAAGGATGCATGAAGATAGCCTTGCATGGTGTGCCATGCTTCTTAGCGGATCGAAATTTAAATTCACTTTGATTTGAAAATATTAATCCTTTGGAGAACTACAAAGTTTGATTTTTACAATTCCTTTTAATTTAGATTCAGATAGATAGGCTGAGATTATGAATGTTGTTGTTGTTGGTGCAGGAATCTCGGGTTGTGTATGTGCATGGAGGCTTGCCAAGTCCGGTCATGATGTAACTCTTGTCGAGAAGGGCAGAGGGGTGGGTGGTCGTATGTCCACCAGACGCATGGGAGGAGCACGTATCGATCATGGTGCTCAGTTCTTTACTGTAAGGGATCCTCGTATGGAAGAATTGTTGTCTTTGTGGAAAAATGAAAATGCAGTAGAGCCTTGGTATGATCAAATTGCTGGGCGGTCTGATATTCCAACAGGTCAGAGGTATCGAGGCACAGAGGGCATGACTTCCCCGGCAAAAGTTTTGGCGAAAGAGTTTTCTGTGGAAACAAATCTATTTGTAGATCAAATAGAAAGAGACGGTCATAAATGGCTCATTAGTGAGAGGGAAGGGAAAGGGCGACGATTGCGAGCCGATCATCTTGTTATTACCATCCCGTCGGTACAGTTGCTGGAACTTTTTGAGAGGAGTCATTACTCATTGGAAGAGGGCACTATGAATTCAATTCGATCGATTCGCCACACACGTTGCCTTGCAGTTTTAGGAATGATGGATCGGCCATCCGTCTTGACTAAACCCGGCACTTTAACTCATCCAGTTCCCGAGATTGATTGGATTTCCGATAATCAAATAAAAGGAATTTCCAGTGAACCCGCCTGTACTATCCATGCGTCGGATGGGTATTCACAAAAATTTTGGGATGCTAATGATGCAGAACGGGTACCCTTCCTTCTTTCGATAGCAGAGGAACATCTAAAGGTGAAAATTACATCCTGGGCATCCCACCGATGGGGTTTCGCCAAACCAATTGTCACATTTGGGGCAACTCACTGGCATTCCTTTGACAAAGGAATAACCCTTGCGGGAGATGGCTTTGGTGGTGAGAGAATTGAAAACGCAGCGTTGTCAGGTTGGGAAGCCGCTGACTCAATTTTGAGTAGTTAATGTTTTTTAAAACCGGTATTGATAGCCGGCTTCAAAGAATCCACCATTATCAATATCTCGGTCTGAATTGAGGGACGCTGATTCTATCTCCACTTCTCCGGCAAAGTCATAGCCTCCACCTACAAAAACGGAATGATTCTCATCAAAATTCCATTGAATATTTGCATTGATACGATACGAACGGTAGCGGAAATTTCTTTCTTCGAGATTTCCTCCATATATGGCTTCGGTATTCCAACGGTTACCCACAAATTGGCCTCCCAGGTTGAGCTCTAAAGAATCTGAAATCTCGTAATTGTAGCGAATAATTGGGCCTGCAAAAACCACATTTGAACGATCAGATGGTTCCCAGATGAGACCAACCGCAGGCACAAACAAGTCATCCCCGATACCCGTGGTGTATACTGCCCCAAAGATCCATTGGAGATTTTCAGTCTGCTTCCACTTGGCACCCGCAATTGTTAAGTAATTAAAAGCATCGCTATTGGTATTTTCATAGTCTCCAGCAAGAGTAGGGTTGAATAATAATAGCCAGTCCAAGTTTTCGCTGCTTTTTTTACTTAGGAAAAAGGCGAGATCCAAGGAATGGAGTTTGTCTTCATCTAAAAAAGCAGGGTCACTTACTTTGATGTCAGTAGATTGATAGCGGATTCCCGCGGCAAACTTCCAATCTCCGGATTCCTTAAAAAAAACTGGTGTACGAACTTCCCATTGATCGTAACCAATTTCAGTATTTAATCCTTTGATTGCTCGGTCTGATCCACTCTCGTAAGCCAACCGGAAGGCGGCAAGATCAGACATACCTTCACCTTCTTGTGCTTTTACATGGAGGTTAGTTAAAGAATAAATAAAGAAGAGTGGGCTGATTAAGGATTTCATTAAAATTTTTTTAGATTGAGATTCTTCCTTGGTCAAGGGGAGGTTGCTCTCTGCTGAAAGCTAAATAAAAATGTAGTGTGCATCATTTTAAGCAAATTCAAATATTATCTGTAGATCGAAATACTTTGTGGAGCTTCATTTCCGTCCCTCAGAATCTGAATCGAATTACACCCCCTGACATGGCATTCGAAATAATTGGGGAATCTCCTGAGCGAGCCTACCCTGGCTTACTTTTGGAATACCGAGTAAAAATCCCATTACTCGGATGGTCAACTTGGTTGACAGAAATCAAGTATGTTAAAGAAGGTTTTTCCTTCATGGACGAACAAAGGGTTGGTCCGTACAAACTCTGGTTACATTCTCATGAATTGGAGGAGGTTGAGGGAGGGACCCAAATGAGTGATACGATTCGGTATCTTGTTCCTTTTGGACCAATCGGATTGGTTGCCAATAGCCTATTTGTTCGTCGTACACTAAAACGAATTTTCGATTATCGCAGAGAGAAATTAGAAGAAATTTTTGGAACGGTTCAATGATGCGTTCCTTTTTGGATGATTTCATGGGACAGAGATGGGGAGATTTGCTTCTGTTACATTGGCCAATTTCCATTGATATTATCAAGCCTACGATTCCTAAATCTTTGGAATTGGATCTTTTTGAGGGAGAAGCGTGGGCAAGTGTGGTCGGATTTCATCTTTCTAATTTACGAATCAAGCCTATCCGTTGGTTTCCCTGGGGTAATTTTCACGAGATGAATCTAAGAACATATGTTCGCGACAAAGAAGGACGCAGAGGTGTATGGTTTCATTCTCTTGATTCGACAGATCTCTTCGCTGTTCTAGGAGCAAGATTACTATATGGACTGAATTATCGTTGGGCAGAGATTTGCCAGTCTAAGATGAAGAATTCGATCAGTTACAAGTCTTGTACGCGTAGTTTGGTTGAAAAAATACCTGCTGAAATACATGTCGAGCTATCAAATCCAACAAATGAAGCAACCATTGCCAACGAACCGATTGATCAATTTTTATTGGAACGTTACAGATTTTGGGCGGAACGAAAATGGGTAGGTGCTACTAGTTCGGCAAATGTCAGACATCGTCCATATGATGCAATAAGAATTCAAAATGCTCGTTACCAAGGAAGGCTTTTTCGATCGCAGAGTATGCCTGAACCCAATAAATATCCTGCTTTAGCTCACTTTTGTAAGGGTTTTTCAGTGAGGGCTTCTGCACCTAATTGGATCTACAAAATAGCAGGCCATGCAAACCAAAGATAAGTATATTCGCCAAGTCTGTTGATTCCGAATATTTTTCTTTCTTGCAATTCCTTTAGATTATTCGATTTGTGCCCCTTGAGCATGGAATCCTCAATTAATTTCCAAAGAAAATGGTCTTGCGATGCAACACCATGGGTAACGAGATCACCAGATGTCATATACATCAATGATTGATGCTCTGATAGTTCCATTTTGGCAGTAGCCACAGCAAGAGTCGCCCCAGGCACAGCATCCTTGAGTAATTCCATGTGGAAATCACCTGTAGATGACCTGGGAGCAAGCAAGTTGGCCAGACAATACATATTTGCATCATACTCGGCAAATTCGACGCATCTTTCCGTAACAGGGCCATCGAAGAAATAGCCACACTTAACTTGTCCTTTGGAAGAAAAATAAGCGTGTTCTGCACCCCACCATTTGGTATGAAGAAGACGGGCACCGTGTAATCTAAGTTTCTCGTCTTCGAGCAATCTTTGTGGGTCGAGATCCTTAAAAGAGGCACGCATTATTTTTAACTGGTCACGACAAAGATAATAAAGCCTGCGAGTGTCTGCCATATTGGCTTGGTCTTCACGCAAGCGGTCAGAAAAGAAGGAAAGCGATGGAAGTGATGAGAGTGTTGTTCGCAAAACCGAACGGGTGGCAGGATCTTCGCTCTTTAGGTTGTAATCAAGGATTTTACTTATCGTCTGTGAGTAGGAAGGAGAGGATCGTAAATTAGACTGAAGTTCAGAAAATTCTCCCGCAGCAGCTTTAGAATCACCGGAAAGTAAGGGTAAGAGATTTATTAGGTGCTCATACTTGATTAGAACTTCATCCTTGATCCCTCCTTCATTGATGTCAGCCAAGTCAACGGAAGCTTGTCCTCCTTGATAACGGTTTTGCTGGGCAGAAAAGTTATCCCTAAGATTGTTAATGTCGTTACTACTCAAAAAAGGATCAAAATCCATCTTAGGTTCTGTGTACTCCATTACCCTAGATCGAACTTCGCTGCCAAGAGAGGATGGAGGAGCAGTTAACGAAAGGTTGGCAAAGTCTTCTTGCGCCTCGACTAAAAACTTCATGGCGTCTTCATCGTTCTCTAAACGTGCTTCGAATAGTAACGATTCTTCTTTCGGCATGACACCGAGGGTATAATCAAGGGCTTGTTGTTTGAGCGTTTCCAATTTTATACATTACTAATGGGTTTACGGATCAATACAAATCTAGCATCCCTGTTCAATGTCGCAATCAATGTATTCATTTTCTCCATCTATGTTTCAGGTTCGTAGAGTGGAAAGAGTGTGTCTGAGTTTTTCAATGCCCAGTCGTATTCGAGATTTTACCGTCCCAAGCGATAGTTCAAGCTGTTCGGAAATCTCTTCATGATTGAGTCCCTTGAAGTAAGAAAGCTCAAGTACCTTAACCTGTTCGGGAGGAAGTTTTTGAAAAGCCCTTCTTAGATGACTTCTCTCATCACTGGCAGTAGCTTGCTCGGCTCCATCGGAAGCATTCTGATCTTCCCGTCCAGATAGGATTTCGTCCGATTCACCACGATCGAGCCTTCTTTTACGCGACCTTACCCGATCAATGCTTCGGTTACGGGTAAGAACAAGGAGCCAACTGCTGAACTTGCCTTTCTCGGGTGTGTATGATTGAGGCTTTCTCCAAAGAAAAGCAAATATGTCTTGAATCACCTCCTCGGCTTCCCATCGGTCACTAAGTATTTCCAAAGACAATGAAAACATGGCACCTGCAAAGCCATCATACAACTCTCCCAAGGCGGAAGAATCTCCGTCCCTTATACGATACCATAAGTCTTTTTCAATTGTCGGCATTAAATGATTCCCATCAGTTTCAAATAGTTCTTTCTGATATCAATAGGCGATTTCTGCAATTGATTTTTTGTAATTTCACAAGAAAGCATGAAATTATCCGGCGATTAAAGAGTCTATAGCATGGATAATGGATTTATTCTCGTTTTAAGCGGAAAACCAATTGTTTTACCCATTTCAAGATGAGAGGCAAAAACAGACTGTACGAAGCGTACTGTTGAGATTCCTTCTTTTAGCCCGCAGCGTGGATTTCCACTTTGATTCACAGAATTTACCAAATCAAGTAAGGCTGCTTTATGATTATGCACAAAACTACGAATAGGTGCAGTTTCTTTTCTAGCTACACCCTGCGAACTTATTGGGACCCATGCATTTGCCTTTTCGGTGGGCATCCACGGGCTTCCGTCGCGAAGATGAGCAAACGGTTCGCAATCGCATCGAAGATCGATCACCCCTTCGTTACCAATAATTTGCAGTCCAAAATTTGCTCCGCGTTTCCCGTGGTTACGAATGCTGTCAAAAGTACTATGCCATCCGTTTTCCATTTTCCAGCGGGCATGGACTTCATCTCCTGCTAGAAGCCCCAATCCCTCATTGCCTTTTTTTATGTGACTTGCTTCAACCAATTTTCCTTCCGTTCTGATTTCAGCTGAACAACTAACAGGATCACCTGCTAGATCATTCATAAGATCAAATACATGGGTCCCTAAAACCCAGAGGTCTTCTCCACCACCTCGATGATCTTCTTTTCCTCTTCCCCGAAGTGCTGTTATTCTTCCAATTATGCCATCCTCGATAACTTTCTTAACGACAGAAAGTGCCGGATGATAGCGATTACGATGAGCCACTGCGATTTTGGTGCCTGATGATTGACATGCCTGTGCGATTTGATCGCACTCTTCCAAGCTTCTGGCAAAGGGTTTTTCAAGATAGATGCCACCAACTGCAGATTCACATGCCGCCTCGATCATCTGGACACGCTGATCAGCATGCCTTGGGCAGATGGAAATAAAATCCGGTTTTTCCACCTTGAGCATTTGTCGATAATCTTCATAGCCCTTTTTGCAGTTTAATCGCTTTAAGGCAGATTCCCTTCCTCTAGAATTGTCATCTGCAATGGCTACAATGTTGGCAGTTGATATATTTTTCCAGGCAACATCGAGCCCGTGACCGTAATTGCCTCTTCCAGTTGAGCCGATTATACAAACCTTGAAATTACTTTTTTTCCCAAGAAGAAAACTTGGGGCAACTCCAGCACTAATGGTTTTAGCGAGAAACGAACGTCTCGAGTTATGCATTTTTTATGTCTCGGAAATTTGATGGGCTTCAAGATCTGCGAGCTTAACTACTTCAAGAGCAGATTCCTCACAGGCAGCCAACTTCACTTTCGGAGCTACATCTGCTTCCAGTGCTT